>Ga0316187_10003285_pt1 | contig 14084 bp, 14 predicted proteins | sample CroRivburrow1_MG_FD_204927 | JGI IMG/M metagenome (GOLD analysis project Ga0316187, IMG submission 204927) | Coastal sediment microbial communities from Maine, United States - Cross River worm burrow 1 | ecosystem: Environmental > Aquatic > Marine > Coastal > Sediment | place: USA: Maine...
CCGGGCATGCTGATAGAGCGCCGGATTGGCCATGTTGCCCAGGTTGCCGTGCAGTTCTTCGCGCAGGCGGAAGATCGTGCGCTCAGCGTCCCGCTTGCGCCGCAATTTTTTCAGCACCCTAACCCGGGAGGCCAGCAAGCGATAGTCGTAGTCGTCGGACTCGAGTTCCTCGCGCCATTTATCCCGGCCCTCATGCCGGTCCAGTTCAAGTGCCGCTTCGTACCATTCGGCGTAGCTATCGGCTGTAGCCAGGGCCTTTTCGCTTTCTCGGAAAGTTCTGTTCATCAGGCGAGAATATCAGGGAAAATTTAGTATTTCCTTGTCCGAGATCAAGGCCGACGGTCTGAATAAGGCCTCAGCCTTTCATGATCGCTGTGCGCACGTCTTTCAGCGGTGCGTCGTCAGAAAGGCTGACCCGGTTGTTCCGGGTGTTGACACCAAGATCGCCCCAGGTCGAACGCATATCCGGAAAACTGTGCTCATGTACATGCTTTTGATACAAGCCCGTCAGAATTGCAGTACCGGTCAATTCATCCAGTCGCTCAAACAATTCCCTTGCCCGCCAGGTTCTCCCATTCGCCATGCAGCAGGCGGAAAGGGATTGCAGTGCAGTATCGAGCGACTGACGGCCGTCAGTGGTTTCGCGAAGTCGCATGTCTGCCATCAACATCAAGGCGGCACCTGACCAGTACACTCGCATGGTTGAATTTCTGCCACCGCGTGTTGCCTGTGCCAATGATCCGCCCTGGGTGCCCTTTTCACCCCGTTTGAATCCTTCAAATAGTTTTTGCCAGGCCTGGGTTTCACTCAAGCGACCGTCCCGTGCGCGTAAAACATTCTGATAGTACGAAGCCAGGCCTTCGGATAACCAGCGGTCACGGCTGGAAACGTACGGGACCAGCATATGGCTGAATTCATGGGTGGCGGTCCAGTCATCCATGAACTCTTGCAGCGGGCGGGTTTCGTCAATGTAAAACACAACTGCGAGACCACCGCCCCGAATCACGTGCGCCGTTACGACCGCTTCGTCTCTCGTGCCAATCGGAACGACCAGCACCTGTGGCTGGGGTTGCGGGAAATATCCGTAAACCGATGTCACAGAGTCAACCGTCTGCTCAATCCATTGCCGAATTTTTTTCCTCTGTGATGTCGACAGGTTTCCCGGCGCTGCCAGTCGTATATTGGCTCCTGCCACTTTTATCAGATCTACGTCAAATTTCCCCAGGGCCACTCTCGACTCCCAGTCTGCGGAAGTTTTATCAGGACGGAAGCGGATTTTCGAAGCCGACTTTTCCAATTCTTTCCAGGGTGTCGAAATTGACATGCCTTTGGGCAGATTGACATCAACGACTATGTCCCGGCTTTTTGGCCCTTTCCAAAACCAGAGATTGGTGCTCATTACGAGGTCTTCACCTGTCTGCATGATTAAGTGGTAGTCCCTGTTTTTAAGTGCCACCGTGAAACCGGTTTGCCAGTTGATACAGGCGTTTTCAGGCAGGGCGGGCAAGCCAACTACGGAGCCGTTGTCTGAAACCTTGAGTGGTTTACCTTCATAAAATGGTCCGTTCGAAACCGCGCCCGCTTTTTCATGCCTGTACAGGCGCAGCGGTGCGGGCCCGTCGAAGCACAGGCTGACCTGTACGTCATCCAGGCCATCCGGGAAGCTGGCAGTCAATACATCTTCAGCATCAGCATACAGTGGACAGACTAACATCAGCGTCGCAAGAAATAGTTTCATGTCCGCTTAAAAATACCTATACAAAAAATGGTCATAATTATAATATATCCATTGAATAATACATCTATTAATTATACAAATATTATACTATAATTCTTATTAATATGAATTTATGGTGAAATCTAATCCGATTAACTTTGAATTTAAGCGCGTATTAACTGTAACAGGAGTCATTTATGAAGAGTAATGCCAAAGTCGCAAGACGCACATTCCTGCGCAAAACACTGGTTGCCAGCTCAGCGATTCCATTGGCTGGGATACCAATTATTCTGAAAGCCAACAACGAGAAAGCAGACGAGTCAGACCCCATATCCGTAGCGCTGGGTTATCGACATGACGCCACCAGCGTTGACACTAAAAAGTATCCCAACCGGGCTACGCCGGAGGGACAGAAGCAAGTTTGTAACAATTGCAAACTCTACCAGGCTGGCGCTGACGGCTGGGGCGGTTGCAGCATTTTTCAGGGCAAACTGGTTAACGGCGAAGGCTGGTGCAGTGCCTGGACTGCTGTTTGAGACTAAACAGAGGCCACCGCTAAGCCACTATGACGGTTTCCTCAGAATGGTTTCACGACCACCATCACCAAAATCACGATGGACAAAACAAGCGAGATCTCGTTGGCCCAGCGATAGCAACCACTGCTGTGATCCAGATGTCCCGCTTGCATCCCCTTCATCTTGGTGGTGTTCTGGTTGCCATACTTTTTGCTGCCAGCAGTATTGCATCAGAGTCTGCTGTACCTGAACCCTCCAAAGGACAACTTTTTAACGGCGATCCGGTCATTGCTAAATTGAAGCCGGAAAGGAAGGATGGCAGGGGTTTCAAATTAACCTATTCAGTGGATGCTTCACTGGATGTGTTCTGGAAATTCAAAACTGATTTTGACAGTCTGCTTTTGTTGAGAAACAAGTTTATCAATTCCCACCGGCTTGTCAGTCGACTAGATAATGTAGTTGTTACAGAAACTGAGTATTCCCATAAATCCAGGGCGGTTTTTAGATGGCAAACCACGGTCTTTCCCGAGCAGCATCTTCTCAGGTATGAACTGCTAAACCCGGAGGAGTGCGGCCAAAAGTATCATTATGGCTACATTCAATTGGAAGCCCTGGATTACGGAACCCGTGTTAACCAGGTTACGTACTTCGATTTTTTCGGTGCTTCTGTGTGGGTAAACTATCCGTTCAAAGGGGGTATGACTCAAGTTCTGAACTATACGGCCCGGTGGGAGCAAGAATATATTTCGGAATTTGGGTATCAATACAAGAACTGATGTCCTCCAGCTTCAGTACACGACTGAGAAGCGCTGTTGGATGTGTGCTGCCGTTTCGACCTCGTCTATCAAGGCGACGGCGAAGTCAGCCCGGGATATCCTGCTCCTGCCTCCCGGGCTCTCAAGCAACTGGTCGCCTCCAATCCGGAACACACCGGTTCGCTTGCCGTTGGTGAAATTCTTTGCGGGTGTGGCATAGCTCCAATTTACACTGGTAACCGATCGCAGGTATTCCAGTGCTAATACCTGCCCCTCAATCTCCGTTTGGAGTTTTCTTGGTATGAATAGCATCGGTAAAGTATCAGCATAAACAACACCGGGTTTCACCTCGAGCGAACCCGAACCACCGACATGAATCAACCGGGGGGCCGTGTCTCCCATATCGCGCAGTGCGCTGACCACGTTTTTGACCGCTATGAAGGGAACAGCATCATTGGGGTCTTTCGATTTGCCCAGAACACCCCGGACAGAAATGATGACAACATCCTGATCTGCAACCAGGCTGGCGACGCTTTCGGGAACAAGAACGTCTCCCTGTACGGCCGACAGCTTGTCGTGAACCCGGGCGATGCGTGAGGGATCACGCGATACCGCGGTCACGATATGGCCACGGTCCAGGGCTTCTTTAACAGCCTGGCTTCCCACTTTACCGGTCGCCCCATAAATGAGGATTTTGAAATTTTTCGATTCGGTCTGGGAAGCAACATGGCCGGGAGCCACGCAAAGAACAAGCGTCAAAATCGTAAAACAACAGCTTGATAGCAGTTTTCGCATCGTCAGGTTCCTGGTAGTGGCTGGTATGATTCAAGCCCCTTGCCGAAGTTTCCATTCAGTCAGGCCCGATTTGCAATATTAACAATCCGCCAGTAATAAATGGGGGTCAGAGTGGGTTAGCCCGGATTACCGGACAGTTTAATTAAGCCACCGATCGATATTCCTTTTCAAACCTCAGCGGTGTTATGTATCCCGGTGTCTGGTGACTGCGCAGACGATTATAGAACACCTCGCTGAGCTCGAAGATGGCAATTCTGAGAGATTTTTAGTTTCTTTTTGACCCAAGTCAATCTGCCCCCCTCATTATGCAGATAGCATGTTAGGTTGCGATTCCAGCGAGGAAGGAACCAGAAAACAGCCGATAAATACAACCGATGAGGGCAAGAAAAATGCTAATTCGAATCATCTCGATAGTGATCCTGGGCTTGTCATTGATATGTTCGCCGTTCGCATCAGGCGATAATAATGACGCAAATTCCTCTTTTGATGCCCGAATTCAGGTGGCCAGCCGGAGTGGTGACGCCGGCGGCGTTCATCTTGCTGAGTCGGTCTTTCGACCACCCGGACGAGGCTCCCACCGGGTTGCCCTGATGTTCGTCGGGCATGGTGAACCTGCGATGGTCGAGGACGGTGACATTCCCATAGTGTATCCCGACGGTGCGCCCTTTGGTCCGCATGGCGAAGACCTGGGTGTTCCAGAAGCCTACCAGCATACGGAATGGGCAGCGGCTTATGAAGAGATCGCCACCGCCCTAAGTTATATCTTCGGAGATATTAATCAGAACGGTATTGTGCACGAGGCTGCCGTCTTTCCGGACGGGGATGTGCCTGATTTCTTCACCTGGGAAGCCTTTCACGCGAGTATTTACAACAATTACTACCAGTGTGGAAATTACAGTCCGCATAATGATTCGATTCGTGGACATATCAATAGCCTGAACATCAAGGTGCCGGGTGTGCAGGTGGACGTTTACCTGGCTCTGCTCGACGATGTGCCGCGTATTCGAGATGTGGTCTACGAGATTTCCAACGGCTTCTACGAGGAGTTGGTGGTTGTCCCGATGCTGGTATCCAACTCCACCCACACCGATGAAATCAGCGACCAGATGGAGGAGGTCAGCCATCTGATTAACGATATGGAAGTAATGGTTACCGAGCCGTTCTTCGAAATCCCCTACATGCGCAAGAGCCTTGGCGGGGGCATCGTGTCCATGGCGCATCATCTCAGAAACTCTGTACCTTCGGGGGTGGAAGACCATAACATCGGCGTACTACTGGCCTCGCACGGAACCCCTTACGTTCCCCCATTTCCTGAATTTGGCTGGGCCGAAGGCGACATCTATTCAGAGCTGATCACGACGGAGGACGCTTTCCATAAAGACCTTGAAAGTAAGCTGCCCTGGGTCTCCCGAACAGGCAGAATGAATTACTCCACCCCGTCAATCGAGAACACCCTGGACGACTTCGAGCGGGACGGTTTTACCCATGTCCTGGTTGTACCCTCTGCATTTCCTACCGCTGCACTGCACACCATGTACGATGTGGCCACTGCAGCCGTTGGCCGGGTTGTCCTGCCCGAAGAGGGCGTGGTGGAGCATGAGCGTCCCTCTGGCATGAAGGTATATTACACATCCCGCGGTATCGCCGACCTGGAGCCCGGTCTCGGCGAGTTCCGTACAGGTTTGGAGTTTCTGGGCAAGATTGCGGTGATGGAAGCGCTGGACAAGATGCCTCCGGAGATTTATTCCACTGACTGTCCGGCCGGGGATTTGTGCATTACGCTTGACGCAGGGGTCGCCATTGAACACCCGCTCAATTTCATGTTTTATGAGACTACGTCGGATGGCTGGCCCGGCGATTTCGACGCCCTGTCCATGCCGGACTGGGTACTGAAAGTTCCGCCAACCGTACCCGAAAGATTCCCCGCCCGCTTGCGCGTTCCATTGGGAGACAACCTGCTTGCGCTAACTGGCAAATCACTGGATGACACCCGACTCGGGCTGGTGGTCACATCGTCCGCTGGGGACATAGTCGAACCGGAAGATCCGCGCGGGTTCTCAAGCCAAACTGTAATTTACCAGCCGGATGCTGGTCTTGACCTGGGGCGGGTTGATCTGGCTGAGCCTAATCAGAAGCCACCTTGCAACCCGGGAGAGGTTTGCGTTTCCGTCACTGCCGACCAGGTGACGGGCCCCGACCTGAAGCTGATGTTTTACGTGACCTCGGAGGCCTCGTGGCCAGGTGATTTCATGACGCTTCCGACGCCGAGCGCCGTTGTCACGGAGACTGTGCCCGTGCCGGATCAATTTCCCGCTCACATCAATATTCCGCTGGCTGGCAACCTGTTCACTTTCTCGGGTCAGGAACTTGTGGGTGAGCGGCTCGGGCTTGTGGTCGTTACCGGCGTGGCCGCCAATTTTGTAGTCGAGGCTACTGATGCACGCGGATTCTCGGAAGGGACGATGGTTTACGATCCGGAGCAGCCCATGGAATACGGGAGTATCGCGCTTCACATCCCGGAAGGCAATCCCTCCGATATAAATCCCTGGCACCCCGAGCGCCTGACCGGTCCTTTGCTCTGGGAAGAGCATATGCTCGGTTCGGATGACTTCGTACCGGGGGCGATCTACCTCGACGTGTATGATCTCGATGGGGACGGTATCAGGGATATCATCATGGTCGGAGAACCGCATTTTGAGCAACCCGATCTCCCGCTGGATGTGCTCAAGCTCGGCGTGTACTACATGAACGCCGACATGACCGTCAGGGAAACAGAAATCATCGACCAATGGTCCGCGGCCGATCCGTTGTTTTACAGTCCCTGGGGTGTGAAAGTGATCGAGCACAGCGGCAACCCGATGATTATTGTTGGCCTGAACATACCCGAACTGGCGCCTTTGGAGGATGGCTCGGGTAATGTTTTGTCTTATCATCGCGACGGTAACGGCTGGGTCCGTTCCGTGGTGCGCGATAACCCGGATCCGATAGCGACCAATTACAACGCCATGATTGTCGTCGCGGCCGATATTGACAATGATGGTGATGAAGACCTGGCTTTTAGCGGGGCTTTCGGCACGTCCTCAGTCGGCAATTGGATGGAGAACACGGGCGATCCGGGCAACCCCTGGATTCCGCACTTTTTGCCGATGGACCCGGCAACGGATCCCCATATCCGTGGAACCCTCGCGTACAAGAGCGCTGATCTGAATGGAGACGGATACCCGGAGGTCGTCTATAACGCGATGTTCGATGTTGCGAACAGCAATCCTCCCCGCTACCGGGGTGAAATCTGGATGGCCATCAACCCCGGCCCGGGAAACTGGGATCAGCCCTGGCAAAAGGTAGTGATCGATGATGACAACTGGGCTGCGGCCGACATGTGGATTCACGACTTCAACGAAGACGGCTACCCGGATCTGATCGCTAACCAGATCTTCAATTCTACCGTAACCCGTTATTGGAGCCCAGGTTCAGATTTGTCGGGAACCTGGCAACCGGAAGTCATCATCGCGGGGCTTGCCTCGCCCAGTGACATGTGGCTGGCTGACATGGACAAAGACGGTCTGATGGACGTTGTCAGTGCCGACCACACCGCACACCGTGGCCTGTGGCACCGAAATCCGGGGTCCGGACAAACCGGCCTGTGGCAGCCTAACCTGATTTTCAGGAACATCCGGCTGCCCGGAGACTTCGCAATGCTGGATTTCGACGGGGACGGCGACGAAGATTGGATAGGCACCTCCCTGACGCTGGGCAAGGCTTTCATCATCGAGCAGGTGCATCCACCCGAGAGCCTGGTGGCCACGATTTCCTTGCCCGATAATTTCTCAGGTACCCCGAGCAAGTTGCTGGTTACCCTGGCCTCAAGTTTGCCGGTTCTCGGCCCGCCGGCGGCGGTGCTGGTGGAAATCAGCAACGCGGATAGCGACGGTGATGGCATTGGCGACGTGGAGCGGATCCTCAACTCTTCCAGGGATCTGACCCTGGCGATTGCTGATGTTGGTTTGACGGGGAGCTACCACGTGGTTGTTGCGCTCTACATGGAAGGTGGTGGCACTTTCCAGCCGGTTCCGGGCATCGATTACCTCGCTGCGAGCGAAAAAATCGACTTGGGGCAGGGCCAGGCGACAGTAAACCTGGAACTGGAGTTGGTGCCCAACACGCCATGAGGGCCGCAGAAACACCCGGGCCGTGTGCCCGGGTGTCGTGGCGGACCGGGTGATGAGACCTGGAAGAACAATTCCGAATCCATGTTGCGCGAGATGATCTCCCAGAACCACAATCACGCCAGGGTGGAGAATTTCTGGCAGGTTTTACTTTTCGATAACCTGGTATTGAAAAACCTCATCAAGGCTAACGGAAAGTGTTTCTGCAATCTTAAAGGCGACTTCCAGTGAGGGGGAGTACTTGCCTTTCTCTATGGCTAAAACGGTTTGCCGTGTGACACCGATGGCATCAGCCAGTGCCTGTTGGCTCATTTCCCCGTTTTCAAACCGCAATTTTCGGGTGTTATTGGTGATTGACTGCTTCATATCAATAACCACGTCGATAGTAGACAAGTAGTAGTGTGTAGCTTGTCACCTGTGAGATAAACACCGCGAACAGCAGGAGGTTTGCGACCCAGGTTGAGTCCAACTCCTGTATGAACGTATGTGCGGCAATCATTAATACCGCTATACCGAGAACCCAACCGGAAATATTACCTGCCTTCATTGTGAACAGGCGGTCTCTTTCGTCCCGGGTTGATCCGCGTCTTTGTGGTTAAAAGCGGCAATCACGATATGCAGGACAATCTCCAATATGACGACCGTGATAACCGCACCGATCAAAGTCCGGACACAACCGCCATGTCCAGGGTGCCGTTAAGCAGCCCATCATAAACCTGTGAAAAATAGCCGCTAAAAATCGTCAGGAAAATTCAGTATATTTTTTTGCATTACCCCTGGATTTCTCCACGGGATACTTTTGACCATTTAGTTTGATCTTGTTTTGCGCGGCCGCGAGTAGATCGATATCGAGCTTATCCGCCAGCCGGATCAGGTAGAGCAGGGTATCTGCAAGCTCGCTTGCGACTTCATCAAGCTTGTCCGCAGGCAGATTTTTACTTTGTTCCTGGGTGAGCCATTGAAAATGCTCCATGATCTCGCCGGCTTCAATGCTCAGCGCCATGGATAAGTTCTTGGGTGAGTGGAACTGGTTCCAGTCACGCGTGTCAGCAAATTCACGTAATTGATGTTTAAGGGTGTTGATATCGTTGCTCATGCCCGGCCTTGGTTTTTTATAAATCAATAATTCCAGAAAATTAGAAATAATGTTCCAGGAACTCTATTTAACTTGATTGAATGTACCAGTCCTCGGTGCAGCAGTTCTGCACCAGGAATTCCATCAGCGTATCCATATTCTCGCTTTCAACCCTGCAGACCAGTGTGCGGCTTTCACGTACCTGGGTGACCAGCCCTGTATTTACCAGCTTGGCGATATGGTGTGACAGCGTCGAGGCCGGGATGTCGAGTTCGTCCCTGATTTCACCGACCGGGCAGCCATCCGGGTCACCGTGGGCCAGAAACTGGTAGATTTCCAATCGAGTGGGGTTACCCAGTGCTTCTAGTTGTTTTGCAGCATGTTCAAGTTCCATGGGTGAAAACTACACCTATGGAATATGCCTGTCAATTAATATTCTAGAATAGTCGAATATTTTCGATTTTGTCCGGGTTACACTTCGTAGTTCTTTGACAAAGGGCTTTGAAGCCATGTAACTGCTGATAAAGATATCTGGAGTAATTTGGTGGCAGAGACGATACGTGAGCACAGCATTTTTTACCTGACTTTTCCAGTTGTTGTCCTTAATCCAGAAGGGTCTATATGTCTCTGCCGTATTTTTATTCATTTTGGCATGTTTAAAAGTGACGCATCCCGGTCAGGAATGATTTATCCATTACCCAACTGTTATAATTTCAACCACCCCACCAGATGATCAAAAAATGCTTTTAAACAAGAAAATTGAACACCCGGCACTGCTTGGCAGGCTTAGGCTTGTAATTACGCTTTTTCTGTTTGTAGCGCTGGCCAGTGCCTCCACTGCCGTTGCGCAGGAGGAACAGAAAGTAGAAGTGCAAACCCCGGCCGCCGAGGTTGTTGAGTTCAAGGACAATCTTGGCCGTGATACGCCACGCAGCAGTTTCATAGGTTTTCTGAAGGCAGCGGAAGAGTTTGATTATGATCGAGCCGTCCAGTTCATGGATATGCGCAACCTGCCGCATGCCGCAAGACAGGTCGATGACAAGGAACTGGCAAGGCAGCTTGATTTCATCATACAACGGGGTATGAAAATCAATATTGAACAGCTCAGCGCAAAAGTCACCGGGCAGGTGGTTGATGGTCTGCCTGATTACCGGGACGAACTGGGTCACCTGATAGGGGACGATGGTGAACAGGTTCTTTATATGCAAAGGGTGCCTGGACTGGATGATAATTTTATCTGGAAAATATCCAATGCCAGCATCGCGCTGGTGCCTGAACTTTATGATTACTTCAGTTACCCGGCCTGGATAGAGTACTTCCGGGAGAACTTGCCGGATGATTCGAGTTTTCTTGGCGTCGAGTTGTTCAAATGGGTAATCGTGTTAGGTGTGATAGTCATATTTTTGCCAACCTTCTGGCTTATAGGCTACATTTTGAGCCGGCTGATCAGTAAACCCGGAGCACCGTTATTTGACCCCATACGGCGGTTGCTTACGCGGCCAATTCCTGTCCTTGCGGTTGGTCTGCTAGGCGGCAGTCTACTGAGAGAACTTGGGTTGGGAGCCAGGGCCCAGGAAATTGCGAATTCCAGAACACTGGTGACAATAGTCGTGGTTTGGCTAATGTTCTCACTGATTGACCTTGCGCGTGAAAAAAGACGGGAAAGGTTCATTGCCGAAGGTCGCTCAGACGCGCATATCCTGGGAAGGCCACTGGCCAATGCGCTCAAACTGCTGACATTGCTTATCGCGGCCCTGGTATGGTTAAGCAACTCCGGCGTCGAAATTAGTGCCTTACTGGCAGGTCTGGGCGTTGGTGGTGTTGCACTGGCTCTCGCACTGCAAAAGCCCATCGAAGATCTGCTCGGCGCTGTATCGCTGTACTCACAACAACCCATGCAGACCGGCGACCTGTGCAGGTACGGAACCATTCTTGGCAGCATCGAAGAAATCGGCCTCCGCACGACGCGTATCCGGACTCTTAGCGACACCCTGGTCTCGGTGCCCAACTGCCTCATCGCTCATGGTGCAATTGAAAATTACTCAAAACGTGAAAAGATGCTGTATCACCCCGACCTGCCGCTTCGTTTCGACACAACGCTTGAGCAAATGCAAACCGTCATCGATGGCATTGACGGCATGGCGCGCGCCCACGTAAAGGTGATGGAGGATTCAGTCAGGGTCAGATTTGTCCAGTTTTCTGAAAACGCATTGATAATCAAGGCACGTATATATGTTGATGTGTCGGATTTTGGCGTCTACCTGGAGGTGGTGGGTGAGCTGAACCTGTCAATTATGAAGATTGTCCAGGATGCCGGTGCTCATTTTGCTGAAGGTGCCAGCAAGGTCATGCTTGAATATGGAAACGCTTCAGAATTGCAAGCTGTAACACCCTAGGTTTATGTCCCCAGAAAAAGCAGAGAGCTTAAATAAAGCTCTCTGCCACTGGGTGTGATTTGCCTTCAGCATTGGCAGGTGAGTACATGACCCGGACCTACCAGTCACCTGGCGCAGAATTAGCTGGATGGGGCCAGGGTAATTATTCAAAGGCGCTGAATATTCTCCGCTACATCAGGGGTTAAGAAATTCAGCCCTTGTATGAATATTCTCTTTAAAGCATCCACCCAGTGCGGTCGTGCTTGTCTGTGAGTTGGTATCCATTACCCCGCGCGACTTAACACAATAATGCGTAGCATCAATGCTCACGGCCACATCTTCAGTGCCCAATAGCGTCTGCATGGCCACCAGTATCTGCCGTGTCAGGCGTTCCTGTACCTGGGGGCGCTGGCCGAAAAATCGTACGATTCGATTGATCTTGGAAAGACCAATGATCCTGTCATTCGGGATATAGGCAACCTTGGCCACGCCATCGATGGTAACGAAGTGATGCTCACAGGTGCTTGTCAGGTCGATATTGCGGATCTTGACCATTTCATCTGCACCCATCTTGTTCTCGATCAGCGACAATTTCGGAAAGTGCTGATAATCCAAACCGGAAAATATTTCATGTACATACATTTTCGCAATGCGATGTGGGGTTTCTGCGAGGCTGTCATCGCTTAGATCAAGTCCCAGGGTCTCAACCACGTCGGCCATCAAGTCCCGGATACGGTCATATTTTTGCTCCGGGCTGAGACCGGTTTCGATCATCGGTGTTTCCAAACCACGCGCTATCAGGGCATCGCGTACCAGAATTGCTTCCGTGCTCAACCCGTCATTATCAGCCTGGGTGAGGTTGGTGAGATAAAAGGGCTCTACGCTCATGATGCTTTCTCCAAAAATTGATGAGTGCTGGCGACCTCAGCACGATACTGCAAGGTCAACGAGACCGAATCCGCGAAACGCAGTGCATGCGGCTTGTCAATCGTGACACTTGCAGACTGGACAGTTGGGTGCTCGCTACAGATGCCGAGGACATCTGACACCAGCTTTTCCAACAGCAGGAACTGTCCTTCCTCAACGTGATTGATCACCCGCTTGGTGATCGTTTTATAATTCAGGGCATCGTCGATGTGATCCTGTAACACCAGGCCTTCTATGGCGTAATTGATTTCAATATTCAGGACGACATCCTGCTTTTTGGTTCTTTCATCGGGGTTGAACCCGATAAATGTACGCAAGCGTAAGTTCTTGATGTTGATCGTGGCGCACGATGGCTGCGCAGATCTGTTGGTGAAGCTCTTTAACTCTGGCATAGCTGCAATCCTGGATTATTTGTTCGGTTTAGGGTCTTTTATAGCTTATGAACTATATAATATACAATACTTATACATAAATTAGCAATAACCATATTTAAATTGTATTAAAAAATATCTATATAATGTACAATATATATACACTATGATTTTAATCAATAGGAAAATCCATGAAAATACTGTTTGCACTTATGCTTTTGCTGCTCAGCGTGCCTGCCATGTCCTGCGATAGTGAATTGCTCGATCAGGACTTCAGGCGCCTGGCATCAACTGACGAGGTCAACCTCTGCGAAGCCTACGCTGGCAAAGTGTTGCTGATCGTTAATACGGCATCCAAATGCGGCAACACACCTCAATATGACGGTCTCGAAAAACTCTATGAACAATATGGTGAAGAAGGTCTCGTCGTTTTGGGCTTTCCGTCCAACGACTTTATGGGCCAGGAACCTGGCACAGAGGAGAATATCGAGGAGTTCTGCCGCCTCACCTATGGTGTTGAGTTTCCGATGTTCGAAAAGACCTCGGTCAAACAGGACAATGCACATCCGTTTTATGTGGCCCTTGCTGACTCCGCCGGTACTTACCCCACCTGGAATTTTCACAAGTACCTGATCGGTCGCGATGGTCAGATGATTGCTGAGTTCAGCCCGCGTACCCAGCCCTATGATCCGGACCTGGTTACTGCGGTTGAACTGGCACTTGAAAGATAAGTCCGATGAAAAAAACTGCTGTTCTCATGATCTCAATACTGAGCACGCTGGTTTCGGGAAACCTGGTGGCAACTGAAGAAGCTGAGTATAGTGTTTCACTGCAAAAGGACGAATTCGAAATTCGTGAGTACGCACCCTCAATCGTTGCGGAAGTCATTGTCTATGCAGATTTTGAAGACGCCTCCAATGTTGCGTTTCGAAAATTATTCAAATACATATCGGGTGATAATACCCGCCGCGACAAGATTGAAATGACAACTCCGGTGTCGCAGAAAGCCGAATCGGAGAAAATTGCCATGACATCACCGGTGGGTCAGCATGCGTCGGGCCAGGGTTGGGCGGTCAGTTTCATGATGCCGGCGTCCTATACGATGGAAACCATTCCGGTACCGGAAGATCCAGACGTGATACTGCGGGAAATACCCGCCTATCGTGCGGGGGCAATCCGTTACTCTGGCAGGTGGAGTGAAAAGAGCTATAAGAAACATTTGGCTTCACTAGAGGAGTGGATTGAGCAGAACGACCTCAAGGTCGCTGGTGAACCCGTATGGGCCCGTTACAACGCACCATTCACACCATGGTTCATGCGCCGAAATGAAATCCTGATAGCGCTGGCACCATAGAACGGAACCATCGGATGGGTCTTAACAGCAGGCT
>Ga0316187_10003286_pt1 | contig 14083 bp, 12 predicted proteins | sample CroRivburrow1_MG_FD_204927 | JGI IMG/M metagenome (GOLD analysis project Ga0316187, IMG submission 204927) | Coastal sediment microbial communities from Maine, United States - Cross River worm burrow 1 | ecosystem: Environmental > Aquatic > Marine > Coastal > Sediment | place: USA: Maine...
GCTGCTATTCAATGGCTAAATAGGCGACGCATATTAATAACACAAGGCCAAAGTTTCTTTTTCGATTAAACTGGCCGTTTTTTTGGCCAGCGGCAGCGCTTGTATGAAACTTCATCATGCAGTCGAGCCCCGTAAGAGATTCCGGGAGGCCGAATAACGAACCGCAGAATGACGATTGACGAATTGTTGATGTTGCCCTGCTCTTTTAAAGAATAAAATAGAAAGAATTCTTTAATTCGTCATTCGTCATTCGTTCGCTTTTTCGGAAACTCTGTAAGGTCAAAGTTTCTTTATACTTCACGAATGACCTCCGAGGGTTCAATCCTGGACACTTTGAAAGCACCATATGCCGAGGATATGATGGAAAGTGTCAGCATCAATACCAGGACGATCAGCATGTGTGCCATTGATAAGCGACACACGTATTCACCGCTCGCCAGATACTCGCTGAACAGCCTGTTTATCATAACTTCTGCTGTTTTATAGAGGATGACGGCTGTTGTAAAACCAAAAACGACCGTCGCAATGGATTGTAGGATAGGATACCAGATGATATTGCCGGTTGAGAAGCCTATCAGGCTGGAAATGCCAAGATATCGGCTCTTGCGATTCACATTGGCCAGTACATTGCTAACCATCGAAGCAAAGTAACCCAGAACGGCCACAACAGCGATGAGACCAAAAATCATGTTAAACGATCGATCGAGGCTTTTGACCGTCTCGATCTCCTCGGCTTTGGTATAGACTTCCAATCCTTCATCCATCAACATGTTACGTAGCTCGGACACATCATAAATTGAGCGTGCATAGAGTCTGAAGCTGGGATAGACCCTTGATCCATTGGGTCTCACAGAACCTGGCCAATTAAAAGTTTCCGAGCCGCGACCATCGCGATAGTCCTCGGTGGCCTCCAACAGCTCCAGTCGCACAAAGGCTGCCTCTCGGACGAAGGCTTCGTGGGGCAACACATCTTCGACTCGCAGATTCACCATGACCTGCTCTTTTGCCCCGGCCACCGATCGGCCCACTTTTCCGATAATATCCTGACCTGCTTTTACATTGAGTTTCCGCGCGGCGGTCTCCGACAGTATCACCTGCCTGATTTCGGTTGGGATGCGGCCATATTGCAGCAACAGTGGATCACCATCGCCGGTGGGAATGAGAGACACCACCAGGGTGCGCGGCTTCGCAGCATCTTTCTTATAAAGGATCATGCTGGCCGCAATAGAGCGAGTTTGTGGAATCACAAAATCAACATCACCGCGTTTGCTCAGCGCCGAAAACCAGTCCGCCCCGTAACGGCCGCTGCCAACCGGAGAAATCTCTCTGTTGCGGGGATCTTGCAGCAGGCGGTCGGACATGGTGTTGATAATACCGCTCTTAACCCCGAAAAGTACCAGCAAAGGTGCCAGAACGGCTGCCAGACCCATAATCGCACAGGCGGAAAGCAATCGTTCATAGAAGTAGTCTCTCAGCGCCAGACGAAAAATCGTTTGAAAAGTGTGCATATTTTAACCTGTCGATAAAAGTAAAGCCATAAAGGCACTAAATTCGGATAAACTAGAAACAACAAATTACAAGCACCAAATTACAAGTAAATTCCAAATTACAATAATCAAATCTCAAACAAGATCAAAAACCAGTTGTTTGGGATTTTGAATTTCGGTCATTGTGATTTGTTTGGTATTTGTGATTTGTTATTTGAAGTTTTTAATTGCTAAAACCTGAACACCGAAACTTTAGACCTTTTACGGATAATTTTAACCATCCCACCGGCTTGCTACCCAAACACCTTGGCTTTCACTGCGCCGTGATCTGCCTCCTGTTTTAACTCAAACTTCACATGACGGAATCCGCGCTTGCCCAGATTTCCCCAGTCGTGGGTGGCCATGATCAGGGTCACACCCTTCTCGTCGGCCAGAGCACTGAAAAGGTCCATGATATCTTCAGCGTTTATTGGATCTAAAGAGGCGGTGGGCTCATCGGCAATTACCAGTGAAGGCTGATGGGCCATCGCACGGCCGATGGCGACTCTTTGGCGTTCTCCGACCGAGAGCTGGCCGGGAAGCTTATTCAAATGTCGCTCGATGTGCAGGCGTTTGGCCATCTCTTCAACGGCATCATTTACCGGTAAACCGAGACCCATCAGGCTGATGCCGATGTTCTCACGGATCGAAAGAAAAGGAAACAGTCCTCCAGTTTGCAGAACATATCCGATGTGCACCATGCGGATACGCGCCAGCCGGCTCAGTTTCTTGCGCGTCCAGGCGTCCATAATATCCTGCTTCTGTCCCTCTTGGCTAAAAAAGACAAACTGCCCGGCTTCATCGGGTCTCAGGACCATGGCAAGCAGGTCTAGCAATGTGCTTTTGCCGCATCCGCTCATACCTACCAGGGCGACTTTTTCCCCCCGACGCACGATCAATTCCGGCACATCCAGGGTAAAGCCCTGAACCCCGGGCCACGTTTTGGTGACCTTGGCCAAGCTAAAAACCTCTTCGTCTTTAACGACACCGTTAACGGATGTGTCGGATGGTTTCATTTCCTCTATCGAAGATTTATTTTGGCTGCCGGCCACGATGGAAGTCTCCCTGGTTACACTGTATTACCCCAATTGAGTTAAAAACCAATTGGGAGTTGTTCGTTGTAGGTTATTGGTTAATAGTTTCAGAGGAATAAATTCCATTCTTATGTTTCAGCTATCATTGTACCATAAAAAGAATTTTGATTAACTCCATTCATAAGCCGCCGGCATTGTTTAGCTTTAAATCAATGAGCCGTGATCACCCGGTAACGGTAAAACCTTTTCAATTCTCATCCCGCCGAAGCGGGGTGGCTTATGAAGGGAGTTAAGGCATCAAGCTCAATGACACGCGAAATACGGCATCTCCCGGTTCTTTTGCCCCGAAGCTTGTCCAGTTGGCGACATCATCATGGATTTGAGCATAGCTTTTAATCTTAGACTTCAAATTATTTATAAACGTCTGCTGCTCCCCCAGACTCAGCCGGTACCAATCTTCTTCCGTAAGGCGCATAATATTGCTGCGATACGGCAAGTCGTCGAGAAATTCGGCCAGAATGCCCAACTCACCCAGATTCTGGTTTGGTTTTCGGCTGAACTGATCGGGATCGCGGGATGTTTGGGCTGCAACCGACAGGATACGGTTAAAGAAATCTCTGGCCCCGGTCCGCTTGGTTCTCTGAGCCTCGTCAAGCACTACCTCTAACCGCCAGCTTAAGTCGCTGAGCTGATTTTTGGTCAAGAGCACAGTCACATTAAACGTCGGTGTGTCGGGTCTGGCAAGATCCATGTCTGAAACCCAGGCTTTGACCACTTCCGGAGATTTGATGCCGCTATAGGCGCCAAGAAATTCCAGCTGCATGGCATACCCCAGTATGGCGGCTTTACGAACGGCCTCCTGCACGGTATCTTTTGAGTGAGCGGCGGATGCATCCGGCAGAACCAGACGCTCACCGGCACCTGTGGCTCTCACCAACTCCACCATTTTCGCGCCGACACCTTCAACCACGCCACCAAAACCCCGCACACCGGCGGCAACCCGATCGGCGGAGATGGGCACATACAGGTCCCCAATATTCGGGTCGCTTTGTCCGGTTAAAACCCGGTATTGGATTTCAGCATAATCGTGGTTACTTTGCTGTTTACCTGCGGAGGTCTTAAGATGAAGCGCAAAGATCTTGACCCCTTTGGTTGCCGCCAGGTCGGCGATCTCAGCCGCGTTCATCCCCGTGGAGGAATATGGGTCGTCATTGCGGATCGCACCGGCATCCGTTATCAAAAAAATCAGTCGGGACTGATAGGGGGACCAGTAAATTTTGTCAAGGGCTGTCTTCAGCCCGCCAAAGGCATCTTCATTAAAGGAATGCGTAGAGATTTCGGCTTCCCGTGTCCGGGCCAGTGCGTTTTCAAACTGTTTGCGTTCATGTCCGTCCCGCAGATCAGACAACACTCTGGCTTCGTATATAAGACCCGGCGTTTTGCGGGTGCTGTTTCGGTAGGCCACTAGTCCGAAAGCCACTTTATCGGACATGCCGGCCGCTTCAACGGCATCATAAATATTGCGAACGGCCTCCCGAGTCCGTTCGATATATGGTTTCATGGAAACTGTGGTATCGATAACGAATACAATGGCAGTTTTTAATTCCGCATCCGTCGGCAATTGACCGGATCCGGGATCGATGGAAGCCACTTCCAAAAATTTAACTCCTTCGAATAGCTCCAGCGAATTAAAAATCGGTATGAGATAGAATCGTTTTTCGGAGACAGCTTCTCTGGGTGGTTCAACGGCCAATAGCGGAAAATCTTCCGGCTGTGACATTTCCCCGGACTGAATCGCGCTGAATTGAGATACGAGTTGAGATGTTTTCGCTCGGGGAGTGGGCGAGCCGGCGAGGGTTTGAAGAGAACTCAGATCCTTAAAAAAAAGCGCCGGCCGGCGACCGGTTCTATTGGTAAAGACAAGCGTCAACGCCTGGTTCCAATCGGAGGTTTTGGTCCCATTGATCCACCCCATGGGGCCTTCGGTACTCGATAGCCCGACTTGCAGCCAGGGTTCACCGGCCACTGAAGCCCGTTCGTAAACGTAATACACCGTAAACGGCTTAATCCAACCTTCCAGAACCTGTAAGGCGTCGCCATCGATCGCAAATAATTTTGCACCCGGGTGGGTTATCACCTTTTGATATAAGGTTCGTTTGCCGGGTATGAGCAGAGGGCTGCGCAGCTGGGCTTGGGCTGATACGGCACCGGATTGGAAAAGCATCAGACAAAAAAGACAAACCGCCAATATAGGAATTACTCCGGCGGTCTTTGGCGCCATCACTTTTTTAGTCTTCATTTAGAACTCCGATTTGGATTGTGGATATTAGAATTCGGATTTAAGAACCGCCGACGGATCAATTTAATAAATAATGATAGCGCAAAGCGATACAATAAATCCGCAATCCCTCCGGGCCGTAGGTCATTATGGCCCCTTCGGGCCGGAGGCCAAAATCTAAAATTGTCCCAAAAAGCTGATTGAAAGGAATGAAAATGGGATGAAAGTTAAGCGTCACGTTATGTGTGATTTTCATCACCTTAGGTCTGATTTAGAAATGATATAATTTATCCGTAACAGGCATTTCTGAAGAGAATCCGAATAGCTATTGCCATTCTTTTAACAATTCGCGTGCCTGATAAGATCCATCATCCGCTTGCTTTGTAACCCACTGTTTAAGATTTGAAATGTGAATTTCGGCTTCGAACAATCCCTCTGACAACGCCAGCTGATACCAGTCATAGGCAACCTCGGGATCTTTGACAATCGTCCCGCTGTCTCCTGCGTAGGTCGGATCAAAATACCTTGCGACTTCCAAAGCAGCTTCCCCGTTTTTGGCTTCAGCGGCGTACTCTAGCAAGATAAAGGCAGCGTCGGCCCTTTCCGGCTTGTCCGGCAGTGTTTTCGCCATTGCCAGGGCGCCATCCGGATCGATTCCCTTTCTCATAGCTTCCCGCACCTGTTCGAGCAAGGGCGCATCCGGTGTGTACGATGGGGTGATAGGCTCGGGGGCCTTGATTTTCGGAGGCTGGTTCGCCATCCGCGGTAATTCGGCGGGCTTTTCCGTCCCAATCTTTCCTTTTGTGAGTATCTTCGTCTTATCGGTGCGTAGTGAATTCCAGACCAGAAATCCACCGAAAACAATGGCGGCAAGAATAACGACAATAATAATTGTTAGAATCCACCATCGTCCACGCTTTTTGTCATCAATGTAGTTTTCCACAGGCTTTCCTTTAACAGTCTTAAATTCTTCACTTTTTATGATAGTATAGGAAAATGGAATGGGTGTGTCAAATAAATTTATCTCAGGAGCTGTCCGGATCCACCATTTTATATGGATCGACAATTTGATCGAACTCTTCAGCGCTGACATAACCAAGTTTTAAGGCCGCATCTTTGAGCGTCATATCATTTTCAAAGGCAACGTGCGCCAATTCAGAGGCCTTGTCATAACCAATCACCGGACTCAAAGATGTGACGAGCATCAGCGATTCATTCAAATACCGCTCGATCTTTTTACGGTTCGGCTCGGTACCCTCTACCAGGAAGTCTGTGAAGTTGTTGCTGCTGTCCGCCAGAATATGCACGGACTGGATGATGTTAAAGATCATCATGGGTTTATATAAGTTGATCTCCAGGTAGCCGCCGGCACCCGCCAAAGCCACTGCGGTGTCATACCCCATAACCTGTGCGGCCACCATGGTCATGGCCTCGCATTGGGTGGGATTGACTTTTCCAGGCATAATCGATGAGCCCGGTTCATTCTGCGGAATCCTCAATTCGTATAAGCCGGCTCTGGGCCCACAACTGAGCAACCGGATATCATTGGCGATTTTGTACAGCGATACCGCCAGTGTTTTCATGGTTGCGCTAGCCTGCACGAGGGCATCGTGCGCGCCCATGACGGAAAACAGGTTGGGTGCCGACACAAACCTCAAGCCTGTGATGGCGGTGATATTCTGCACGGCTTCTTTCGCAAAACCTTTGCCGGCGTTTAGACCGGTGCCAACCGCTGTTCCACCGATCGCCAGCTTGTAAAGCCCCTCCAAAGAACCTTCCAGCCAACCAATATCATCGTCAAGCATCCCCACGTAACCGGAAAATTCCTGACCTAAGGTCAGTGGAACAGCGTCCTGCATGTGGGTGCGTCCGATTTTGATGATGTCGCTCCAGGCCTTTGCCTTGCGATCCAGAGCATCCCGCAGTTTTTTGACCTTCGGAATCAGGACTTCTTTAATCGCCCTGGCGGAAGCGATATTCATCGCAGCTGGAAAGGCGTCGTTGGAAGACTGGGACATGTTGACATGGTCATTGGGATGAATGGGGATTTTGCTGCCCAATTCACCACCGGCAATCTCGATGGCGCGATTGGCGATCACTTCGTTGACGTTCATGTTGGACTGGGTACCACTCCCCGTCATCCAAACATGCAGAGGGAAATGGTCATCCAATTTACCTTCGATGACTTCATCGGCGGCCTGCACAATCAGCTGCATCTTTTCCTTTGCCAGCTTTCCCAGTTTGTGATTGGCCAGCGCCGCGGCCTTTTTTATGATTGCCAGCGCATGCACGGCTTCAATGGGAATAAGGTCTTTGCCGATACTAAAATAAATCAACGATCGCTGGGTTTGAGCGCCCCAGTAGCGATCGGCCGGAACTTGGATTTCTCCCATGCTGTCGGTTTCTTTTCGCATTATTGGTTGAGACGTGACCATCTTTCTTCCTTAATTCTTCAATCTTCAATTCCCCGATAAATCGGGATTTACGCTTCGCTACAACCCCGCGAGCGGGATCTCTCTCCGAGCCGTAGGATCTACGAGCCATCTACGAGCCGGAGGCCGCTGCGCGGCGACCGGCTAAGCTTGGCCGGGTTAGATTACCTGTGAATCACATGGCCTTACTTCCAACTCGATTCTTTCTTCCAGTTCATCCCGGGCAATACCAAGATCATAATCTGCCTGCAGACCCATCCAGTACTCGGGTTTCATCGTAAAAAACCTTGCCAAACGCATGGCAGTGTCGGCTGTAACTCTTCGTCTCCCCTTGACGATTTCGTTGATGCGCCTCGGCGGCACGCTGATTTGTATGGCCAGTCTGTTCTGACTCATGGCCAGCGGTTTCAAGAATTGCTCCAAAAGGATTTCACCAGGATGGACAGGAGCGCTTCTTTTCTTTTTCATAAGTCACCTCGAGTTGAAATATATCGACCATTATAAAACCATATAACGTTAAACGTTAAATGTCAATAAATCACCGCTTATATTGAAAAGACAGAGCGAAGCAATACAACAAATCTTCAATCGTCAATATTCAATTCCGGCTTGTCCGGGTTTGGCTTAAATAAACATCCCGCCGTCAACCACAATGGTTTGCCCGGTAATAAACCCTGCATGTGCGACGATGCTATAGGCCACTTCGGCTACATCTTCCGGTGTGGCCACCCGGCCCAAGGGCGTGCCCTCCCCCAGCCGCTTGACGTGGTCCTCCTGACCGGCCACCCAGCGAGTCTGCACGATACCGGGTGCGATACCGTTTACCCTGGCTTCCGGCGCCATTACCCTTGCCAAAGATTTGGTCACGCTGATTCCGGCGGCTTTGGATGCCGCATAGGCAATGGAGCTTCCCATGCCCGTCATTCCCGCCACACTGGTAATATTGATGATGCAACCTCTTTGTTTTCTGATTTCATCCGCCGCCGCCCGGCAGCAAAAAAACATACCTTTGACATTGACGTTCATCACGCGATCCCAGTATTCCTCCTTCAAGCCTTCGAGATCATGATGATCAACGAAATCAGTGACCCCCGCACAGTTGACCAAAATATCCAATCGGCCAAATTTAGCGATGGTCTCCGCCACCATTTGCCGCACACGTTCGTCACTGGCCACGTCGGCTTGATACACAAGACTTTGAACGCCAAGGGCTTCACAATCCCTCTGGGTTGCTTGGGCTTCCTCTTGCGAGCGCGAATAATTGATCGTTAAATTGACCCCCTCCCGGGCTAAACGCAGGGCGGTAGCACGACCAATGCCGGTTCCTGCGCCGGTGATTAATGCGGTTTTGCCATCTATCATCTGATTTCTCCTGCTGATTCGGTGTGCTCAGGATAGGATCACTCACTATAAGAACTACCTGTGCACTCAGTTTCGTATTAAAATTTCTCACATGGATAATGACCCGTAAATACCACTCATTACGTCTGTTATTCAATAAAAATTACCTCTTGACATTTCAAACTGTCATATCATAATCGAACATATCTACATTCTTCACTTCCATTCGGCCAACAATAATCCAACAATTTCCTATAGACCGTAATGAGAAATGGGTTTCAATAAATTACCGTTATAAAGCCTCCAAAAGGTAAATATTTGTCTCCAAAGGGTGATATTGTTATCGGTGAAGGAGGCAGAGACGGTGACGAAGGAACTTGGAAATTTATTCGTGGGACAGGAAAGTGGAAAGGCATTACCGGTGGAGGCATGAATAAAGCATTACCAAATATTGAGCCAATAGAGAAAGGTAGTGCGCAAAGGTGCAGTTTAGCAACGGGAACAATTCAATTACCGAAATAGAAAACTGAAATATCGACCGGCGAAATCTTTGAACGATGGTTCGGGCTAAAGCTTGGATAGTGATTTAATATTGATAAATATTAAGTATCGCAGGGTCAACATCATTCTCAATTCATAAGCCACCGGCATCGATCAGATTTGCACCATGAAGCATGCCCTCGCAGTAACGGTAGAACCTTTTAAATTCTAACCGGCATAGCTGGTGGTTTATGAATTGAGTTACAATTGCGATTTAGGTTGCAGCCAGCACGATCCGGGCATCGGCGATGATGCAGTCCTCGGATGAACACATGACCGGATTGAGGTCAATGGATTCAAAGCGTTCGCCCAAGGCTATGACCAGGTCGGAAAAGGCCAGCATCGTCTCAACCAAGGCTTCCATACTCACCGCTGCCGAGCCGCGGTAGCCTTCCAGCAGTGCCCGGGCTTTCAGACTGCCCACCATGGACCGCACGTCTTTTTCGGTCAAGGGCGCCATTCGGATGGCTACATCCTGGTAGATTTCCACCGCCGTCCCGCCGATGCCCATGAGAATGATCGGTCCGAACTGATAATCTATTTTCGCGCCGATGATCACCTCCACACCTGCAATCATGTTTTCCACCAGCATACCACAAAACCCGTCGATTCGCCGGAAGTGCTGATAGGCGCCTCCGAGCGCGTCGTCATCGCCGATTCCAACGACCACGCCCTTGACCTCGGATTTATGCATGGCGTTGGGTGAGACCACTTTGGCCGCCACCGGGTAACCGATTTCCTTGGCCCAGGATACGGCATCGCCGGCCTTTCGGCATACTTTGAACACGGGCACTTTCATGCCTGCCGCCCTCAGCAGCCGTTTGGCATCCGGCTCAAGGACCCATCCAAATTTACCGGCAGAATTTAGCGCATCTCGAATCGCCGCTTTCAGCATGGTTGACACCTCCGCAGGGCTTCGACCATCAGCACCGCCCCTTCGATGGACGAAGACACCGGTACCCGGTTGAGTTCGAATCCTTCGATCAGCATACGGTATTTTTCCTCGTGGGGCACATAGGCCACCATCGGTTTGCCTTCCTTCTGGTAGACATGGCTGAGCCGGGCCCCTAAATCAGAGCTGATGCCAGGAGAGTAAGGTAAAAGCAAGATCAACACACAGTCGATATCCGGCGAGGCGCTTAGACCGGTGGCCGCACCAATAAAATCCTCATCCACCGCGCTGCCGGTCAGATCCACCGGGTTGCCCAAAGATGCGATCGGCTGCACACTGGCCGATAGCTGCTCCCGAATGCCACGTTCGATATCAGCGGTCAGCCGGGGAACTGTTAGACCATGGGCCGCACATGTGTCCACCGCAATAACCCCGTGCCCCCCGCTGACGGTGATGATACCCACTCGCCCGGCTATGGAGCGTTGGTAGCAGCTTAAGGATTCGCAAAACGACACCATCTCAAATTCATCCTTGGCCTCGACAATGCCATGCTGAGCAAGCACTTGGGAAAAGACCGTATAATCTCCGGCCAGGGAAGCGGTGTGGCTGGATACCGCGCGGGATCCCTGGGCGCTTTTGCCGGCCTTTAGCACAATCACCGGCTTGCCGCACCGGCTGGCGGCTTGGACAAAGGCCCGGCCCTCGTTTTTTTCAAACCCTTCCACATAAAAGGCGATAACGTGGGTGGCGATATCCTGAGAGAGGTAATTGAGCAAATCAAGCTCGCGAACGACGGCCTTGTTGCCGATGCTCACCGCCAGGGACAGTCCCACATTCTGACCGGCAAATTTAACCATCTGATCAACCAGCACACCACCGCTCTGGCTGACGATAGCCACACTGCCCTCATCCGGCCGGATAAGGCGCTGTCCCGGCAGGAAAAAGGTGTCGAATTGGCGGGGGACATAGATCCCGAGACAATTGGGGCCAATGAATGGGAGATCGGTCTCACCGGCGATGTCCACCAGACGTTGCTGCAAATCGGTGCGTCCGACCTCGGCAAATCCGCCCGAAATTATGGTGGCGCCGCCGACGTTGGCCTTTGCGCAACGCAACAGGATCGCGGGCACAAATTCCGCCCGTGCAGCAATCACCGCTAGGTCGACCTTGTCAGGTATATCGGCCACATCCGGATAAATGGTCTCGCGATGAATCTCGCCGCCCTTGGGATTAACCGGATAGACCTTCACAGAATATCGCAAGCGCAGCTTGCTGTATATAACGTTGGCAGGATGGCGGTCGTTGCTTCGGGACACGCCGATGACGGCAATGGCTTCGGGTGAAAACAGTGGTTTTAGGTCCACCGAGGTCCTCCTAGCAGGTGATAACGATTTCGGCACAAAAGTGCGCCAAATCAGCAGCCACCAGCAGAGCTGGGGATATGAGGATGGCCTCCGGAAGGGGCCCAGGCCGCCTCTGCTGGTGGCCGCTGATTTTCCGTTTAAAAAATTTTACATATGTCCTTAAGTTTGTGAATCTTAAAACAACGGCGTATCTGCCAGCATACTACGTAAATGTAATTGGTCAATAAAAATTATGTCATCAATAAATTTGCAATTTTGCCAAATCTATTGTAACTCCATCCATAAGCCACCCTGCCTTGGCGGGATGAGAAGTGAAAAGGCTCTACCATTACCGCATGATCACGGATCGTTGATCCAAAGCTTAATGATGCCGGCGGCTTATGAATGGAGTTACCATATATTTAAAATCATATATAAAATTGAGAGGTTATCATGGAATATGACATAATCCCGGACGATGAAGCCCTGAGTAAATGTACTTGGTGTCACAGCCATATCAATGACCAGATGGAAGTCTTAGGCTTAGGCGCGAAGCTAAGGCCGGAACTTGACTTATCTGAATATGAAAGCCATTGCATTCAGATAGGCCTGGTTTCAGAAGAAAAGCCGCTCTATATGATGGTAACCACCCAAGGCTCGGAAGCCAAAATTAATGGAAATGACGGCATGTTTTTAGTTTGTTCTGAAGAATGTGGTAAAAAATTAAAAAGCAGTTTAGAAAATGAAATCTCATTAGGTAAGATGTTTGAAACAGTTCAGTATGGGTAAGGTTCATGCCAATACGGAGGAGAAAATGACGACGGAAAGAATCTACAACTTCAATCCGGGACCGGCAGCCCTGCCCCTTGTGGTGCTCGAAGAGATCCGGGATAATTTTCTTAACTTTAAAGAATCCGGTATGTCCATCACCGAGATCAGTCACCGCTCCAAGGAATTTGACGACGTCATCAACGATGCAGTGGCCCGAACCAAACGGTTGCTGAACCTGGGCGACAGCTTTCAGGTGCTTTTTATCCAGGGAGGCGCCAGCATGCAATTTTGCATGATCCCCATGAATTTTCTGCCCCCGGGCAAGTCAGCGGATTATGTCGATACAGGCACCTGGTCCACCAAGGCAATCAAAGAAGCCCAAATCCAGGGCAAATCCATTAAGGTCGTGGCTTCTTCGGCAGATAAAAATTATTGCTACATCCCGCAAAACATAGCGTTTAACAATAAGGCCGACTTCGTCCATCTGACCTCCAATAACACGATCAAGGGAACCCAATGGGCTGAGTTTCCGGATACCAAAGAGGTGCCCATATTTTGCGATATGTCCTCCGACATCATGAGCAGACCGTTGGATGCCGCAAAATTCGGCCTCATTTATGCCGGTGCCCAAAAAAATGCCGGGCCCGCCGGTGTATGTCTGGTAATCATCCGCAACGATATGCTGGACCTGGTGCCCAATTCAATACCGACCATGTTAAGGTATACCACCTATTCCGCAAAAAACTCCCTATATAATACCCCGCCGAGTTTCGCAGTTTACACCGTCCAACTCGTATTGAAGTGGCTGGAAGAAAGCGTTGGCGGCCTTGAAAAAATGGCAACTTTGAACCGCAAAAAAGCTCAGTTACTTTACCGTCTCCTTGACAACAGTTCTTTCTACCGGGCAACGGCCCGACCCGACAGCCGTTCGCTGATGAATGTCACCTTCCGCATGCCCAATGAGGAGCTGGAAGAACGATTTATCCGCGAAGGACTTGAAAACGGTCTCGGCGGCCTCAAGGGTCATCGCTCGGTGGGCGGTTGCCGGGCCTCATTATACAATGCGGTGTCATTGGATGCCGTAGAAGTTCTCACCGATTTTATGGCGACGTTTGAAAAGAAATATGGATAAGCGTTTGTCGCTAAAATTAAACCCCCGCCCCTAGTTGATCTTCAAGTTTTTAAGAACTTAGCCGATATTATTTCCGAACGGCAAATCCGGAAACGCCGATTGCAACGAAGTGTAAATCCCGAACTATCGGGGAATTCATATTGAATATTTAATCATGCGAGGGAAAGGAACGCCGAAATGAAACAGAAAATCAAGAAGTACCTGCTCATTGGTCTGGCAGCAACTGTCTTTTATTTTATTTTAAGCAACCATTATATTGTTGATGGACGCGACGTCTACCTGTTAAAAAAGACATCGCTGCATTTGCATGAGACTTTTGTCAGCATAAGCAACGAAAGGCCCGAAACCATTTTAAGAAACGATGTCTTACGGGATGCTGGTATTGGAGATCTTTTCGTGGATCTGGAGATAATGACCGAGGAAGAAAAGAACCTGCTCGAAAGTAAATACGACGCTGAAGATTAATTCGGACTCTTTTTTAGACACCCGACCCGGTGAGCTCTCCCTATCATCTTCATTTGCAGCTGTTTTAGCTGCCCTCCCCCTCTAAAGCACTGAAAAAGATTTATTGGTGCATCACAGGCACAGGTTCCTTTTTTTTCGGCAAACCTACCACCGTCCCCCGGTATAAAAACATATTTGCACTTATGCTCGGCACCCCCCCCGAGCCACTAACCCCCTCTCGTGTGAAACTTCTGAGGAATGGATTCGATTTTATTTTTTAGACAGGATTTACAGGATTGACGGGATTTTTTCGCCTTCGGCGAGGAGCCCTTTCGGCCGAAGGCCGTTTT
>Ga0316187_10003287_pt1 | contig 14083 bp, 11 predicted proteins | sample CroRivburrow1_MG_FD_204927 | JGI IMG/M metagenome (GOLD analysis project Ga0316187, IMG submission 204927) | Coastal sediment microbial communities from Maine, United States - Cross River worm burrow 1 | ecosystem: Environmental > Aquatic > Marine > Coastal > Sediment | place: USA: Maine...
TGACGGTAAAAGTCGAGAGGTAGGTTGCCATCAGGGGGAAAGGATCGGCTGTCGTAAACCGGATCGTAAGGGGATCGACGATCTCGATTTTTTTTATGTGATTCATATAGCGCGCAAAAGAGGAAGGGCTGTTGGGCACATTGGGACCGCGCTCCAGGGTAAATTTAACGTCTTCGGCCGTAAATGGGGTACCGTCGTGAAATTTGACGTCCCGGCGCAGTTTGAATTCCCAGTTCAGGTCGTCGATGGGTTTCCAGGAGATCGCCAGACCCGGTTTCAGGTTTTGTTTGTGGTCCTGTTTGACCAGCTTGTCAAAGGTGTATTCGGACATCATGTTGTTGGGTGTAAGATTGTGGTAGTGCGGATCCATGGAGCTGGGCTCTGCTTTTAAGCCGATCCTTAGTTCGGCGGCCACCCCCCAGCCGGGCACCAGCAGCATTGCAGCAACGAATAGCATCACAATAAATAGTTTTTTCCTTTTCATGGCAGGCCTCCTTTTTTAAGATGAATAAAAAACAATAAAAAAACCTTTGATAAGATTATGAACTTGATTTACCACAAGACAAGTAGTATATGAGAATTCCCTTTGTCAAGAACATTCTATAGGAGGTCATTCGACCATGACGAAAAACCCAATTCCCATCATTGAACTTAACCAAACGGATCCCAAAAAACGGGGACAATTATATGGCGAGGCCGCCCGGGAAAGAATTCATACCATTTTGGATAAATACCATGAGATCTTTCAGTGCATCACCGGGGAGACCTGGGAAAAAACCGTTGAGCGAGGCGAACCGTTTATCTCCAAGGCACAGGTTTTCGCTCCGGATCTGGTGGAAGAAATCCGGGGAATTGCAGAGGGTGCCGACCGCGCCTTTATGGACATATTTTTACTCAATGCCCGTTCGGAAATTCTGTTTAATCCCCGGGTCCTGGCCCAGGAGTGCACCACCGTTGCCGCCCTTCCCGAATCCACGTCGAGTGGGGATACGCTGTTGGCTCAGAATTGGGACTGGTACAAAGAGGTTAAAAACTGCCAGGTGATTCTAAAAATCGGGCAACGGGAAGATAAACCCGCCTTGATAACCTTCACCGAAGCCGGGCAACTGGCTAAAATCGGAATGAACGCCGCCGGCATCGGCCTGGTGGTCAACAATCTGGTGTCCGACCAACCCCGCACCGGCGTGCCTTGGATTTTTCTAACCCGTCGGGTTTTGGAATCTTCCCATCTTGCCCAGGCCATGGGTTACGTCTTGAACACCCCGAGGGCCCATTCGATTAACTTTCTCATTGGATATGCAGATGGTGAAGCGGTCAATCTGGAAACCTCACCTGTGGAAGAACATGTTTTGTGGCCTCCGAATGAGTTTTTCGTTCATACGAATCATTATCTCAAACAAGGGAAAAATTTCCGGGATCTCAAGCCGCTGCGGGATCCCTATCTATCTACCTATCTTCGCTGCCGCAGAGCTCAAAAGGGCATGGCCGCTTTAAACGGCAGCATCGATGCCAAAGGTATCCTGAAAATTCTCAGCGATCATATGGATCGGCCTTTTTCTGTCTGTGCACATGAAAATCCGGCTCAGGCGCCGTTGCAGCAGGTTGTCACCTGCCTGTCCATCATCATGAATCTGGCCCGCAAACAAATCCATTACACGCTGGGCAATCCCTGCCGGGGAGAGAGCAGCACCCTGGAGCTGGATTCATTTCTTTCCTGATTCCTCAATCCCTGGGTCGAACGAGTCGGTTGGCGTGAAACGGAAATCTCGATTTTTCGAAGAACCAAAAGGAATATAGAAATTTTTTCCACAATTTTGGGTAATTTATTTCACATATGACATAATTTCGTCAATTTGCCGGTTTGCTAAAACATGCCGACAAAGTTAGTGAAATTTTATTTAAGTAATCGTTTTATTAAGATATTACTGCATATAAGTCTCACATCGCCGGATTAATTATATCGAATATAAGGATCATCCGAAATGGCATGAAATCTGCACGAATAAACAATTTTAGTAAGATTGCCGTATTCACCATCCGACTCTCTTTTTCAATCGATGCTTAAACGTGGTTACGCCAATGGAAACAAATGAGAACGATTTATTAGAGCGGCGGATCTCTTCGGACAATGGAGGCAGACGGACCGGAGGAGATCGCCGAAATTATTCGTACACCTTGCATATTCCGGAAAGAAGAAAAGGCAAGGATCGTCGCACCGGTGATGACCGTCGGAAATCACCCCGCGCTGGAACCCTATCACATATTCAGCCACTAGATTAACTATCTCGATACGCTTCTAAAAGAAAATTCACCTTACCTATCGGCTAAATTTGAAATTTTTACTTGCCGTTAGGCGCGGGGTGAAATATGCTTTAAGAACTAGCGAAGCTCCGCCTCCAACCGACGCATTGGTATGCATTTATCAAATCTGCTGCTTAACGCATAGAGATGCTGGTTGCGGGATGATCGATTCTGAAGGCGGACAAAAACATTCCTTAATCCAGCCGACGTCTTTATATTATTGTCATCACAATATTAAAAAAACTTTCAAATTTCAACCATCCAAGCGGTGCATCATCAGCCATCCGGAGACGACTAACATGCGGCAAAAACAGCTAAAGACAAATGCAAAAACACGCAATGTCCATATTTGGGATCACATGGTTTTGATCGGAATCGCTTTGGCCCTTTTTTATACGGTTTTTGAATCCATTTTGTACATCTTTTTGTCCTATGATGTTGATTTTTTTCAACGTCTGTTCGGACCGGACATGAGTGCAATTTGGAGCCGCATCGCTATTTTATGTCTCTTCCTCATCTTCGGTTCCCATGCCCAATTTACAATTAATCAACGTTCGGCAGCTGAAGCCGCGCTCCGGGAAAGTGAAGAAAAATTTCGCAACATTATTGAAACCGCTCCCGACGGCTATTATGAGGTGGACATGGACGGAAATTTTACATTTTTCAACGATTCCATGTGCAAGATTCTGGGTTACTCCCGCGATGAACTGGCGGCGATGAACCAACGCAAATCGATGGACGAGATCAATGCCTCCAATCTTACCAATATCTTCAACAAAGTGCTTGAAACCCGGTTGCCCACGAAATCGGTGGACTGGGTCCTTACCAACAAAGACGGCTCCAAAAGATTTGTCGAATCGTCCGTATCGTTGACAAACGATCCAAAAGGTGAGCCCATCGGTTTTGGTGTATTTGTACGAGATGCGACCCAACGGCAACGGGCCGAAGCCTTATACCGGGAAAAACTGGCCGCGGAAGCCGCCAGTCAGAGCAAAAGTGAATTTCTGGCCAGTATGAGCCACGAAATTCGCACGCCGCTGAATGCCATCATCGGTCTGGTGGAACTGATGCTGAGCTCCGATTTGCCCCCCGACCAGAGAGAAGATCTGGACGTGGTCAAATCATCGGCTTATTCTTTACTTTCCATCATCAACAACATTCTGGATTTTTCCAAAATTGAAGCCGGCAAGCTGGAATTCGAACAAAGCCCATTCAGTCTCAGGCAGTTTATGGATGAGTCAATGAAAATTATGGGTATCAAATCCCATGAAAAAGGCATCGAGTTGGCCTACCGTATTGTTCCAGGTGTTCCGGACCACTTGTCGGGCGACGCAGCACGCCTGCGCCAAGTTCTGCTCAACCTGATCGACAATGCCATTAAATTTACGGATGAGGGAGAAGTCATCGTCTATGTCGCCGCTCATTCTCAGACGGATGACGAAGTATTTCTGCATATCTCCGTAGTTGATACCGGCATCGGAATCCCGGTGGATAAGCAGCGCGCCATTTTTAGTGCCTATGACCAGGCCGACGTCACAACCTCGGGTCGCTACGGGGGTACCGGACTGGGGCTGGCGGTTTCAGCGCAGCTGGTGCATTTGATGGGCGGCTCCATCAAAATCAAAAGTCAGCCCGGACACGGCAGCCGGTTTCGATTCACGGCACGGTTTATCCGGCAGCATGACCATGGTCCGCGTCAAGATGAAGCATTTCATCCTGAATTAGGCGGCTTAAGAGTGCTGGTGGTCGACGATAACAGATCCAGTCGTAAAATTCTCAAAGAAATTCTGGAAATCCACAAGATGGACCTTGTACAGGCATCCAGTGCCAACGAAACCATGGATATTCTTCTGAAATCCCAGGCCGAGGGAACACCTTTTAATCTGATTTTACTGGATTCGGATATGCCCGAAATGGATGGATTTGCCCTGGCCGGCGCTATCAAACAGCAGAAAATTTCTGATGCCGGCATCATTATGATGCTGACGTTTCAGCACTTCAAGCGCAAAGCGGAACTCGAAGAACTTGGCATCACAACCGGCGTTCTCAAACCTGTTGGTCCACTGGAACTGGTAAGCGTTATCTTGGATTTCCTGGGAATTGCCAAACCTGCCCCTGTTATAGAGGATAAAACACCGCAGCCAGTCATCCGGGTCCCCGCACGCTCACTGAAAATTCTGGTAGCGGAAGACACCCCCTTCAACCAGAGATACATTCTGCGTCTGCTCGAGCGCTGGAACCATCAAACCACCTTGGTGGAAAACGGACGCAAGGCCTTAGAAGCTATTAAACGAGAGGCGTTTGACATTGTTTTAATGGATGTGCAGATGCCCGAAATGGATGGCTTGCAAGCAACTCGGAAAATACGTGAGTGGGAATCAGTCTCCGCTAACGCGGATACTGATGTGTGGGAAACAGAAGTCAAAGGGCAGAGGACGGAAATCAGAAGACAGAAGACAGAGGAAGGAACCCAAGCCTCCAACTTCCAACAACCAACATCCAACATTCCGATTGTTTCTATGACCGCCCATGTCATTAAAGGTGATCGGGAGCGCTGCCTTGAAGCCGGCATGAATGAATATGTATCCAAACCCATTGATTCGGATAAGCTGTTCGAAACCATCGAAAAACTGACCCGGGTTTCCGGAATCATGAAACCGGCGCCGGCTGAACCCGTTATCGCAGATAGTTCATCGCTGCTAAAGGTCTTTGATGAGGACTGGGATTTTCTTAAAGAAGTGGTGGAGGTTTTTATAGCTGATTACCCCAGGCTGTTGGATAATCTTCAGCAGTCCTTTGTGGAAGGCGACTGCGATACGTTCATGCGGTCGGCCCACAGCCTGAAGGGAATGTTAAAAAATTTTAGGGCTGAAACCGCTGCTGAAATCGCCTTCAATCTTGAAAAAAAGGGAAAGGCGGCTGATTTACAAGGCGTTCGGGCGGACATCGATAGACTCGCTGCTCATATCTCTGAAGTTGATAAGACGCTCCGAAATATGATAAAGGAACAATATAGTTAAGGGAGCCTAATTTATGAAAAAGAAGATCCTGGTGGTGGATGACGATCGTGTTATGCTGAAATTTGTCACCAAATTTCTGACGCGTGAAGGTCATGAAGTCATGACGGCCGAGGATGGTTTTGCCGCTTTGAACCTGCTTACTGGTTTCAGACCCGACATCATTTTTTTTGATCTCATCATGCCCAAGATTGACGGAGGCAAACTGATTCAGATTGTCCGCAGTATGCCGCAGCTCAAGGATTGCTATCTGGTTATCATCTCTGCGGCGGTGGCTGAAATTGATTTCGATTTCCAGGAGACTGGAGCCGATTCTTACATTGCCAAGGGTCCTTTCAGCTCGATGGCGAATCACATCATGGACGCCATTAAAGCATCGGATGCTCCCCGGGGTCAGGAGGATCCGAAACCCATCCATGGACTTGACGGCGTATATGCCCGCCAATTGACCAAGGAATTGCTATCACGCAATCGCCACCTCGAGACAATTTTAGAAAGCATGGCTGAAGGAATCCTGGAAGTTTATACCAACAAAGTTGTCTATGCGAATGGTGTTGCAGTGTCTTTGCTCGCCCTGCCAACCGAAAAAATTCTGGCGGCCTATCCGCCGGATCTGTTCGACGAAAACACGGGGCGGCGGTTGGATGAAATATTTCAAACCGGTGCGGATCAATCGGCAGCAATTGGGGAAAATACACCGGTTGAGTTAAACGGCAGGCAAATTACCATTAATGTTCTGCCGGTAACCGGAGAACCGGCCACGGTTATCCTCATGATCACGGATGTGACCGAACGCAAGCGTCTGGAAATGCAGTTGCAACATGTCCAGAAGATGGAGGCCATTGGTACGATTGCGGCCGGCGTCGCCCACAATTTCAGAAACACCCTGACTGAAATTCTGGTGAACAGCCAGCTTATTCAGATGAGCTATGCAGATGAGTCCGGCTTGCACGATGTGGCCGGACGAATCAACACCTCCGTCAGAAGAGGATCCCGCCTGGTCGACGGATTGCTTCAATTTTCACGTAAACAGATTAAAGCAGAATTCGAAATTATCGACCTGGCCGAAGTGATCAAAGAAGTTTGTCAGATCATTGAGAAATCATTTGACCAGAAAATAGAAATTCAAACGGAGCTCCCCGGCAAGCTTCCGATCATGGGAGATGTGACCAGTATCAGCCAGGCTTTGATGAACCTTTGCAACAATGCCCGGGATGCGATGCCGGATGGTGGCCGGCTGATCATCAAAGCCGTTAGGGCGGGCAAACAAGGTATTGTTACCGTAACCGATAATGGTGAGGGTATGGATAGCGAAGCCGTCAGGAAATGCTTTGATCCGTTCTATACCACGAAACCAATTGGCAGTGGAACCGGCCTGGGGCTTTCCACCACCTATGGAATTATTAAAAGCCATGAGGGTATGATCAGTGTCGATTCACAACCGAACCGGGGTACCACGTTTAAGATGCTTTTTTCATTGGTTCTTGACGAAAAACAAAGTGAACAAAAAGACGCTCCGGTGATCACCCGGGGCAAGGGGCAGCGGGTCTTGGTAGTCGATGATGAACCTGAGATTCTCAACGCCATGCAGGATTTGCTCGAGTATCTCGGCTATACACCGCAACTTGCCGCAAACGGCAAGGAGGGGCTCGAAAGATATCGGGGCAACCGCCCCGATGCAGTTTTAATGGACATTAACATGCCGGAAATGGACGGTATTACCTGTATCGAAAAAATTCTCGACGATGACCCCAATGCCAATATATCGATTTTTTCCGGCTACGAGGAGGAAGGTATCGAGGGTATGAGTCAGCGGGCCAAAGACGCCATTAAAGATTATCTGGCCAAACCGGTGGGGCTGGAAGCGTTGAGCGCATTGCTTGCCGAAATGCTGAAGGAGAAAGATAAATAATATGCATTATGAGGGAAACATTATCAGACCGCCCAGCGAGGCCAACAGTATTTTACTTCAGATAACCGTTGGCTGCTCGCGCAATAAATGCACATTCTGCGGTACTTATTTAGGAGAGCGTTTCCGAATTAAGCCGGATTCCATTATTATGGAAGACATCGAATTTGCGGCCCAATATTGCCAAAGACAGCGCCGCCTATTCCTCTGTGACGGAGACGCATTGATTGTTCCTCAAAAAAGGCTGTTGAAAATTCTTCAGACCATAAAAGATCGGCTTCCGTGGGTTACCCGCGTGGGTGCCTATGCAAATGCCAAAAGCTTGAATATGAAGACCCTTGAAGAGCTCAAGACGCTCAAAACCCATGGTCTGGGAATCCTCTATATGGGCCTTGAATCCGGCGATGAAGTCACCCTCAAAAAAATCAACAAAGGCGCCACATCATCTCATATGATAGAAATGGGGAAAAAAGCCAAGGAAGTCGGGATGAAATTGTCCGTCACTGTCTTGCTGGGAATCGCCGGCCGGCAGCGCTCACAGATACATGCCGCAGAAACAGGCCGTGTGCTGTCGGCCATCGATCCGGATTACGTCGGTGCCTTGAGCCTGATGCTCATTCCCGGAACACCGCTGTTTGATGACTTTCAATCCGCAGAATTTACCCTGATTGAACCCGATGAAATGCTGGCTGAGTTGAGAACGATGATCGCCGGCACCAACCTCTCAAGGGGTCTTTTTCACGCCAATCACGCTTCGAATTATTTGCCCATCAAAGCCAGAATGCCAAAAGACAAAACGGCGACATTAGAACTGATTGATCGGGCTCTGGCTGGAAATATCGCTTTAAAACCGGAACATTTGAGAGCACTTTAGCAATGAAATATTTTTTTATTTTTATGGCAGTGATCAGCGTGACGCTTGTTCACGGCGACAGCCCTGCCTTACAAGAACCCATCGGGTTTCCGTCGTTGATATCCAGCGTTCGCATCAGCGGTCCACTCGATTTTTGTGGGGAACCCGTTGAACTGGATAATCAGGATGTCCGGGAACGTCTCGAAAAGGAATTGCTTCTCACCCTGTGGGATCGCCCTCAAGTGGTGCTCTGGATTAAACGATCCAACCGTTATTTTCCGATCATCGAAAAAATGCTCAAAGAACATAAAATGCCCCAAGACTTGAAGTATATCGCCATTGCTGAAAGCGCACTGAGACCCCATGCACGATCTCAAAAAGGTGCTGTCGGATTCTGGCAGTTTTTAAAGAGCAGCGGACATAAATACGGACTGAGCATTAATTCAGAAAAAGATGAACGCCGCAATATATTCCGATCGACCGAGGCGGCCATCGCTTATTTTAAATCCCTCTACGATATCTTTGGAAGCTGGACCCTTTCAGCGGCGGCATACAACATGGGGGAACAGGGCTTGCTATCTGAAATACTGACCCAAAAAACCCGTCACTTTTATCATCTCTATCTCCCCCTGGAAACCCAGCGTTACTTATTGCGCGTCATCTCCGCAAAAATCATTTTGGCCGATCCCGAAACCTACGGGTTTCGATTCACTGAAAAAGATTTATACCCGCCCTTGCAATTTGACCATATCAAGCTGGCGTGTTTACAGGAAACGCCGATCTCTGTGGTCGCTGAGGCAGCCAATACCCGTTTTAAAATGATCAAGGATTTGAATCCGGAAATCAGAGGACACTTTTTAGCCGCCGGTAATCATCGGATTTTGATTCCCAAGGGCGGCGCTGACGGATTCCAGGCTCGATTTAAAACCCTGGTCGATCAATGGCTGGCTGAAAACCGACAGCGCGTTTATGTGGTCAAAGACGGCGACAATTTATCCGCCATTGCGGAACGATTCGATGTTCCCTTGCCGGCCCTGATCATTTGGAATCGATTGAAACTGCGAGAGCATATCCATCCCGGGCAGCATCTGGTCATATATTCGGATGAGATCGAGGTGGATACGGCAAAGCAGGAATAGATAGCGTTAACCTGATATGGCCGCAAAAGGCACAAAAAGCACAAAAATAAAATATCAGGGCTTGTAATTTCAATGGGTTATAATGAATAAAAATCAAAATTCTGACTTTTTACGACTTCATCAAACCTGAAAATTGATTATTCCCCTCCCGAGTAAACGCTAACGTTTCAACATCAGGGTTTCTCCAGTTAGGCAGCTCCTTTCGGCAATTCGATCCTGCGTTTTTCCGGATCGTCCTGCTGCCGATAGAATATTGCGACATGCCCGATCATACCCGCCATAAGGCAACCTGTTTTCACTTCAATGGCTTCTGCAATTTCTTTTTTCTGTTTTTTCTCTTTGAAATCAATGAACTTTATCTTGATGAGTTCATGTCGATCAAATGCCTGTTCGGTGGATGCGATCAATGCATCGGTTACCCCTTTTTGCCCGACAAATACGAGGGGCTTCAAACCATGAGCAAGGCCTCTGAGATATTTCGCCTGAAGACCAGTTAATTTTTTCATTGGAATTCTCGTTACTCCAGATATCGTTGATTGGTTGATTAGTTGATTGGTTAAGTGATTGTAAATATAGATTTATCCCATACTTGCAAAATAATGGGACATTTGATATCTCAGCAATCGAAACATGCCGAATTATTGACTATAGTTTACCTAATCAACCAGTCAACTATTCAACGAAGTTTGAAATCACTTAACAGGAGGATCAGAAAATGACGCCCGAGAGTTATCCCCAGGAAGCGGTAAAATTTCATATTCAGGCCTATCAAAAACCGAAAAACATCCAAATTTTGAAAAAGACCCATGTTTCTTTTTCCGGCTCTCCCCAAAAACACCCCTATGATACCGATAAAGTTATATTGGTAGCTGATCCGTTCAGCACGAATACCCTTTATTACGAATTCAACAAAAATGATATTTCTTATCTTGAAGAACTACCCAGCCTCGTAAATCTGGATGGCAAAACTATCACAATGGTAAGGATATGGGTAAAAAAGATGAGCGTCGGCATTCGCTGCTCCCCATTCATTGTCGAAGACACCCGAATGCCGGCCATTGGTACCTGATGAATTATTTTTGTGCATTTTGTGGCAAACCGCGCGGAGTATCGGGATATTTACGCTATCTTCAAATGATTGAATATTGTCGATTGATTATTGAATATTTAAGGGCCGCCTCCGGCAGATCGATTATAAAAAACCATAAACGAATCCCTCGCGGCAAGTCGCGGGCCATCATCTAATGTAAAAGAAATTATATCGCCGCAAGCTGCCGGAAATTAATCCCTAAAAGAGATTAAGATGACGGAGCGAAGCGATATCCATCAATCTTCATTATTCAATCTTCATTATTCAATAGCCTATTCCGGGTTAGGTCACACGACCTTATCAGTTTCCTATGTTGGAATATTGACCCACCATATTTGCGAATTCATGGCCTAGGGCACTTCGATCCACTTTCGATAGGAACGAGCCTCTTTAGCGCTAGGTTCATCGCCTGCCTCCCTGGCGAGCTTCTCCGCACGGCTCAGCCAGTTCAACGCCTCGCGGCTTTCCCCCTGCCGTGCGGCACTGCGACCGGCCCGCAGGTAACGCTTTGACGCTTCCGACAGTTTGCCCGCCTGCTCGCAAGACCAGGCCGCTAAGGCCAGAGCGTTCACCATCTCGCTGTAATCAAAATCATCACGCCGATACTCGGCGGTTCTGTCAAATGCTTCAATGGCCCCATTCCAATTGCTTTGGGCCATTGCCAGGCGCCCCACCAGTTCTTCACGATCGGCCTGCAACCCCGCTGTAGAAGGCGTTCCCAGGGATACGATCTCTTGGCGAAGTTGGTTAATATCATCCCACTCGCCGGCAATCAAACCTCGCAAAAAATGGGTTTTACTCCGAACCGCCTCAGATAGCCGACTTGGGTCCAGTAAAATGGTATCCGTAAGCTGCCAGGCCCCATCCAGTTTGCCCATGCGGTGCACAATGGTGGCCTCCAGTAAGAGGATATCCGCTGGTATGCTACGGCCGGCACGGGTCAATTCGGCCCTGGACTGGTTCACCCGTTCAAGGGCTTCCACGTACGAGTTCAGCCCTACCAGACAAACCGCCAGGTTGTACTGAGAGTCCACAATGGCATTCACATCGTCAAGCACATAGGCGCGCTCCAGAGCTTGATTGTAAAGGTCTGCCGCTTGCCGGAACCGGCCATGGCCGAATGCCGTCCGGGCTGCCCGGTTCATCCGTTCAAATTCTTCATCAACTTCCGCTCGGCTTTGTTCGGTCGGCGACGAACTGCAGCCGACGCCGCCGATAAGGATTATAACGACACTCAAACATGCCAGGTAACGAATGCCGTGACGCCATTGACCTTCGGTCATGGTTTCACCTCCAGTGGTGATATCCGAGTGGACATCCTGGATTTTTGACCGGCTTTGCCGCCCAGCAGCCAACTTGATTGAAGTTGTTTCAGCAGTTGCTCCAGCTCCGCCATGACCTGCTGGGTCTCAAGCATCAGCACGGGAATACTGTCGGTGGCATCACCCATATTTGCAGCAATGCGGGGAAGTTGCGGGGTCGTCTTGCTTAGATCGTCCATCACCGCCTTTACGGACACCAGGACCTCTTTGAGTTTCAGGGTAACCTCCGGCAAATCCTTGGACTGTTTGTTGATGTTTGTTGATATCTTAGAGACGTTTCCCACGGTGGTTTCAAGCTCGTCAAAAAGGGGATCGAGCCGCGATATGTTTTCGTTGAGCAGGGAGATCAGTGCCTCAACCTCCTTGATCAGCGCATCTTCAGAAAGCAGCCGACCGACCGTGCCCTCGCCCCGGCTGACCCTACCCGAAATGGCGTTCAGATTGGCAAACAGCTGCTGCATGTCACCCTCGGGATCCTTCAGTTCTTCTGCCACCGTCAGGAATACGCGAATGGCTTGCTGAGTATCGTCGAGGATCGGAAACACTTTGGCGCGCAGGTCGTCGAGTATCGCCCCCATCGATTCGGTGGGTGCACGATCGGCGACCGCTGTGATAACGGCGAATTTCCAGTCAAGCGGTTCTCCGGAGCCGCGCGAAACATACAGATATGAATCACCGGCGACTCCATACTTTTTACGGATGACTGCCGTTGAATCGCGCCGTACAAAGGCCTTCATGTCGCTTTGGATTTGAACTTCGGCATGCATCTGCTGGTCGGCACTGATGACGATTCTGGTCACTTTGCCGGCTTTGGTGCCCAGGATTTCCACCTCTGCACCTTCTGATAATCCAAACAGGCCGTCCGATGGCAGTATTACCTTAATTCTTTCACCGGGATCCAGCCATTCGCGGACGTTACCGGAGAAAAGAAAAGCCGCACCGAAAATGATCACCGTCAGAATCACGAAGATACCGACAGCCTGATTGGCATATCGAAAACGCGTATGCTGGTAAGTCAAACTCACCTTGTTACCTCCATCAGTTTTCGCGCCGTCAACCGGTAACGATGGGATGCCGGCAGCATAGGATCGTTCCAGACGCGATCCTCCAGGGTTAACCATATCACCCCACTCCCCCGGTCGCAGGCCTTGCGGATGGCATTAATCAGCGGCGGCAATATTTCAGGATAGACTCCGAAGGACGGCTCCTCCAGCAAAATCAGTGCAGGCTGACCGAGGAAGGCTCGAATGCAGGCGGCACGCTGATTATCGGCCCTCATCACATCATCCGGCAAACCGGTGGGCAGCCCCGGAAGTCCAAAGTGCTCAGCCAAATGCACGGCCTCATCACGAAGTTCAGCAACCTTTCGTCGGGTATGGTGAAGCTGAGGTAACAAGATGTTCTCCAGCAACGTCAGGCGATTTATCCAGTTGCCGAAGGCAAACACCCGGCCGATTCGTCCCCGCAGCGCATTGGCAGTGTCGGATGGAAACGCTGACCAATCCTTGCCTAAAAAAAGGATGGAGCCCTCGGCAGCCGGATGCAGACCGCAACAGGCATCGGCCAGCATCGATCCGAATCTGGGACTTTCAAGGTTAATCAGTGCCAGATCACCGCCGAAAAGATTCATTTCAAGATCAATGGTCTCACCGCCGCCACCCTGCTCGGTCACCAGCTTGACGTTTTCGAAACGAAGGATGCTGCGGTGTTCTGCAATGCCTCTGATCATGTTTAGGTATCACCCAACCCGGACAAGCCGTTTGTAGCGAAGCGTAAATCCCGAATTCTCGGGGAATTGAATATTGATGATTGAAGATTGAAGATTTGTGGTATCGCTCTCCGAGGCGTAGGCGCTACAACCCCTACGAGCCGGAGGCTTCGCTCTGCCTTTTCTACTAAAATCGTTAGCATATCCTTAAAGGAAAGTTCATGAGGCCAAACATCGAACTGCAGTACAGCCAATTGATTGGGTATTGCATTTCATGAGCGTTTCAAGTGTTCAGTGTTCAGCGTTCAAGGATACTGAACACTCATATAAAATTAGATTACAAAAGTTTCTTTTTTGATCAAACTGGCGCCCTCCTCGCAGCGGGTGAACTTTTCAGGCCAGCGGCTGCGCTGAACACTGACACCCGAAACCTGACACCCAAAAAGAGGAATACAATATAGAATAAACGATACGGCTTCCCATAATGAATATTTTCACTATAATAGGTATCACCCACCCGTCACAGCAGCAGGGTTAGCAGGATAGATATTAGCAGAGCCGTCAGTGCGGATTTTGTAACGTAGCGCGGCAATTCTGCCAGGAGATCGAATCTGGAACGGCTAACCGACAAGCCGATTGTGCAGGCAATCAAAGACACCACGAAACCGATTGTAAACGTTTTCAGGGGTATCGTTGCAAAGTCTGCAGGTCCCATGTCCGATAGAATCCTAAAAACAAACTCAT
>Ga0316187_10003288_pt1 | contig 14079 bp, 15 predicted proteins | sample CroRivburrow1_MG_FD_204927 | JGI IMG/M metagenome (GOLD analysis project Ga0316187, IMG submission 204927) | Coastal sediment microbial communities from Maine, United States - Cross River worm burrow 1 | ecosystem: Environmental > Aquatic > Marine > Coastal > Sediment | place: USA: Maine...
GCGGGGGCCCACGATGTTGCGACCGAGCCGCAGCAAGGCTTCCGCGTCGGGTATCGCTGCGATCAGATCGATTTGCTCGACGTTGAAGGCCTCCGTGAAGTCCGCCGCGTTGGTGGCCCGCCGCCCGAGGATCTCGGAAGCCAGCCGATGGCCGCGCAGTTTGAGAATGGCGATGGCCTGCTCATGGCGCGTGGGGCGGTCCATGGGGCTCAGGCGAGGTTCGGCTTGAAGCCGAACCGATGCGCTTCGTACGTGTCGATGGCGTCACCGTGCTGCATCGTCAGGCCGATGTTGTCGAGGCCGTTGATGAGGCGGTGTTTGGCGTGGCCGTCGATCTCGAAGTGCGCCTGGAAATCGCCGCAGGTGACAGTCTGCTTGTCGACGTCGATCACGACGTGGTTGGCGGGGTCGTGGGCCAGCTCCGTCAGCTCGGCCACTTCGTCCTCGCTCAACGTCACCGGGAGCAGCCCGGTGTTTATGCAGTTGTTGTAGAAGATGTCGGCAAAAGAGGGGGCGACGATCGCCTCGAAGCCCCAGTCCTCCAGACCCCACGGCGCGTGCTCCCGAGACGAACCGGACCCGAAGTTGTGCCCGGACACCAGGACGGCGGAGTCTTGGTACTCGGGATGGTTGAGGATGAAGTCGGCGCGCGGTTCACCTTCCTCGTCGTAACGCCAGTCGTAGAACACGTACGGGCCAAACCCCGAGCGTTCCACCCGCTTGAGGTGCTGTTTCGGCATGATCTGATCCGTGTCGACGTTGTTACGGGGTAGCGGCACCATTTGCCCGGCGACCGTGTTGACCTGCTTCATGTGTGCCCCCAATCGCGTACATCGACGAAGTGGCCCGTAATCGCCGCCGCCGCCGCCATCGCCGGGCTGACGAGGTGGGTGCGCCCACCGCGGCCCTGGCGTCCCTCGAAGTTGCGGTTCGACGTTGAGGCGCAGCGTTCCCCGGGCAGAAGTGTGTCCGGGTTCATCCCGAGGCACATCGAGCAGCCGGCGTCGCGCCACTCGAAACCGGCTTCCTGGAACACCTGATCGAGGCCTTCGGTCTCGGCCTGCAGCTTCACGAGTCCCGAACCCGGCACCACCATGGCATTCACCCCATCTTTCACACGGCGGCCTTTGATGACTGCGGCGGCCGCCCGGAGGTCTTCGATACGTCCGTTGGTGCAGCTGCCGAGGAAGACCCGATCGATCTCGATCTCGGTGATTGGAGTGCCCGCCACGAGGTCCATGTAGTGGAGGGCTCGGGCCGTCGAGTCTTTGTCGAGCGGGTCGGCGAAGTCCTCCGGGTGGGGAACTGCTCCCGATATCGGCAGGGTCTGGGCCGGATTGGTTCCCCACGACACGTGGGGTTCGAGCGCGGCGGCGTCGATGTCGATCTCGGCGTCGAACTCAGCGTCCGGGTCGCTCGGTAGGGTGGCCCAGTACGCGACGGCGGCTTCCCAGTCGGCTCCGGCGGGCGCCTGGGGGCGTCCCTTCAAGTATTGAAAAGTCTTCTCGTCAGGGGCGATCAGCCCGGCCCTGGCGCCGGCTTCGATCGACATGTTGCAGATCGTCATGCGACCTTCCATCGACAACGCCTCGATGGCCTCGCCGCGGTACTCGATGACATACCCGGTGCCGCCGCCGACTCCGATCCGGGCGATGATCCCGAGGATGATGTCCTTGGCGGTGACGCCGGCGGGGAGGGTCCCATTGACGTTGATCGCCATGGCCTTCGGCTTGAGCTGGGGGAGTGCCTGCGTCGCCAGGACGTGTTCGACTTCGGACGTGCCGATGCCGAACGCCAGGGCCCCAAAAGCACCGTGGGTGGCGGTGTGGGAATCGCCGCAGACGATGGTCATCCCTGGCTGGGTGACACCTTGCTCGGGGCCGATCACGTGGACGATGCCCTGGCGGGGATCGTCGAGGCCGTAGAGCGTGACCCCGGTCCGCTCGCAATTGGCGATCAGCGTGTCGATCTGGATCTTCGAGAGCGGGTCCTTTATGCCGAGCTCGCGTCCCTCGGTGGGCACCCCGTGATCGATCGTCGCCAGCGTGAGGTCGGGCCGGCGTACCGGGCGCCCCTGAATCTCCAGCGACTCGAATGCTTGGGGCGAGGTCACTTCGTGGACAAGATGCAGGTCGATGTAGAGGAGGTCGGGTTCACCCTCGCCGCGACGCACAACGTGGTCGTCCCACATCTTGTCGAGCAGTGTTCTTGGTGCGGACATGGGGTGCCTCTCGTGCCTGGTCTTGCAGGTCGGCAATAGTAGGCATCGGCGGAGCGGGTATCGTGCGGCCGATGCCGTTCCTCCTCGCGCTGCTATTCAGTGTCACCTTGAGCCCGCCCTTCGGCGAGGCGTCCGCCAGGCTGATCGGCTTCACGCCGACGGACGTCACGATCGAGGTGAGCGTCGAGGTGGTGGATTCGGCTTCCGTCGTGCTGATGCGCGGCCAGGATGTGTCTGGGCAGGAGCTCGATGCGGTGGCGCTGCTGCTGCGCGAGGACGGCACCTGGGGAGCTGTGGTGGAGTTGCCGGCCCGGCCTGATCTGCGCATCGTCTTCGAGCTGATTCCCGAGAGCGGCGCGAGCACACTTTCAGATGTGTCGAGCCTCGCCGAGCTGGGAATCGACCCGGAGCGCTTGACCCTCAGCGAGCGCCGCGATCCGGTAGAGGAGCCCACCGGTCGGCCCGATCTCGCCTGGATCATCGTTGCTGCCATCGCCGCGCTGGCGGCACTGACGCTTCTCGCCGTCTGGACTCGTTCGGACGCCACACCCGACGACTCAGACGGGTCATAGCGCGAGGTTTACCGCGTTCGTTGTGCCTAAAAGGGAGCTATGACCGGCGTTTAAGCACAACGAACACACTGATTCCGCCGGTCGGTTGACAAATGGTCGGGAAAACCCGACAATTCGGCGCATGTTGAGATTCTTGCCGCGTCGCAGTAGAGAAACCGGCGGCCGGCCGGCCGCCGGCCATGTCGTCGATTACGAGATGGAAGACTTCATTCGAGCTGATTCGACCGAGCAATACAAGGCTCTGGGCAACTCGACTCGTGAAGAGGTGATGGCCCTGCTCAGCGAGCGAGCCGCCACGATCACCCATCTAGCGGCGGCCATGGGAAAACCCAAGGGCTCTGTGGGCTATCACGTGAAAGTACTCGAGCAGGCCGGTCTCGTGCGGGTCGTGCGGACCAACAAGGTCCGAGCTATGACCGAGAAATATTACGGGCGAACCGCCCGCACGGTGATTCTCGGAAAGCCCCACGAGGACGAGCCGTTCTTCATGCTTGATGCAGTGCGCCGCGAAGCCAGTCTCGCCAAGGATGAAGCCTTGCCGATGTTCACCATGCGCCGGGCCCGGATCACCGAGGAGCAGGCGGTGGCGTTCACGGAGCGGGTGCTCGAGCTCGCCGAGGAGTTCCTTGCTCAACCACGAGAGGGCGACCGCGTGTACGGGTTGATCGCCGGCGTGTATCCAACGGCTTTGTCGGCGCTCGCTCAAGAGGACGCCGATGGGAGGTGACGGGGTGACGAGTGAGGTGGCGCCTGGGACCGGATCGGTCAAACTCGGCGTCAACTACTGGCGGCTGTGGACCGCGTCGGTGATCTCGAACCTGGGCGACGGAGTGGCGACCATCGCATATCCGTGGCTGGCCTCGGCAGTGACCCGCAACGGTCTCCTCATCGGCCTCGTTGCCGTCGCCCAGCGGCTGCCGTGGCTCGTGTTCACCCTGCCCGCCGGCGTCATCACCGATCGGCTCGACCGCCGCAAGATCATGGTGTCGATGGACATCGTCCGCGCCGGCCTCACGGTCGTGGTTGGCTTCGCCGTGTTGGCCCGTGAGGGAATGCTTCCGGCGCCTGAAGAGATCGCCGCCGGCCTCGAGTTGACGACCGATACCACGCTCTACACGGTTCTGCTGCTGGCCTCATTGTTCTTCGGCTTTGCCGAGGTGCTGCGAGACAACGCCGCGCAGACCATCCTCCCCGCCATCGTCGAGCCTCGTGGCCTCGAGAAGGCCAATGGTCAGATGTGGGGCGTCGAGATCGTCGCCAACAGCTTTGTCGGTCCGCCGCTCGGGTCGCTCCTCATCGGCATTGCCTTCTCGCTGCCGTTCTTCTTCGACGCCGGAACATTCGCATTGGCGGCTGCCCTGGTGTGGATTATCTCCGGCACGTTTCAGCCGGAACGGACCAGCCGGGCAGCCGACACCAAGGTCAACTGGAGGGGTGAGATTGCCGAGGGGTTCGGCTGGCTGTGGCGCCATCCGCTGCTCAAGCCGATGGCGATCATCTTGGGGATCATGAATGGCGTCGGCGCGATCACCTTCGCTACCTTCGTGCTGTTTGCCCAGGAGGTGCTCGGCACCACCGCCTTCCAGTTCGCGCTTCTGGGCACAGGAGCGGCGGTAGGCGGATTGGCCGGCACGTTCTTCGCTTCCAAGGTGTCCGGCAAGCTAGGCAGTGGCACCTCGCTGTTCCTGACGCTGCTTGCCAGCATCTTCATCCCAGCCATCATCGGTATCAGCTCGCACTGGATGATCGTGTGGGCGGCGTTCGGCCTGTTCACCTTCACTGCAGTCCTCTGGAACGTGATCACTGTGTCGCTGCGCCAAACCATCATCCCCGATCGGCTACTGGGGAGGGTCAACAGTGTCTACCGCTTCTTTGCCTGGGGCATGATGCCGGTCGGTTCGGTAGTCGGCGGCTTGCTGGTCGTGGGGACCGAGTCCGTCGGCAGCCGGGAATTGGCGCTGCGGATGCCGTGGTTCATTGCGGCCGCGGCATATGTGTTTCTCCTGATCTACGCCGCGCCCAAGCTGACCACCGAAAAGATCGAAGCCGCCCGGGTAGCGGGAATCGCTGCCAAGGAGGCCGTCGGGGAACCGAACGATCCCGGCATGGTGATCGACGACGCGTGACCAGTATCGTGTCTCTCTCCCGCCACACGCCGCTTTGGGCGGGTGACAGTTGGGGAGTGGCGATGAGGTACGAGGAGCCGATGAGGGAGGGAATCCTTCGGATTCCTTTGGAGGAGACATTCTTGCCGAGCCAGTGTTTGGCTCTGCGCGCACGTCACACCACAACGTCGAACGCGGTCGCGGCTACCACTGTGCCGGCGACCTGGAGCTCGACTCGATGAGTTCCGGCGCGGTAGGTCCGCGTCGAGGCTTGTTGGATCATCCGGCGTTTGCGCAAGATGACCTTCTCGCCGGGTTCGATCGTGAGTGTCTTCCATTTGAAGACCTTCGGTGAGGTGCCTCCGGCGGCATTGACGTGGTGGATGACAAAGTCGACGACGAGATGCTGTTCGGCCGCAGCTGTCGATTGCAGGCGCGCTTCGAGGGCTATGTGATCTCCCATCGAAACACCATCGGGCGTGACGCTGAACTCGAGGACATCGAGCGACGCCGCCGTCGTGAAGCCGAGCGCGTCGAGCGCCTCCGGATTCCCGGCTTTGACCAGGGTCCGCAGGGCATGGGAGAGCATGCGGTGGTCGGCGGGGGGATCCGCGGCGGCCCAGTCACGGACGGTGGCGACAACGAGGCCCGGGTGGTCCTTGGCCACATCGTTGAGGTGGTTGGCGACGGAGCGGCGAACGGTTTCCGACGGATCGGTGCGGAGACGAGCGAGTAGCGCCAGCCCCGGATCGGGGTCCTCTATCAGGCGCGGCACCCGCATTCCCCACGGTAGGCGAGGCCTGGTGCCTTCTGAGGAGAGCCGGCGCACCGTTTCGTCGTCGCTGGTCGTGAACTCGGCCAGCTTGGCGTAGGCGGCATCCCAGTGGGTGCTGAGGAAGGGCCGGACGGCGAATTCGCAACTGGCCCGCTTCGTGAGGTGCTCCATTGCATTCAAGGAGACAGCCGGATCGTCCACACCGAAGATCTCCACGAACGTGCACAGGGGCCACGCCGCGAACCCCTCGATCGGAGGCTTGTCCTTGGCGACCTCGACTATCACCTGAAGGGCCGCCCGATAGTCGTCTGGGAGGCCGGTGGCGATCCGCCGCGCGATTGCCTCCATGCGCGGTTTGAGTTCGAGTTCCGGTAGGGCCGCTATCAGGTCGTCCACGAAGGCGGCGGCATCAAAATCTGGCGCAACCCGGGTGAGCCGCGCCGCGATGTCCTCGACGACGGCGCGGTCGACCATGTGTTTGAGCGCGTCCGCCATCTCCCGAAGCTACCAGCTCGACGGTTCGGGTCGCCGCCCGCCCATCTTCTCGAGTTCGCCCTAGCTCTCCCGAGCGCGACGGGCACGGCTCGACCGGCTCATCCAGTCCGATCTCCACAGGAAGAAGGCTCCACCCACGACCAGCACGAGCAACACTGCGGCGAACAACTTGCCGCCCCCGCCTGAGTCCGTCTCGTCTCCCTCGAGGTCGAGCACATAGCGGGTTACGTTCTGGACCTCATCGGGGTCGAGCACTCCTTCAAACGCCGGCATACCGGCCTCGCCGCCTCCGCTGATTCGCAAGGCGACCTCGTCGGCGGAGAGCTCGGTGTTGGCCAGCGCTGGGCCGACTCCACCTTCGCCGTTGGCGCCATGGCAGCCGGCGCAGCGGCCGACGTAGACCTCGGCGCCGGTTTGCAGTTCTCCGGCGGCGTCGACGAAGCCACTGGAATCGGTTGTGTCCGCGGGAGCAGCGGTGGTGTCAGGCGGGGGAGTCGGCGTCGCGGCTTCTGCCGCAATGCGAGCCTCCAGGCAGGCCACCGTGGCGTTGAGGTGCTCACCCGAGATGGCATCACCGAAACATCTTCCTGAGGGAGCGCCCGGCCGGAGGGCATCACCCATCGGTCGTCTGGGATCCCAAACCGTTTCAGCACCAGCGCGCTTGCATCAATACCCCTGGCAAGACGACTGAGCCCACTAGCACTGGGGATTACGGCAGAGTCGCAATCCGGGCCCGGCCAGCCCGAACCGTCACAGCTCTCTCGGGCGTCTTTTCCGGATCGGTTTAGGCGTTGGCGCGGGATCTCTTGAGTAGAGCCATCCCGATTGCTCCTGCGACGGCCGCGGCGACGGTTGCCCCGCTGATGATTGGCACTGGCTTGCGCAGGCGAGTGCTCAGGCTGACCGGGCGATTGAACTCCACGATCGGCCACTCCTTGTCCTCGGCGTGTTTGCGCAGATCCTTTTCCGGGTTGACGGCCACCGGGTGGCCGACCACCTCCATCATCGGAAGATCGGTGGCACTGTCGCTGTAGGCGTATGAACCCGAGAGGTCGATGCCCTCTCGGGCGGCCAGGTCACGAATCGCTTCGGCTTTGCCGGGCCCCATTGCATACACGTCGAGCTCAGGCAGGAAGAACCCGGCGGCGTCGGTCTTGACCTTGGTGGCGATGATGTTGGTGACGCCGATGTAGCGGCCGATGGGCCGAACGATCTCGATCGGGCTTGCCGAGACGATGTAGACCTTGCGGCCCTCCCTTTTGTGCTCTTCGATCAGGGTCAGTGCCTCGGCGTACACGAGCGGGTCGGCGACCTCTTCGAGAGTTTCCTCGACGAGTTGCTCGATCTCTGTGCGGTGCCAGCCTGCCGTCAGATTGAGCATCTGATCTCTAACGCGCTCGAGCTGGTCCTCGCCGGCCCCGAAGAGCACGTAGAAGATCTGGGCAAAGCCGAACTTCATCAGGGTTCGTTTGCCGACAAATCCGGCGCGATAGAACGGCCGGCCGAACGCCAGCGTCGAAGACTTGGCGATGACCGTCTTATCGAGGTCGAAGAATGCGGCAGTTTTCATTTGAGACTCGTAGTACACCGTACAACGTACAACGTACAACGTGTACTTCGGCGTCACGTGAGCCTCTTCTGAGGGTTTCCGGCGGATCGGGTGCTCGCTTCACCGCAGGTCGCGACCTACCGTTACCCTCAGGCAGTGGCAGACCTCGAGTATCTCTACAAGCAGCCGTCGGCCGTGTACGCCATCGCCGGGTCGCCTACCCTTGCCCTTGCCCTTGCCCTTGCCCTTGCCCTGGCGACTGCGGGCGGCAAGGCGCCTCACTCCTTCTTCTTTACGGGTTTCGTCGAGAATCCCAAACTGGTGGCCCAGGCCATTTCGCCTCCGCTCCGCCCGGCGGCTCATTCCCCACGTGAAGGGACGCCGCCAGTACGCGCCGCCGCCCATGATGCGACTTGGGCAGGCTCTCGAGGCCCTCGTGGCGCATCTCGAAACTGTACCGCGAGACCTTCACGCCGTCCTGGATGCGTGGCTCGCGGTGTCGTCACCGCTGGGCCGTGAAGTGCAAGCCGGTGCCGCCCGGGACTACCTCGAGTCTCTTATCGCCGCCAGTCCGAGGTCGAAGCGCGGCAAGCTGGCGGCATCCTTGCTGGCACTTCCGCAGGATTGGGACGACCACACGCCGGAGCTGTTGGCTGGATGCCCGGATCAACCGGGTTCGTCGCTGGGTCGAGGCGTCTCGCTCAGCGTAGGATCCGATCGAATTCGATGTCCTGGGCTGCCAGCACATAGGCCACTGCAGGAAGGTGGCGGGTGCGGTCGAGCAAGTAGCGAAGATGCGCGGCGAAGGCCTCGAGGTCGTCGGTCGGCCGGGGAAGCCCGATGAATGTCAGGTCGGCGGCAGTTGAGGTTGCCGCGATGACATCGAGCGGGCGCCGGGCGTCAACGACCACTTCGACATTGGCGTGCATTCGGGTGGAAGAGATCAATTCGGCCAGGTTCTCCCTGGCCCCGGCGGCTCCATCCTGGTCCCTGACGATCATGCGCACATTGAGGCCGAAATTGCTCCACGTGAGACTGCTGGAAATGAGGTGGCCGAGTGTGACCATCAAGCTCCCGTTCCCCCGCATGCTTTGCCACCACACGTCGATGTGGCGCCGCGCTCCGAACAGACGATCGGGGTCGGCCTGGATGATGACAACGTTGCGGTTGGCCCGGTAGAAGCTGGCGATCATCTGCGCATACTCGATGGGATCGTCGGTAGTCTCGCCGTCACCGAGCAGCACAGTATTTGGGACCAGGTAGCCCAAGCCGTAAGCCTCAACCAGCGTGGCCGCTCCCTGATAGGGAGTGGGCGCCGACACCACACGGACCAGGGCATCAACGCCCCGTTCTTCGAGGTGATCGCGGATCGTGGCGGCGAGGTTGTTCTTGCGATCCGTCGCGGCCGCCGAGGTGGGGAGGATGGTGGCCACGCTCAGAATGCCGCGATCGTGCGAAATGGTATTGGCCAGGTCGATCAGGTACCACCGTTTCTCTGGGTTCCCGGCCATGACGAGGAAATGCGGTCGCCAGCTGCGCGCTTCGGTCTCCGCTCGCAGATTGAAGAGGCCCCACCGAATCATGGCTTGCCACACGCCCTGGCGAACGTCGCCCCAGGTGCTGCGCAGTCCCTGGCGCTTGAGCCATAGATATACGGCGAGGACGATCACCGCTGAGACTGCCGTGGCCGGAGCATCGATCAGGAACATCACTGCGGCGCACCCGACGGCGCCCAGCAGCGAGAGGCCCCAGTGAACCCGGAATGTGGGTCGGAAGGATGGGCTGCGCAATAGGCGCTCGACCGCCGAGACGATGTTGACAACCGTGTAGGTGGCGAGGAAGAACATCGTCAGGATGGGAGCGATCGCATCGAGGTCGCCGAGCGTGACCGCGGTGAGGGCGAGCCCGAGGGTGAAGAACGTGCCGATACGCGGCTCGTCTCTGGGCCCGCTCCCCCGTCCCAGAAAGCGGAGCGGCTTCGGGAGGATGTTGTCGCGGGCGATGGCCTGCAGAATCCTTGGAGCTCCCAAGATGCTGCCCAAAGCGCTCGAGAGGGTTGCTCCCCAAACGCCGACCAGGATGGCGTTTCCCCACACGGCGATGTTCCGCATGATGAGGGGATCCTCAACGAGCTGCGCCGCCGTGGCGCGCTCTGAGAGGAAGATCGGAATTGCCATGTAGATGAGGTAGCTGACCCCGATGGCCGCCAGGGTGCCGCGGGGGATCGACCGGCGCGGATCGGCCAGGTCGCCTGACATGTTGACGCCGGCCATGATGCCGGTGACGGCCGGGAAGAAGACGGCGAAGACCTGCCAGAAGCCCACCGGGTCGAAGTCCGCTGCTGCAGCGACGGTGGCGTTGTGCCCGAAGAAGAACGAGAGTAACGACAGGATGATGCCGGCCATGATGAAGTACTGAATGCGGATGGCGACCCGGGCCGAAATCAGTGCCACCGCCGTCACCAGAACTGTGGTAACGAGGCCGATTATGCGGGCGTCGAGAACAGGGAAGACCCGCGCCACACTCTCGGCGAAACCGATCGTGTACAACGCCACCGACAGAGCCTGGGCTAGGTAGAGCGGGATGCCGATCGCCCCGCCAATCTCAACTCCCAGCGCCCGACTGATCATGTAGTACGCGCCTCCTGCAAGGACCCGCTGATCGGTGGCGATCTGGGAGATCGAAAGCGCAGTGAGGAGGGTGATGGCGGACGCGATGGTCACGATGACGAGGGATCCGCCCAGCCCGGCCTGGCCGACGACCCAACCGAACCGCAGGTACATGATGACGCCGAGAATGGTCAGGATCGATGGAGTGAAGACTCCGCCGAATGCCCCCAAACCCTCTGCAGCTCTTTGCGGACGGTCGGCGCTGGTGCGCACTGAGAATATCCCTCTGGTGTCGACCCGTGAGGCTAGTGGCTTCCGGTCGCCCGGTTCCTGTCACAGGACTCTTCCCGCCGAGCTCGCGACCGGGCAGCAACGGCCCTCTTGAATCTGTCCGACCCGGCCTATACGTTGGCGAGGCTTCCCCTTCCGGACCACCGTCTTCCAGACCGCCGAATGACAGAATACCGATGCCTGCTCTTGCGACCTGGGCACCGGAGGACGGGGTGCTGGGGGCTATCGCCCCGCTGGCGCTCGCCACAACACAACCGACCGCACTCGTCGTCGACCTCGACCCCCGGGGGCCGCGCTATCCGAGTGCTCGCTCGCTCCGTGAGCTCGTGGAGGAGGGGCCGCGCGCCGCCGATCTGAGCCCAACTCGCGCGGGGGTGGCGGCACTCGCCAACGGCGGGATCGGCTTTGAGGAATCGCGAGATCTCGTTGACCTTCTCCTCCGAGGTTGGCCTGCGGTGGTGTTGCGACTGCCGCTGCAGGCTCCAGCTGACGTCCCCGCCCCAATTGTTCCAGTGCACCTGCTGACCCCCGGCAGGATGTTCCCCCCGCAGGGGCGGGGCGTCTACCAACCGATTCGCGGCGGTTCCCGCCTCCGGAGTCGTCTCGAAGCCGACGGGTCGCTCGTATTGCCGGCAGCACCGAGGCGAGTTGTCCGGTCATTGCTCGAAGGCTCGCGGCCCGTCGCAAGCCGGTGGGCGACGGCGTGGCGGCGGGTATGGGGCGTATCGTGGTGAAGCAGATCGCCATCAACCGTATTGCGGCGCGTCTGCTCGATAGCGGTACGGAGCTGAGCCGCCGGCCACTCATGCGGGCGGCGCTCCAGATTGCCGCAGAGGAAGATCCCCTCGGCGGCAGTGATAGCGCCGTCGCGGCAGTTGATTCGCTTCTCGGTCTCGGACCGCTCGAGCCGTTGCTCGCAGACGAGACGATCTCGGACATCCTGGTCAACGGTCCCGACGAGGTCTGGGTCGAACGGCTCGGCCACCTTGAACGCAGTCCGGTGGCATTTGCCGACGGGGTCTCGATCGCGGCGGCCGTTGAGCGCGTGATTGCCCCTCTCGGACTGCGCCTCGACCACGCCAGCCCGGTCGTCGATGCTCGCTTGCCCGATGGCTCGCGGCTCCATGCCGTGCTACCTCCGATTGCGCCCGACGGGCCGATAGTGGCGATTCGTCGATTCACCAACGTCGTCAATTCGCTGGCGGCGCTTCACGATCTGGGGGCGCTCCCGACCGACGGCCAGGAATGCCTGCGCTCTGCGGTTCTGGATCGGCGCAACATCCTGGTGTGCGGCGGGACCGGCACCGGCAAGACGACCCTGCTGAACGTTCTTTCGGGCGAGATTCCTCCCGGGGAGCGTGTTGTGACGATCGAGGACGCGGCCGAACTGGCGCTGTCCGGGCATGTAGTCCGTCTCGAGTCGCGGGCCGCCAACTCCGAGGGAGCGGGTGCGATCTCCATGCAGCAGCTCGTCCGTCACGGGCTGCGGCTGCGGCCCGACCGCATCATTGTGGGCGAGGTGCGCGGCGCCGAGGCTATCGAGATGATCCAGGCGATGGCCACCGGCCACGCCGGTTCGATGTCCACTGTGCACGCGAAGGACGCCGCCGAGGCGCTGTGGCGTCTAGAAGTCCTTGCCGGAAGCGGCGATTCGGGGCTGGCCCCGGACGCGGTCCGGGCCCTCCTACGTTCCGGGCTCGATCTGGTGGTCGTGATGGGCCGTGTCGGCACCTCACGGGTGGTCCGCCAGATCGTTGCGGTGGAAGCCGATCGCCTGGAGGTGATCGTGTGATCGGAGCGGTGCTGCTCATCGGCTCGGTAGCGCGGTTTTCGCCTGCGCTCTGGCGCCACTTCCGCGCACGGCGCGCCGCCCGGTTTCCCGGCTCGCACGCCGCCGCCACATACTTCGACGCCGTGGCCGGCGAGTTGCGCCGCGGGGCAGCGTTGCGTCAGGCACTTGCCATTGCTGCTCCTGAGACGCGATTGGCCAGGCTGGCCACGACGGGTCAGCCCATCGAGCTGGTGGCCGCAGAGGTCCGATCTATGTTCGCTCTCGACGACGAGCTGGCGGCGGCCGGCATCCGGCTCGCCAACCGATCCGGTGCCCCCGCGACGGTTCTCTTCTCCCGGCTGGCCGAGCGTCTCCGCACGGCCGAGCAGTTGGCACGTGATCGCAGGACGCTCACCGCGCAGGCCCGTCTTTCTGCCGCGGTGATAGGCCTGCTGCCGGTGGCACCGGGGGTGATCATGGCGGCTTCGAGCCGTGGCCGGCTGTTCCTGGAGCCGGGCTCGAGCCGATCGGTGGTGATCTTCGGGCTCACCCTCCAATTGCTCGGGCTCATCGTCATCGGACTGCTGCTGAGGGCCGAGCGATGACAGTGGCACTCGCCGCGGCGGCCGTCATCCTGCTGGCAAGTTCGCCACGATTGCGGCTGCGGCGTCGTCAACCGCAGCCGTCTGCCGGGGATCTCATCGTGTTCACCACGCTCGTGTCACTGGGGCTCGACGCCGGCATGACCCCGGCGGCGGCAATCGGCTGGGCCCGGCCCTACACCCACCCGGCGTTGGCAACCGTAGTGACGGCCGTGACCAGGCGAGCTCATCTCGACGGGTTGGCCACCGGGCTGCGCTCGGCGGTTGGCCCCGGGTCTGGCCTCTTCGGTGTTCTGGCGAGGGCGGTGGAGACCGGTGCGGCTCTAGCCCCGGTTCTCGATGCCTACCAAGAGCGGCTCGAGGCGGACGCCCGCGCTCGGTCTGAAGCCCGCCTGAGACGGCTCCCCGTCAAGTTGGTGTTCCCGCTCGCCCTGCTGATGCTCCCCGGGCTGGTGCTGATGGTGACCGGTCCGGCGCTGATCGATGTTTTCGGGCGTTTCGCATGATCGCCCCCAACCGAAAGGGGCTCCATGAAGCTCTACAAAGACGAAAGCGGTCAAGCGACCGCCGAATACGCCCTGGTGATGGTTGCCGCCGCCACGGTGGCCCTCGCCTTGATCCTGTGGGCGTCGAACACGTCGGTGCTCCCGGACCTGTTCGACGCGGTGATAGCCCGGGTCAAGGCGCTCGGCGGGTGAGCCGGCAGAGCGGCTCGGCGGCAGTTGAGGTCGCCCTGGTCCTGCCGCTGATCCTGGCGCTGCTTCTGGCGGTCGCCGAGGTTGCCGTCGTTGCCCGGACCCAGCTCGAGCTGGTCAACGGGGCCCGCGAGGGGGCCCGGGTTGCCGCCGTGAGCCCGGAGCCGGCGGAGGCAGTAGCGGCTGTGCAGCAGGTCCTGGGCGAGCTGGCAACCGAGGCGCGCATCAGTGTGACTCGACCGCACGTTGTGGGCGAGAGCGCCGTTGTGGCAATCGTGCTCCATCACCGGCTCGTGCCGTTCTTCTTCGGTGGCGCGGGCGTGGAGTTGCGGGCTCGGGCGGCGATGCGAGTCGAGCGCTGAGCGGCGTCCCGCGAGAGCGGGGGGCCGTGTCG
>Ga0316187_10003289_pt1 | contig 14078 bp, 23 predicted proteins | sample CroRivburrow1_MG_FD_204927 | JGI IMG/M metagenome (GOLD analysis project Ga0316187, IMG submission 204927) | Coastal sediment microbial communities from Maine, United States - Cross River worm burrow 1 | ecosystem: Environmental > Aquatic > Marine > Coastal > Sediment | place: USA: Maine...
TGTACATCGACGGGTCCGAACTCCTGAGCTTTGCCGTGGTTGTCGGGACATGGTGTTACGTAATCACCGTAACCGAGCCGGGAACCTACTCGGCCACTATGACCGTGACGGACATACACGGAGTGGCGAGTGATTTCAGCAACGCCGCGACTTTTACAATCGGGCCTCGGACACCGGGGGCACCGACCAATCTGACAGTGACACTACTGTAGGTGGAACCGGGAGTACATCACTATGGATGTTTGGATTGTTGTGCCTTATGGCTATGAGCAGTTTACTGCGGTCTACACGAAGGAACGCAGGGCCATAGCTAACCAGCACGCATGGCAGCGTCAGCTTGTAGAGGCTGATGTATTCGCAAAAAAGCTCAACGAAGAACCAGAGGTAGAGGAAAATGAGCCACAGGACGAGAGCTGAAAACCGGGCGTACAAAGCCCGCAAGGACCCGAAGCAAAAGGCCTTCAAGACCAAGGTACACGGGGTCAAGACCTCGCGTGCCGAGGAAGAGGAGTTGGTAGACAAGGAAACGCTCGACGAGATTGACGAGTTCTTCGCAGAGTATGCGGAGCCGGACCCGTACAGTGATCCAATCTTGGATGACTATGTGGGATTCGTAGTGGACCCGTACACCGGGGACCTAGTAGAGGAGGACTATTAATGCAGGCCCTAACAGACCTACCACAAAAGCAGCTGAAAGAAATGGCTGAAAACAACGAAATCGCTAGCGCACTGAGCGGGGACATGAGTTTCTTCCCGCTCTGCTGCTCGACGGGTATCCTCAAGAACCTACAAGCCTACCCATGGGAAAACAGCACAGCGGTCAAGTGTACGTCCAAGGTGCCGGCGAAGGACATTAAGGCCGAGACAAAGGTCTATGAACTCCTGCGCAAGTATGCCCGTGGTTTCATCATCCCAGTCGAGTGGGCGCAGGACCTTGCGCTGTCTCTCATTCTGGAGAAGGTGACTGGTGGCAAGGATGATGGTCCTTCCGGTGGGTACAACAACTACAAGGCCGCGCAGATCACGTGGTTCGACCGCCTCAACGACGACAAGCGCAGCGGCAAGCGCTTTAACCATTACAACGTAACCTACTCGTGCGACCACCTGACTGAATTCCTGTCCAAGCAGGCTCAGAAAGAGTGGGGCCAAATACTGGTGTCGAAGCCAGTGGACGGTGCGCATGGCGCGAGGGTACGAGGTTGCGTGTACACTCCTAACATCGACTACTTACGAGCACGCGAGGCCGAGGCCTTGGCGCGCATCAAGGCGGAGATGTTGGGCCAGCGCAAACTTTCAGGAGAAGCAGAATGGCAGATAAAGTAGACGACAAAGGCATGATCCGCCTCTTGGTGTACGGTACACTCAAAGAGGGACACGCGAATCATGCGCTTATCAAGGCCGCCAAAGGTCAGTTCCTCGGCTACGATAAGATCAGCGGCCCTTTCCGTATGATTGACATGACCGGGTTCCCCGGCGTGATAATCAACAACGGTGAGGACACAGAGGACGGGTACATTGAAACCTCAACCGTGTACGGTGAGTTGTGGGGTATTGAGCCCGAGGGCCTTGCTGCCATTGACATGCTCGAAGGGCACCCGAACTTCTATCGGCGGTGCAAGTGGTGGACAGACGGTGAGAAGCGGGCGTGGATTTATACGCTGTCGCCTCGCTGGCTGGAGAACATGAAAGTGTATCTCACGCCTGACCGCACCATCAAGGATGGGATGTGGCGTCCGACCGAGGAAGAGTCCGAGCATTGGGAAACGGAGGCAGCATGAGCCAAGTATTCTTCTACAAAGCGTGGATCATGCGGGCCGACCGGCGCGTGTGCAAGGAAGGTACAATCCAAGCTAAGTTCCCGCAGGATGGGCTCGATTTAATAGTCGGCCTCGCGGTCAACGAATGGAAACGGCCGTTACTCCGTGTCGAACTCTATGAGGTCGGTGTTGGTGGTGATTTGGTCGCTACATCATCTGTCTCGGACCGCATCGACGCGGTGCTGGACAGTCACAAAGGGCTGGACACAGGCAAACTCCAGAACATGAGGGAGCGCAGGGAGAAGCTCAAGCAATCTGACGCCGCTGCTTCACACCGTGTGAAAACCATCGTACCTGAGCGGCCTGCCCCGCAGCCCGGATACCACACGTGGCCGAGTGAGATTGGGAAGTACGAAACTGCGCCCAACTTCGCAACGCTCAAACTAAAGGAAGGAGCATTCAAATGAGAAGTGAACACATCACGCTCGGCGCAGACGTCGAGTGTTTCTTGATGGACGAGGCCAAGGCAGCGTATGTGCCCTGTGTAGGCATTATGCCCGGTACAAAAGACAAGCCCGCGCAGGTCGAGGGCATGCCGAAGGGCTTTTGTACACAGGAAGATAACGTCATGCTGGAGTGGAACATCCCTCCCGTCACCAGTGCGAAGGCCTTCTGCAACAACATCAAGCAGATGCGAGTGAAAGCACGGGCGTTGCTGCCTCCGCCGCTCACCACGGTGTACACGGAGAGCATGGTCTTCGAGCCCAAGCACCTGCAATCTGAGCAGGCTCGCACCTTCGGATGTGACCCGGACTTCGACGCCTACCAAGGCGGTGCGATCCGGCGCATGCCAGAGGACGTTGGCGAAAGCCCGTGGCGAGGGGCCGGTGGCCATGTACACATCGGCGGGGATTTTCAATGCCCTGACTTCGTTGTGGCACTGTTTGCTGATCTGTGGCTCGGTGTGTTCGCACACGGAGTTCAGGGCTGCAGCGAGCGCAGCAAGTGGTATGGCAAGCCGGGTATCTTTCGGCCCAAGCCCTATGGCATCGAGTACCGTACACTCGGCAGTACATGGGCCGGGAACAATGAGGCTACGTCCTACATAGCGCAGGCAGCCATGCGATGTGCCACGTTCTGTGTGCAAGAGGACGCCTCGCGGATACAAGAGGTATTCAGCAACATTAACTGGAGACGTATCCATGCGTACTTGAGCTTCGCTCCGGACTCGGCAGGCCGCTCACGCACCCGAAACCAGATCATCCACGAAGCACAGCAACAAGGATTGACCTTATGAACCCAATCGACGCACTCCAACAGGACTGGCACCTGTACTACGATGGGTCATGGATGGAGCACACCACCAAGGGACCGGGGCAGGTAGTAGTTAACGGGCATGAACTGTACTTCTACACCTATCCCGACGACATGCCCGAGGCCGCACCGAAGAAGGTGACGCCGAAGGAGTTACACTACTGGTGGCCTCGTCCCGGCTCGTTTAACACGCCGAATGGCGCGGTACATGTCACACGGATGGCTACGCGCTCCATGCGCAAGTCGGCCCATGGTGAGCACTACAACTGCTCGTGGGTAGGTGCGAACTACCACAACCACCCCGACAAAGGACAGATCATGCTTTGGATGCGGCGCGGACCGAACCCGGTAGACGTAAGGTTCGCACGACAAGCGCTCGCCGCAGGTATGACTGACTCCGCAGCTGTAGCGAGTGATCTTATCCTCGCCACCACCCCGAAAGCTAATATGCTCAGTGTGGTATACCGTGGAATAGCCGTAGGAAAGCTGAAAGGTGACATCTTTATGCCGTACTACAAAACTGCGCCCATCACCCGGCGCTGCACCCAACGACTGATGGAGGAGGGTATTATATGAGGATCAAGTATGGCACGCCATTGAAGGCGGCCTTTGACTTTCCCAAGGTCTTGGAGGGCCCGTACGTCGGCATAGAGCTGGAGTACGAGGGCGCGACAGAGCATCTGATCAACTATGAGGCTCTGACGCGCTGGTCTACGGCCCCTGACCATAGTCTGCGTAATGGCGGGCTGGAGTTTGTGAGCAAACCGCTCGGGAAGCTCCAAATCCCGGCCGCACTGGCACAGGTCAAGAAGGCCATAATCGATTCACACTGTATGATAAATAAGCGGTGTGGGGTACACGTACACTTGAACGTGACGGACCTGACCTTCTTTGAGTTGTGGAAGATTGTGACGTACTACACGGCCATCGAGCCGTTCGTGTTCAAGCACTTCGCAGATGGGCGGGAGGACAGTCACTTCTGTGTCCCCATGTGGCAGAACACCGTACAGCAGGTAAACCTGTGGCAAGATGCGGTTACACTACACCGGGGCGTGGATAAACGTCCTGCGAACAACCCGCAGCTGTTGAACATGCCGATCGGCATGGGAGGGCTCAAGAAGACACGAGTCCCGCTCAGGTTCTTGAAGGCGGCCAAGTACACGGCCATGAACATGCAGTCGATCATGCGCTTCGGTACGCTGGAGTTCAGGCAGCTGTATGGTACAACTGATATGCGGAAGGTACAGAAGTGGGTTACATTTCTGATCCAGCTCCGCGAACGAGCACTGGAGTTCTCTTCTCCATCTGCCATAGCAGAGACGCTGATGTGCGAAGGCTACGCAGCCCTGCTACCCGAAGTTGGTCTCGAAGAGACCGGCGACATTAACCCGATGTACGTGAACGACGCTATCGACGCGGCGATCCTGTGCGTAGGGCACGAACCAACTGACCCCGAAGTATTTGACTGGGAGATTTAAAATATGTGTGGAATCGTAGGTTACATCACAACCAAGGACAAGCTCTACAAGGCAGAGAAGCAACACTTTCTGCGCTTTGCGCTGGCCCTTGACACGCTGAGAGGGAACGACAGCACGGGCCTCATGGTGGTGCATGGAAAGTCCGCGCCCGTTGTCAATAAGACGACCATGCCCGGAGATCGTTGGGTACACTCGAAGCAGTTCAAGGACCGGTACGTGGACGGCTGGTGCGCTGTGGGGCACAATCGCGCCTCGACCGTTGGAGCATCGACGCTCAAGAACGCGCATCCTTTCCAAGACGGACCCATCACCCTAGTACACAATGGTACACTGTGGGGCGGTGGGCATGGCTTGCCGAAGTACAACAAGGCCCTCGAAGTGGACTCGGCGCAGATTGCGCACAACTTCGCGGAACACGATCCCGAGGACGCCAAGTCGGTGATCGAGGAGATTGATGGGAGTTACTGTATCGTCTGGTACGACGAGCGGGACCAGTCCCTCAACATGTGCAGGAACCACGAGCGTCCCATGTCGTTCACCGTCAACAAGGACAAGGACGTAATGTGGTTCATGTCGGACCCAGAGCACCTGCGGAACATCAACAAGTCGTTCCTAGGGCGTAGCACGGCCCATGGTAACTGCATCTACAAACTTGAGACCAACAAGATACTCAAGTGGAAGAGCGGGTCCTTGGTGCCGGAGGTCACCGCTTTTAGCCCTTTTTCGTATGCGGATCGCAACAAAAGGATAGCAAAGGTCAACAAGACTTCGGAAAGACACTCCTCGGCTACGACGTCCAGCCAGACTGCGCTGGAGAAGGCGACGAGCAAGTGGAAGATGGAGCTGGAAAACCGGAGTGGTGCACACAAACCAACAGCTGGATCAGACGTACCCCGAGTAAAATTGGGGGGAGCCCTGCGAAAAGTACCAAGCCCGATGCTGGAGGCCCTCAAGAAAGAGTACGACTTGACCCCGCACGACCTCTTACAGTTTTCAATGGATGCCTCAACAAGATACGGTAGCGACAACATGGTGTGGGGCACCATAAACTACCCCGAGTGGGGTGACAGTGAGTGGAGAGCGGTAGTCATCGGTGTCAAGACAGTGCAGATCAACGCATACACCACGGATGATTGGGTAGTACAACCAGTTGGCATCTGCCACCCGTGGGACGACAACTCGGACACGCCGGCCATACTCTGCACTCTGCTTCACTGCGACTGGAAAGGATACTCCAAAAGAGTCGAGGAGCGTGAAAAAGAGCTTGAGGCCCAAGAAGTGGGAAAAGCGACAGCTCCAGCGGTTACTACCCCTACGGAGGATTCGGAGGAACTAGAGACTACATGGGTTGTTGGCCCAGATCGAGAGCTGATGCCATATGGGAAGCTGGAGCCCTATTTGGATCGTGGTTGCGTGAGTTGTGGCGCCGATTTGACGCTTACGGAACTCGAAAAATGCATATGGGTGAACAATCATCAGGATATTCTGTGCAAGAGCTGCATCCAAGACTTTCACAAAGCGGCCCCGTACAACTAAAAGGCTGCGAATACAAAGGAGACGAGTATGCTTATCAAAAAGATAAGGATTGAGCCATACAAGACGTGGAGCGGTGGAGCGAAGCGTCTAGGACAGAGGGCTGGAATCCTGCGCGCTACCAAACGTCAGGTAGCCAAGCACGGTGATTTCGACGTTATTATCAACTGGGGACGCTCAGAGAGGAGGTTCAATGGAGAATACATCAACAAACCTGAATGTGTATGTAAGGCTGGAGATAAACAAACCGCATTTGCAGTTCTGGCTGATGCCGGAGTACCGGTGCCTCCTTTCACATCTGACCACGCAACCGCCCAGCAATGGCTTGAAGACGGAAGTGCGGTCGTATGCCGTAAGCTGCTCCGGGCGAGTGGAGGACGAGGAATTGTACTGGTCGCTCCTCCAGACTCTGAACTCAGCGGAGGAAGCGGGGTTAGAAGTACACTGGTTAGTGCACCCCTATACGTCAAGTACGTCAAAAAGGCAGAGGAATATCGCATCCACTGCGTCCGAGGCGATATTGTAGATGTACAACAGAAGCGGAGAAAACTGGACACGCCTGATGAGGCTGTTAACTGGCAAATACGTAACCACGACAATGGGTGGGTCTTCGCTCGTGATGGCGTTAGCCCTCCCAGCTGTGTACTCGACGCCGCTCGACGTGCCGTTGTGGCTCTGGGCCTTGATTTTGGGGCTGTTGATGTCGGATATAACGCTCACTCTAAAGAGGCCGTTGTATATGAGGTCAACACCGCCCCGGGACTTGAGGGTACTACGCTCGATAAATACTATGCCGCGATTCGTACAATCCTACCGTCAATTCGAGGAGGCCGTTATCGGCTTCGGAGACACCAGAGAGGATACCACGATGAATAACATTCTACCGGCCATCCATGGCAAGATGAAAGAAATGGACTGCTGCGGTGTCAACGAGTACATCGGCATCAACAAGCCGAAATGGACGGCGACCTGCTTTTTTAAGGTCATGATGGACAACAAACAGTGGAAGTATGCACCGTTTGGCGACCCAAAGTGTGCCGGGCACGCAGCGTATGTTCTCACAGCAGTGGTACAGGACAACGACAAGAAGGATGCCCCCGGCTACGCTAACGTACGTAAGCTGAAAAAGTATGTGACGCAGTACAAGCTAGGTACACTTGTAGAATCAGGATACGCCCCCAGCGGGAAGTACCAAGCAACACACCTTATTAACACCTTGGTGTTCGTTCCGGATCGGGATGTGCTGATCCCGTTCGCGCAGAAGAGAGGCTGGCTCCCTAAGCTGGATAAGAACCGAGTACACGCGCCGGGAACTGGTGGCGTGATGTGGGGCAAAAATGCACCAATCATTGCGTAAATACAACCTGTATCCAGAGAACCCGTACTGCTCGCGTCCAAAAGACAGCGGGATGCGGAAGTGGTGCCAGTGCGCCGACTGCAAGAGGTATGAAGAAGACATGAAACTACGAGACATGAGCCCACCGGGCAGAACAGAGCACTTCACGCAGATCATCGACTTGGAGACGGGGGACGTACATACAGTGCGCGCCTTTCTCTCCGCACAGTTCATGGCAGAGAATGACGTGACAGACAAGGCCAAGTACTTCCTGTACAAGGACCGGTCAGTCACATGGAACTACATAGACGAGGTAAAAGGACAGTGAGCTGGAACAACATAACCCCATCGTGGTGTCTCACACCGTGTGAAGAGTGCGGAGATTTCCACTCAGAGGACTTTACCTGCGAAGAGTGGGCCAAAAGAAAAGCCCAACAGGAAGAGGAGAAAGACGATGAGTAATAGGGACTTTTGGAAGGTGGTGATCTACATGTTCTTAGCACAGTGCGTTTTGATGATTCTATTCTTATGAGGATTCTGTCATGAGTGACCTGATTGAGAGATTGCGAGGAACAAAGTTGCCTGTTGATCCATTCCCGGCGACACTCTGGATGATGTGCAAGGAAGCAGCCGACGAGATCGAGCGGCTGCAGGCCAGAGTTGATGCGCTTGAAGGTGTGCTGAGTAGATTGAACGTAATGGCACAAGACCCTAAGAATGTGCGAATCATACGGCAATCAGTGCGGAGGTTATGTCTTTCAGTACTCGCAGCCACAGAGCAGGAGGGTGAGTTATGAGAGTTGAATGGCACGTTGACCCAGAGGCACAAATTATCAAGCTGAAGGCGAGAGTCGAACGCCTGACTGCTGATAACGAGCGCCTTAAGGCCAGAGTCGAGGAGTATAAGAATGGATACAAGGGCGCTTGCTATTGTTGCGAGCCTGTTGGCGAACTGAATCTTAAATTGCAGGCTGTGCGGAATGCTGCGAAAGACTGGCTGCTTGAAGCACAAACCGAGCAAGAGGCTGAGGATGCTGGACGTAGGTTGGAAACGCTACTCGCAGCCATAGAGCAGGAGGAGGATGATGAGTAAACAGGGATCAGTAACCGCAGCCACACATCGAGAGGTACGTCGTGAAAACAGGCGTCTACAAGCCAGAGTCAAGGCGCTTGAGTCCGAAGCAAGGTGGCGGGCTAATGGGGCGTTTCTTGACAAGCCCGACCCAGCGGACAGGCGTATAGCAAACCAGGAGCAGTGCATCAAGGAGCAAGAGGATGACATTGCCGAGCTGGAGACAGACAATGTACAGCTTATGATGAACGCAAAGCGGGATAAGCGGCGCATCGCTGAACTGGAAGCCGAGAACGAGGCGCTACGGATTCTCTGGATACATGTTGCAGTACAGAAAGAGGAGGATGAAAAATGAGAGGAGTATGGTACGGAATGTTTGGAATCAACCTGTTCGCATTCGTGATCCTGATGCAAGGGTTCGGCGCAGGTGTAGTGTCTATCTACTACCCGGTCGCAATCATGGCTACAATGGTGCTGTGCGTGTGGGCGGCTGAGACGCAGAAAGGAGACGATAAAGATGATCCCGATAACAGTTAATGGGAATACTTATAGTTCTATTTCCGAGGCTTGGCGGGAGGAAGCGGTGGCTGACCTGCCAGAAATCACCGTCCGGTGGCGCCTGAATCAGGGCTGGCACGAGGACCACGCCTTCAACACCCCGCCCGTTGATCCAGACGTTAGGCGCACGTTCGCCGACGTTCGACGCACATTCGAGGAAGTTATGGATTGATCTGGAAAATGGCCTTCCCACGGTATTAAATACATGTAGATGGGAGACAAGGAGAATAATAATGAGAAACTCCGAGATCATATTGCTTGCAGCGGACTTGTCACCGGGTGAGAGTATCCGAGACACCTGCCCCTTCTGTGGGGGAGGCTCGAAGCAAGAACAATCCTTCGTGGTTACAAGAGATGAGGACAACTCACTGGTGTGGGTTTGTCACCGTGCCTCTTGCGGAGCGAAGGGAAGTACTCGGAGAGGTACAACAGCGCAGCACACCCCGACAAGCACACCTAAACCAAAGAAGAAATTCACCGGGTCGACAGAGGCGCTGAGTGAAAGACTTAAAGACCATATCTATCGCTTGTGGGGTATTTCTGAGCCTGAGCACTGGTACTGGACACCGCAGTATGGTGGTCGCGTAGCAATGTCAGTGCGCAGTCCCAAGTATCACCATCGCGGCTGGGTCCTGCGGGACGTACGCGGTCGCTCAAGTGTCAAGGCCCTCACGTACATAGACGAGGGCGAGGAGGGAATGTCATGGTACAAAACAACTCCCGGTGCCCCGACTGTGATTGTCGAGGACATTCCATCGGCCCTACGTGCTGGTACATATGTGAACAGTGTGGCACTACTTGGCACTGGGGTAGGACTCAGTCGAGCGGAGGAAATCGCATCGTATGCCCCGCGCCCAATAGTAGTGGCGCTCGACCAAGATGCTACCTCGACGGCGTTCAAGATAGCTAGGCGCTACGCCCTCTTATGGGGGGACGTGGAAGTACTCATGCTGGACAAAGACATAAAAGATATGGAGGAGACATGCATAATGAAACTATTCGAGAAGTACAATGCGTGAACGACAGGTGCTCGCCTCAGCAATGCGAGACCGCTGGGCGTTCGACACAATCGCAGACCACGTCGCGCACGACGACCTCAGCGAGCAAGGGTGGGTCATCTGGCAAGGCATCACGGACTACTACGACAGAGACACGAAGGCCGGAGACATCGACCCCGAACTTCTGTCGGCCGCCATTGGACGAGGATTATCAGCCGACAAACATAAGACGACGTTCACCAACCTCGTTAATGGACTTAGCAATCTGGATGTGTCTCCCAGCAATGTTGTTAGCGACTTGCTGGCTACCAAAAGGGACGTCGCGGGCAAGCAACTCGCGGCAGCAATAGCAAGCGGACAACACGACGAAGTACTACTGTCGCGTTACACCGACCTTCTCGCAGCGGATTCGCTGGATGAAGAGGCTACTGAGGTCGAAGCTCGGCGGGGATTCAGTGTCGCTGAGCTCGTATCCGAAAAGTTCTCTGCGGCCAATCTCATCAGTGTATATCCGACTGCCCTCAACGATCGTCTCGGCGGAGGAGTTAAACCGGGACACCACATCGTCCTCTTCGCACGACCTGAGATGGGCAAGACTATGGCCACCATCGAAATGACGGCTGGCTTCGCCCGGCAGGGACTCACAGTGCTGTACATTGGCAACGAGGACCCGCTGGACGACATAACGATGCGGGTAGTCAACCGCCTCTCCAACATGACGAAGGCAGAGGTAATGGAGGCGCCCGATGTAGCGGAGGCGAAGGCGAAAGAAGCAGGGTACGACAACATCGTATTGCAAAGCCTCGCACCCGGTACTCCCCGAGAGATTACAAAACTCATCGAGGAGTACAAACCCCATGTGCTGGTGTTGGACCAGCTCCGTAACCTGAACATGCACCAAGACAACTACGTGCTTGCCCTAGAGAATGCTGCAAAGCAGGCTCGACAGTGGGCTAAACGATACTCTTGCGTGGTGGTAAGTGTAACCCAAGCGGGTGATAGCGCGTCCCGCAAAGCGGTGCTTGACCTCGGGGATGTGGACTACTCCAACACCGGCATACCTGCCCAAGCCGACCTCATGGTGGGGCTCGGCGCTAACGACCATCACGCCAAGAACGGCGAGATTGTATTCTCACTGCCTAAGAACAAGATCAGTGGGGTACATGAGTACTTTGCGTGTGCGGTTGAACCCCAGTACAGCAAGATCGTAAGCCTAGGGTAGTAGCTCAGCTGGTCAGAGCACCCGTCTGATACGCGGGAGGTCGGCGGTTCGACTCCGCCCTACCCTACCACTCTTATACAAGGAGGTACTTATGTGCCAGAAAACAGAGCACGTACAACTGATGTATCTGCTCCTCGGTGACGAGTACATCGCCCAGCAGCAGAACGATGATGCCGAGAAGGCCGCACACTTTGAGGCGTGGTTCAGGGCGGAGATTCTCGGACGAAAGAGCAACTATCACCCAGACTAATCTGGAAAACGCCCTGCTCAGGGTATTAAATACATAGGAGAAGCAGATGCAGATACCTGTAGAAATTGTACGGTATATAGAGTCGTGCTACAAATGGGACGCGGACCTTACGCAAGAGGTTTACCTCGCCATACTGGAGAAGCCCGACGACTACGAAATCAACAAGGGATGGTGCCAAGCGACCTACGAGAACCTACGCAACCGAGCCACACGCGACGACCAACGTCGGCGGGAGCTGTTGCGGGAGAACGAGGATGCTGTTCGCGGTACGTTCTATGACGAGAACCAAGCCTGCGACCCCGCCGAAGTGTTCGAGGGAGAAGAGGTATTGGATGACCGGGCCGACTACTTGTCGCCCCTCATATCAAAGACATTGGAGTTACACTACGTCAAAGGATTGACAGTTGAAGCAATAGCTAAGCGTGAGCGAGTTGACACTAAGGCTATATACGAGCGCCTCAGAGTAGGCCGCAACATACTGAGAGGAGAAACACAATGAGTGACGCACCTAAGTACGAAGCATACACATCGCCGGTAGGCGAGGCCGTGTTCCCGTGGATCACCAAGGCTGACACACAGTTTGGTGGTGCGGGGGTGTTCAAGGTCGACCTGAGTGTTCCGTTCGAGGAGGCACAGGGGTTCATTGCTAAGCTGGAGAAGGCACGGGACGACTTCATCGCCACCCTGCCCGTAGCGAAGCAGCAGGCACTGGTTGCAAAGCCGGTGTACTTCGACGAGTTGACTCGCCCGGACTATCCCGAAGGCGTAAGCGACGACGAGAAGAAAGCGATCCGGGATGCGTGGGTAGGCGAGCCGACTGGCAACGTCTGCTTCCGCATGAAGTTGAAGGCGCACGTAGACACCGACGATGGTGGCTTCGATCAGGAGCCGGTGGTAGTTTCCGCCGACACTGGTGAGAAGATCGACCAGCCGGTGTTCAATGGCAGCATCATCCGAGTACGGGGACAGATAGTACCGTACACGAATAACGCAGCCGGCACCGTGGGCACTACGCTTCGCATGAAGGCAGTACAGGTCATTGAGTTGGTCACCGGTAGCGGTGGTTCGTTCTGGACCGACTTCCCGGACGATGAAGAGTAAGGCAGGGGGACTAGCAGGGCTTCCGGGGTTCGTAAAGAACCCCGACCCTGCGATTTACAGGAGCACAAACTATGTTGTACTTGACTTCGAGACAACTACGCTCTTCAAAGGGTCTCCGCTTATTGACGACAATCGAATCGTCATGGCCTCATGGGAGACGCCTGACGGGAAGATACACTCTCACTTTGGTTCCGAGTTTGACCAAGCTGACATGGTTGCAGCGGTTGAACGAGCTGACTTCGTGGTGGCTCACAATGCAAAGTTTGAGCTGGGATGGCTCAAGCGTTGTGGTGTCGATCTTAGAAAGACCATCGTCTTCGACACAATGGTCGCCGAATACGTGCTCGGCGGGAACAGATTCTCGATGGTTATGCTCGGCCTTGATGCGTGTCTTACGAGGTATGGGCTGGCCGGAAAGGAGGCGATATGTTCCCTCATGTTCAAGGCTGGACACGACACCACTGAGATACCAGAGCACTGGCTCCAGTCCTACTGCGAGCAGGACGTTCGAGCAACAGCTCAGCTATTTAGACGACAGCTGGAACAACTTGAGCACCGAGGACTTCTTCACCTTGTATACCAGCGGTGCCTTCTCTCGCCAGTACTCGCAGACATCGAGTCCAATGGAATGGTGCTCGACGAAGACAAAGTCGATGAAGCAATCGCAGAACTCGAAGATGACTATGCACGCATAACGTCGGAGTTCCAAGAGTTTATGGACGGAGTACCGCCTTCAAGCACGCTACAGAAGGGAGACTATGTCTTCAATGTCCTCAAGTTCTCTGTCCCACGAGACCATAAAGGGAATCCAATGCTCACTAAGTCGGGCAAACCTAGTATAGCAGCAGAGGTTATCGCGCGACTACGACCACAGACAGAGAAGCAGAAGAAATGGTTGGAGTACCAGACTGAGTGGGCCAAGATGCACTCGGACCTAACTAAATACTTAAGGAAATTTAAGGACTGTTGCCGGGAAGCTGATGGTAGGCTCACGGCCCTGTTCAATCAGTGCGCCACACGTACCCATCGGCTGAGCTCATCAGGGATGGTACACAAGGTGCAGTTCCAGAACCTCAACCGGAAGTTCAAGCCTATCTTCAAGGCACGCAACCCCGGCTGGTTGATTGGCGAGGCGGACGGTGCGCAGCTGGAGTTCAGGATCGCAGCCCACATGGGCAGGGACAAGCAAGCGTTCTATGACATCACACACAAGGTGGACATACACTCGTTCACTGCTGGTATCATCGGGTGCTCGCGGCAGGACGCCAAGCCTCACACGTTCAAGCCACTGTACGGTGGCAAGAGCGGTACCGATGCGGAGCGGAAGTACTACGAGGCCTTCGCCGACAAGTACCATCAAATAGCAAGTACACAAAGAGGCTGGACCCACAAGGTATTGAACGACAAGAAGTTGGTGACGGAATACGGACTGATCTTCCACTGGCCGGACTGTAAGATG
>Ga0316187_10003291_pt1 | contig 14073 bp, 15 predicted proteins | sample CroRivburrow1_MG_FD_204927 | JGI IMG/M metagenome (GOLD analysis project Ga0316187, IMG submission 204927) | Coastal sediment microbial communities from Maine, United States - Cross River worm burrow 1 | ecosystem: Environmental > Aquatic > Marine > Coastal > Sediment | place: USA: Maine...
TCAATGAGCCCACGGCCGCCTCGCTGGCGTACGGACTCGACAAGGGCGGCGATCAAACGATCCTCGTCTTTGACCTCGGGGGTGGGACCTTCGACGTCTCGGTACTCGAGATCGGCGAGGGTGTCTTTGAGGTCAAGTCGACCTCGGGCGACACCCAGCTCGGCGGCGATGACTGGGACGAGCGCGTGATCGAGTGGCTCGTTGCAGAGTTCAAGAACGAGAACGGCGTCGATCTCAGCAAAGACGCCATGGCAATGACCCGCCTCAAAGAAGCCGCCGAGAAGGCCAAGATCGAGCTGTCCTCCGTCAATGAGAGCGAGATCAACCTGCCGTTCATCACAGCCACCAACGAGGGACCGATCCACCTGTTGAAGACGCTGAGCCGCCTCGAGTTCGAGCGGATGACCGACGACCTCGTCGAGCGCACTCGTAAACCCTTCCAGCAGGCCGTCAAGGATGCCGGTCTCAGCGTCAGTGAGATCGAGCAAGTGATCCTGGTCGGCGGGTCGACGCGGATGCCTGCCGTCCAGAGCCTCGTGAAGGAACTGGCCGGCAAGGATCCCCATCAGGGAGTCAACCCCGACGAGGTCGTCGCTCTGGGCGCCGCCATCCAGGCCGGAGTCCTCACCGGTGACGTGTCCGGCATCCTGCTCCTCGACGTCACACCGCTGACTCTCGGTGTCGAGACCGAGGGGTCGGTGTTGACGAAGATGATCGACCGGAACACGACGATCCCGACTCGCAAGAGCGAGATCTTCACCACCGCGGCCGACGGCCAACCGGAAGTGGAGATTCACGTCCTTCAGGGCGAACGCACAATGGCTGCCGACAACCGGTCGCTGGGTCGCTTCAAGCTCCCCGGGATCGTCTCGGCTCCGCGGGGTGTGCCCCAGATCGAAGTGACTTTCGACATCGACGCCAACGGCATCGTGTCGGTGTCCGCCAAGGATTTGGGTACCGGCGCTACCCAGCAGGTGACGATCACCGGCGGCACCGCTCTCGATAAAGACGAGATCGAGCGTATGGTCGATGACGCCGAATCCCACGCCAATGAAGACGCCGAGCGACGTGAGCACGTCGATGCCCGTAACCAGGCGGATCACGCCGCCTACTCGATCGACAAGCAACTCGCCGAGCACGGCGACAAGCTCAGCGACGAGGAGCGGGCAGATCTCGAAACCAAGACCGCAGATGTCCGCAAGCTCGTGGCAGACGACGCCGAAACGGAGACTCTGCAGACGGCCACCCAGGATCTGATGACCGCGAGCCAGGTGCTCGGGCAACGCATCTATGAGGCGAGCCAGACAGAGCAGGTGGAGGCCGAAGGCGCCGAGTCGAGTGATGACGATGACGTCGTCGAGGCCGAGATCATCGAGGACGAAGAAGGGAGTGATTCGTGACCGATACTCCCAACGGCGAAGCCGTCGCGGCCGACGAGGCCCTCGAACCCGACCCGGAACCCATCCATCTGAGCCCGGCAGATGCCGGCCTCGTGCTGTCGGAGGATCCGGAGAAAGCTCAACAAGAGCTCCTTGGTGCTCTGATGGCCTCTCGTCAGGAGTCGGGAGAGTACCTGGAGACGATGCAGCGTATCGCGGCCGAATTCGACAACTTCCGCAAACGGGTCGAACGGGACCGTACGGAGCTGATCCAGCGCGCCTCGCAGCGCCTGATAACCGACATGCTGCCAACTCTCGACAGCTTCGATGCTGCCCTCGCCTTCGAGCCGCAGACGCCCGCCGAGGAGAAGATCCTCGATGGAATGCGCAGCACCCGGACTCAGCTGCTCGACTTGTTACAGGCAGAGGGGCTCGAGCCGATCGCCGCAGACGACACGGTCTTCGACCCCGCCGTCCACGAGGCCGTCTCCGGCCCGTCACAGCAGGGAGAAGGCGAATTGATGGTCGCCGGCGAGTTGCGCCGCGGGTATCAATTGAACGGCCGCGTGCTACGGGCGGCGCTCGTCGCGGTGGAGATAGGCGAGGAGCAGGACGGCTAAGTGATGCGCAAGGAATGGCTGGAACGGAACTACTACGAGATCCTCGGGGTCGAGAAGAACGCGTCCGACAAGGCCATCAAGAAGGCGTTTCGGTCTCTGGCGCAGCAGAACCACCCGGACGCCAACAAGGGTGACGCCACCGCCGAAGCGCGGTTCAAGGACATCAGCGAGGCCTACGAGGTTCTGGGTAACAAGGAAACGAGGGCCGAGTACGACAAGGTCCGCGACATGGGCTACTTCGTCGGTGGCCAGGGCCAGGGAGGCCAGCCGTACGTTCGGGTCGAAGACCTGCTTGGCGGCATGGGCGGCGGCGGTTCCCAGTTCGATCTGTTCAGCGGCCTCAGCGACATTTTCGGCCGCCAGTCGGCTCCACGACGGGCGCCCGGCCAAGATCTGACTACTCAGGTCGGGCTCACCTTTCATCAGGCCATTTCTGGGGTCAATCACCAACTTTCGATCGACGGCCACACGGTCAAGGTGAAGATTCCCCAAGGTGTCGCCGACGGCGCCCGCATCCGGATAAGGGGCAAGGGAGCCCCGGGAACCAACGGCGGGCCGCCGGGAGACCTGATGGTCACCGTCAATGTGGCAGCCCATCCGGTCTTCGAACGGTCCGGCAAACGAGACATACGCCTGGTCGCGCCGATCAGCTTCGTCGAGGCCACGCTCGGTGCCGACATAGCCGTTCCGACGCTCGACGGCACAGTGAAGCTGCGCGTCCCCGCGGGCACCCCCCACGGCAAGACGTTCCGAGTTGCAGGACGCGGCGTCGCCGACGCCAAGGGCACCACGGGAGACCTCCTGGTGACGGTTGAGATCGCCGTGCCGACAAATGTCACAGACGAGCAGAGAGAACTTCTCGAGAAGTTCCGGGACAACGGACCCGAAGAGAACCCACGAGCACACCTGGGAGTATGACATGGCGAGAAATCGGGATGCCGTCTACATAATCTCCGTCGCCGCGGAGCTGGCAGGCGTCCACCCCCAAACCCTGCGGATCTATGAGCGTAAGGGCTTGATCGAGCCATTCCGCACCCCGGGCGGCACCAGACGCTACTCGGATGAGGACCTGACTCGCCTCGGGCTGATCCAGGAACTCACCTCTGCTGGAGTCAACCTGGAAGGTGTCCGCCGGATTCTGCAACTGCAGGGCGATAACGACCGGTTGCGCTCCCAGGTCGATCGTCTGCGGCGCCTCCTCGGTGAAGCCGAGGCTCGATACGGCGGAACGACCCTTCCCTCCACTCCGGTCGGACCCCAGGGCGTGCGGCGCAACCTGCCGGACATCATCCGCGGCTTCCCGTTTCGGGACTGAGCACCACCGCCACCACTACGCTGCGGTGATGGAGGCAACCGGGGACCCGGCGAATCGCCGGACCCTTCGCAACGGCATCCGCCGGGTATTCGCGACGCGAGTAATCCGCTTCCCGATCCTGGTCCTAACCGGAGCCGCGATCACTTTCCTGGCGTGCTACTTCGTCCAGGTCAACTACGTCGAGCTGTGCCAGAAGCTGGCGTTCTTCCCGTCACGTTGCGCGGCTGTGACGCTGCGAACCTCCTACAGCGTCGGCCTGGGGATAGCCGGGCTGGCAATGCTCATCATCGGCCCCATCGTCAACAGCCTCTACCACCTGATGCGCTACGGCCAGGCGTGGGAATCAACCCGGGTGGAGACAGCGATCTCGAACTATCCACTGCTCGCCGGCGTGATCTACTTGGCCGGCGCCGCCGCGCTGTCGCTGACATGACGCCTCCCCACTTGATACCTGACACCCAATACCTGATACTCCCCGGATGATTCCACTCCGCCTAATCGAAAAAGACCACGAGAACTTCGACGAGCCGATCGTCGAGCTGTGGCGAGACGATGAATTTGTGGGCTACGTCTTCTGGGACGACGACACCCCGGTAGTCCAGGTATTCCCAGATGCTGAAGGCGATCCGTTCGACCTCGATCTGCGCGACCTGCAGCGCATCATGGAGATGGCGGATCAGATCGTCTCTCCGGACATGTTCACCGAAGATGAGCTCGACGACCTCCGGAGCCGAGTGCGCTCCGCCGATGCCGGTGAACCGGATGATGACGTCATCGAGATGTTCACCGAGGAGTTCGACGACCAGGCCGCCTATCGCAACCCGGATGGCGAGGGGTACTACCCGCGAACCGTCGCCGCCGCCATGATCACACGCTGTGATGAGCTCGACATCGCCGTCGTCGAGATGGAGGGTTTCGACTATGAGAACAACACGCTTCTGCCGCGCCCCAACCTGAACCTGTTGGTGCGGGGCGCCCCGGGCGACCTATGGGACGTCTTTCGGCCGGAGGCCAATCTGCGGGCAGCGCAGGCTCTCGGCGAGTGGCCGAGTCGCTCGTCCCTGGTGCTGGCGTTCGTCGTTCAACTGGGGAACGGCGAGTCGATCGTTCTCTAGTCCCGGCGCGCCACCTACGCCTCGACGCGCACACCCCGCCAGAAAGCCACGTGGCCTCGGATGTCCGCCGCGGCCGGCTTGGGGTCGTGGTAGATCCAGGCGGCTCCTTTGTTGACCTCGCCGTCGACGACGACGTCGAAGTAACTGGCGGTACCCTTCCACGGGCAGCGACTTGTCGACGGCGACTCGGTGAATAGGTCGTCGTTGACAGCATCGATCGGGAAGTAGTGATTGCCTTCGATCATCACCGTCCGGTCGCTCTCGGCAAGTACCGCCCCATTCCACTCTGCCTTTGCCATCTGGACCTCCTTGAATGCCACGACGTCCAACCCCACGCGAGCCCACAAGATTCCGGGAACGCCTTCGGCGTTCCTTGCGAGTTTGGGTGAGGCCCTGCCGCGGCATCACCCTTGCTTCCTGCCGAAAGCAAAACTTACCGAGTTGTGGCGACGAGGCACGAGGAGCCGAGGGGGGCAGCAGAGACGCGAGACCAGCGTCCTTAGCGGCCCCCGCGAAAGAACCTCGGGTGTGTGTACACCCGGCGTTCTTTGTGCTTGAAGTTGGTTCGTGTTACTTGGCCAGGGAGTCCCGGATCTCGGTAAGGAGATCGATCTCGCTGGGCCCCGCAGGAGCCTCTTCCTCACCGGATGCAACGCGGGCCTTGTAGGCGTTGTACGGCTTCACAACGAAGAAGTACACCGCAAAGGCGATCGACAGGAACTTCACCGCGGCCGTGATGAACGAGCCGTACATGATCACCGACTCGTTGATCGTGAGCGTCAGCGAATCGAAGGTCGGCTCTCCGAAGATGATCCCGACAATCGGCATGAGCAGATTCTCGACCAACGAACCAATTAGGGCGGTCAGGGCGAGTGCCATGACCAGACCGACTGCTACCTCGATGAGATTGCCGCCCATGGCAAACTCCTTGAACTCCTTCACCAATTTCTTCAATACCCGCTCCTCCTACTTCCCAACAACGATTGCCCGACTAGGACCCAACTATGGCGCCGAAGTTCCCGGAATTCAGATCAACCAGGGGATGAAGCGGTGGGGAACGCGGCGTTGATACTCGCGGTATCCGAGGAACGCGGCTGCCAGCAGCGACTCTTCGTACCGCGATTTCCCGTGGAATATCGCGGCCAAGACCGCCGTCAGAATCAACGCCATCGGATTCACGTCAAAAACTGCGATCGCTGCCGCCATTAGCATCACCCCGCCGTACATCGGGTGGCGAACGTGCCGGTAGATCCCGCTCTGGAGGAGAGTCGCTCCCGGTGCCGGAGCCGGGAGGGCCGAGATGTATTGCCGCATCTGCAACGCCGCCGCAATCGCCATTCCCTGGCCGGCGATGAACAACAATATCGCCGCGATCGTTGTCGGGGCGGTCGCCTCACCGCCTAGCAAGACAACGGTCATCGCGATGAGCGCGAGCACAACCGCCTGCGCCACAACCCATTTGGTTCCGGTCGTCACATTGCCAACATAGTCGACACCATCTCGACTTGATCTGATAATATAAGACTCAGATTTCTTGGAAGATTTCGACTCACTTACGGTTGTGAGTACCGACAGCGACTAGCTCTTCGGGGGCCCAACTTGGACATTGACAGATTCACCCAGAAGTCACAGCAGGCGATCCTGGCGGCTCGCGACGCGGCGGGCGCCCGCCACCACCAGCAGGTACACCCCGGGCACCTGCTCGAAGCCATCCTCGGCCAATCAGACACGATCGTCTATCCGCTACTCGCCAAACTCGAAGTCAATCCGGCCGATGTGCGCGCCATCGCAGCCGCGCAACTCGACTCGCTACCGCAGGTGTACGGCGATGGTGGCGAGGTCGCCTTCTCCCCCGCCTCCCTTGCGATACTCGAAGCGGCCGATGCCGAGAAACTCCGCCTCAAGGACGGCTACGTTTCCATCGAGCACATCGTCCTGGCGTTCGTCCAGGAACAGGGCGAGATCGGGGCGGCGGCCCGCGCGCTTGGGCTGACCCCGGATGCGGTGCTGAGTGCGCTCGTCGATGTCCGCGGGGCCCAGCGCGTCACATCCCAAGACCCGGAGGCCACGATGGCCCCGCTCGAACAGTACGGGCGCGATCTCGTGCAACTCGCCGGCCAGGGCAAGCTCGACCCGGTGATCGGCCGAGATGAGGAGATCCGCCGGGTCATCCAGGTTCTCAGTCGCCGCACCAAGAACAACCCGGTACTGATCGGAGAACCGGGCGTCGGAAAGACTGCCATTGCCGAGGGCCTCGCCCAACGTATCGTCGACGGCGACGTGCCCGAGGGGCTCAAGAACAAACGTTTGATTGCCCTCGACCTGGGAGCCATGGTTGCCGGTGCCAAATACCGCGGCGAGTTCGAGGAACGCCTCAAGGCGACGCTCGACGAGATCAAGGCCGCCGCGGGCGGAATCATCACCTTCATCGACGAGATGCACACGATCGTTGGTGCCGGGGCCGCCGAGGGGTCGATGGATGCCTCCAACATGCTCAAGCCGATGTTGGCCCGGGGCGAGCTCCGCATGATCGGTGCTACAACGCTCGACGAGTTCCGCAAGCACATCGAAAAGGACGCGGCGCTCGAGCGCCGATTCCAGCCGGTGCTGGTCGAAGCCCCCAGTGTTGACGACACGGTCGGCATCCTGCGTGGCCTCAAGGAGCGCTACGAGGTGCACCACGGAGTTCGTATCACCGACAGCGCACTCTTCGCCGCGGCAGTGCTCTCGGACCGCTACATCACCGCCCGCCAGCTCCCGGACAAGGCGATCGACGTGATCGACGAGTCGGCATCGCGGCTGCGGATAGAGATCGACTCGATGCCCGACGAGATCGACGAGCTGATCAGGCGCCAGCGCCAGCTCGAAATCGAGAAGAACGCCCTCCAAAAGGAATCCGACGATGCGTCGGCCTCACGCCTCGCAGCCATCGAAGAGGAGCTCGCCAATCTGGGCGAAGACCTCGACCGCCTATCCGCTCATTGGCAGCTCGAAAAGGACGCCATCGAGGCCATCCAGTCGACCAAGCTTCGAGTCGAAGAGGCCCGTGCTGCCGCCGAGCAGGCGGAGCGGGCCGGCGATCTACAACGGGCGGCGGAATTGCGCTACGGAACTCTGCCGGAGCTCACCGCCGCCCTCACCGCCGAGCAAGAGAAGCTCGAGGATCTCCAGTCGAGCCTGAAGATGCTGAAGGAAGAGGTGTCTGAGGAGGATGTCGCAGAGGTGATCAGCCGCTGGACCGGCATACCGGTGACCCGCCTCATGGAGGGCGAGATCGAGAAGCTCATCCGGCTCGAGAGTGTGCTTCACGAGCGGGTGATCGGTCAGGACGCGGCCGTTGAAGTTGTCGCCAATGCCATCCGCCGCAGCCGGGCCGGCCTGGCGGACCCCAACCGCCCCATTGGCTCCTTCATCTTTCTGGGCCCGACGGGTGTCGGCAAGACGGAGCTGGCTCGAGCGCTTGCCGACTTCCTGTTCGACGATGAGCGGGCCATGGTGCGCATTGACATGTCGGAGTACATGGAAAAGCACTCCGTCAGCCGGCTGATCGGGGCCCCTCCCGGTTACGTCGGCTACGACGAGGGCGGCCAACTCACCGAAGCCGTGCGCCGCCGCCCCTACAGCGTCGTGCTCCTCGACGAGGTCGAGAAGGCCCACCCGGACGTCTTCAACACACTCCTGCAGTTGATGGACGATGGCCGCCTCACCGACGGACAAGGGCGAACCGTTGACTTCACCAACAGTGTTCTGATCATGACCTCAAACCTCGGTTCGGAGTTCATCGATCCGGCGTTGGCGAACGATGTCGTCTCCGAGCGCGTCATGGTGGCGGTTCGGAATCATTTCCGTCCCGAGTTCCTCAACCGGGTCGACGACATCCTCGTGTTCGATCGACTCACGAAGGCGGATCTGCGCCAAATCGTCGAAATCCAGTTCCGGTCGCTGCAGCGCCGCATGGCCGACCGCCGCATCGAGCTGACTCTCAGTAGCAAATCCGCCGACTGGCTGGCCGAAGAAGGTTACGACCCCAGTTTCGGCGCCAGACCCCTCAAACGGCTACTACAGAAAGTGATCGCAGACCCGCTTGCGCTCAAGCTGCTCGACGGGACATTCGCAGATGGCGACCGGGTCGAGGTGCTAGTCGAAGGGAACAAGGTCGGCTTTGCGGCCAAATGACCCTATTTGAGCGATAGCGCAAAACCAATCGCCCCCAACCGTAAACATGCCCGACCCGGCAACGACAAAGGACCAGAGAGGAACCAAAGACCCTAGAAACCATTGGTGCCTCCAGACCTGCCAGTCGTGCCACACCCACGTTGCAGTGAACATTGTCTCGGGAACACAGGACCCACTCGAACTGATCATGGGTAACTAGCCGCAATTCTCCTCATCACCGCGGTGGCTTGGGTCCTGCTGAAGTCCGACGGCAGCGACGGCGGAGCTGCCCAACGAACCAATGCACCCGTGCTGGAGGACATCATCGATGAGCCCACCTCCGGCGCAGTCATCGCCACTCTGTGGTCATCACCGTCGGCGGTAGTCGCCGACGGCGGTCGGGTCTACGTCCTGGATGCGGGCAACAACAGAATCCTCTCCACCGACGGCCTCGGAGTCGTCGATGCGATCATCTGCGAAACCGGCGACTGCGCCTTCACCCTGGCCAGTCCCGAGGACATGGACATACACGACGGGCTCTTCTATGTGGCCAATACCGGCCGCGGCACCGTCGAGGTGATCGACCCGTCCGGGTCGGTCATCCGCACCATGGAGTTCCCTGCGGATGAAACCGCAGCACGCCCGACCGGAATCTTCGTTGCAGAAGATGGAACGGCCTACGTCTCCGACGCCACCTCGGGGCGGGTTGGTATCTTCACACCGGATGGGGAGTTCCGGGACTTCTTCGGGGAATCCGCTGGGCCGGGCGCGCCATCTCGTTCTCCCACCCGTCCGGGCTCACAGTCGACAGCGGGGGCAACCTCTACGTTGCCGAGTTCACCGCCGGGCGCGTTCAGAAACTGTCATCGGTGGGCCGCCACCTCGCCATGTTCGAGATGGTTCCCGGCGCCGTGAACGTGTCGGAGGCAACCGATGTCGTCGTCGGCGACAACGGGTTCCTCTACATGGCAGACAACAAACGTTCCATGGTCCATGTTTTCGCGGAGTCGGGTCGCTATCTGGGCATCGTTGGGTTGGTCGACGCTTCGCGCCGCGACTCGACCGGGGCCCTGCTGCGGCCTTACGGCCTCGAAATCCAGGGCGACAGGCTGACCGTTATCGACCGGGTACGTGGCCAGCTCAACTTCACGATCTCCCCCGACTACTTCCTGGCAGAGGCTTCTTCCTGAAGTCGGACGCCTAGAGGAGGTCCGAGACGGAAGAGGCGTGGGCTACCTCGCCGGAGCCGAGGTAGCGCTCGTGGTTGGAATCGATGTGGCCGAGGTCGTATCGATAGTTGACCATCATGCCGAAGGCGCGCTCCATACCGCTCGGCGACGGATTGGCCATCCAGTTGACCCGTTCGACCCGGGCACCGTTGCTGAGGTGAAAATGCTCGACGCGCTCTTCGACCTGCCCATCGGGGCGTTTGGCGTGCAGCAGGTAGCGGGCACACCAGCGGAGCAAATCGTCCTTGTAAGGCTCCAGGGCCGCCGGCGTGGCGAACTGATCGGGGTCCCGTAGCAGGGGACGCAGCGGATCCAGGTCGGTGCTCTCGGACTTCGCCGGGTAAGCCAGAAGCCACGACCGGAAGCCGCTGATCGGCGACAGCGTGGCGAATCGGCGCACCTGCGGCAGCTCCTGAGACAGACGGGCGACAACCCGTTTGATGAGAAAGTCGCCGAGCGGAATCCCGGCGAGGCCGGCCTGACAATTGGAGATCGAATAGAAGATCGCCGTGTCGGCGGTGGTCGGGTCTGTGAGTGGGGCGTCCGGGTCCAGCAGGATCGGGAGCAGATCCGCCATGCCCTCCACCAGAGCGCCCTCGACGAAGATCAGCGGCTCGTCTGGCATCTGGGGATGGAAAAAGGCGAAGGTGCGCCGGTCCTCCGACATGCGGTTGCGGAGATCGGTCCAGCCGGCGATTTCGTGCACAGCTTCGTATTCGATCAGTTTCTCGAGGACCGCCGCGGAGGTGTTCCAGTCGATGGGCCGGAGTTCGAGGAACCCGATATCGAACCACCCGGTCAGCAGGTGAGCGATATTGCGATCAAGCCCGATCAGAGCGGAGGATCTGTGCGGAATTCGGCGCAAATCGGCCCGCAGATCGACAACGAACTTGGTGCCTTGGTCGAGCCCGTTGAAGAGGGTGAGCAAGCGCGTAGCCGGCGGGCGCAAGGCACTGCGCAGCTCCAGGCGGGTGGCCTCTTTCTCCTCGCCGGTCGCCGCTGCCTGGTATGCGGTAATGGCGTCCTCAACATCGGCATCATCGACCGCGTACTCGTCGGCGAGGAGCTGCAGAAACCGGGTCTTGCCGACCTCGTCGAGCTTCAGGTAGATCTCGCCAAGCTCAGCCGCGTGTGCTCGCGCCGTCACCGGGTTGGTCTGGGCCAGGCTGCGAGCGATACGGTCACGGATTGGCGCTACGTCGGGCAGGTCCGGCGCCAGTCCGTCCGGAAGAGCACCGTCGGCGCCTGCGTCGCGGCGAAAGGTGCGGCGAAACCGACCGATCGTACGATCGAAGAGGCTCGTCATGAGGTCCATTCTTGTCGATATCGGCACGACCTCAGCCGCAACTGAGCTTCTCCCTTCGGGGCTCTGCTGGCTCGAGGAGCGTCCGGCGCCCGATCATCAGGTCCTGACGCCGTGCTCGATCCACAACCTGTCGGCGCGACGTATTCCGAGCCGGACGAGAAAGCCACCATCCGTCTATTGCATTGGATACTCAACGGGGTGTACGCCGTCGTCCACGCGGCGCCGAAGTGTGGTCGAACGATCAACTACCCGCGGCAGGCGCCACGAACACTACCCGTGAGTAGCCCAGCTCTAGTAGCAATCCCTCGATGACGGAACGGGCGTTTTGGTCCGCACGATCGAGAATCCCGGCTTCGATCGCCGATTCACGCAACACTTCTTCGGCCACCTGCCTGGCATCGGACTCGAGCTGCGGGTCACCCGGAGTCAAGAGCCCCGTGCTGCGGTCAACAACCTGGGTCTGTTCGTTATCCAGTGCGATATAGGTGATCTCGGCCGGCGGCAACTCGACCGTCACTGTGCCGGTCTCGGTATCGACCTCAAAACTGCCTTCGTACAAGCGCTCGAAGTCGATCCCGGCGCCAATCTCGGCCACGACAAACATGAAGATCCGATCGCCACGCGCCCAATTGAGCCAGCCAAAATCGTTGCCCTTCTCGATCATGGTCGACTCGGTGACTTCGACGGTCGTCAGTTGCGCGACGTTGCGCACCTGCTCAACAACCGATTGGCCCACATCGGTGTACTCCTCGCCACCACCGAACAGACTGAAGCCACTGAACGCACTGCCGATGAAGAACGCACCGAGGATCAGCACCCCGGCAATGACGATGGCTCCGACTCTGCTAGACACCGAGGAATCCGCCATATGTTCTCACCAACCCTGTCTCGACCAAAGCCTGTCGCCCCGGCAAGGCCCATTGTGGCCCGCCGGGCGACAGATTCCCACCGATCGGCCCCTTACCTCGTGCAGTTTGGACCCACATTGCACTCGGAAGTTCACAAATAGTGCAGAAATCACCCTTGTCGCGTCATGCAATCCGTGATACCTTTTTAGGCAAGGTAGCCGGGATAGCCGGACACTTGGATTCACGGATAGCGAATTCGACGAGCTGTTGGCACCATCGCGGTGGCCGGGCAACCACAGACGGAACAGGATTCAAGAGTGGAACACAGCTCACAGCTTCTCAAGGGGGTTCTGGACATGGTGTTGCTCGCCCTCATCGCTGAGGAGCCGAGCTACGGATACGAAATGGTCGACAAACTGCAACAGAAGGGCCTAGAGCTCGTGAGCGAAGGCAGCATCTATCCGCTGCTGAGCCGGCTCCAGAAGAAGGGCTACATCGCAGGATATTTCGTCGAATCTGCCGGCGGGCCGCCCCGCAAGTACTACCGCATAGAAAAGTCGGGCCGACAGCAGCTCGCCGATTGGAGCGAGGAGTGGAACCGGCTATCAGCCGGAGTGGGAGGAGTCCTTGATGGCCACAACGGAGGAAGCCATGGCTGAGCAGATGGGTATTGCGGAAGTCGTGGATCGTTGCAAGCGCTACTGGTCTTCGACGCACGTACCAAACAACGCGATCAAGGAGATGGAAGCCGAGCTCACATCCCATCTCGAGGAGGCGGCGCACGCCGGCAAAACGCCGCAAGCCGTCATCGGGCCCGAACTGAATGAGTTTGCCGAAGAGTGGGCACGCACGTATCGGCGGCCGATGATGGTCGGTGATCAGGAGGCGTCGCGAAGCCGGATGGCGCCGAACACACAGATGCTCATTGCGATAATCGCAATTGCCGCTGTCACAGCCGCAATCTTGATATTTTCACCAAAGGAGGACAACGTGGACAATGATGTACTTTTGTGGGCATTCCTGGGGGGCGCCCTCTTGCTCTTTGTGGGCGAGATCCTGACCGCGGGGTTCTTCCTGTTGCCATTCGCAATCGGTGCCGCCATCGCGGCGGTCATGGCATTCATGGGAGTGCCGCCGGTCATCAACCTGATCACCTTCCTGGTCATCAGCGTGATCGCCCTCATCGGTCTCCAGCGCTACACCGACACGGACGATGACCAGCCGGCGGTGGGAGCCAACCGCTATACGGATAGAACCGGCACCGTGCTCATCGCCATCTCGCGGGCCAAGGGAACCGGACGAGTCCGAATGGGGTCGGAGAACTGGCTGGCGGGCACCGACCTCCCGGACGAGATCCCGGAAGGAACCGAGGTCAACATCCTCGAAGTCCGCGGGACGCGGCTCATCGTCGCTCCAATCGACGAAGTCTGATCATTGAGTTTGAGAAAGAAGACTAAAAAGAAGAAAGGAAAGACATGGCGTACTTAGGTGCATTTGGTGTCATCCTCGTACTGCTGTTCGTCGTTGCCGCAACCGGCTTCAAGCTGGTCAGGCAATGGGAGCTGGGCCTGATCGAGAGATTCGGCCGGTACGAGAAGACGGTTGGTCCCGGCCTGCGCTGGGTCATGCCGTTCATCAAGAACCTCCGTAGGGTCGACATGCGTGAGCAGGTCGTCGACGTTCCGCCCCAGGAGGTCATCACAAAGGACAACGTGGTTGTGACTGTGGACGCCGTCGTCTACTACCAGGCCACCGACCCCGTGAAGCTGAAGTACAACGTGGCCAATTTCATCGTGGCCGCCACGAAACTGGCACAGACCAACCTGCGTAATGTCGTTGGCGACATGGACCTCGACGACGCGCTGACGTCTCGTGACACGATCAACGCTCAGCTGCGGGAAATCCTCGACGAGGCAACCGACGTCTGGGGAACCAGGGTCGTTCGTGTTGAGATCCAGCGGATCGATCCGCCGGCCGACGTTACCGACGCCATGCACCGCCAGATGAAGGCAGAGCGCGACCGTCGTGCGCTGGTTACCGAAGCCGAGGGTGACAAGCGGTCCGCAATCCTCAAAGCTGAGGGTGTCAAGCAGGCCCGCGTACTCG
>Ga0316187_10003292_pt1 | contig 14070 bp, 11 predicted proteins | sample CroRivburrow1_MG_FD_204927 | JGI IMG/M metagenome (GOLD analysis project Ga0316187, IMG submission 204927) | Coastal sediment microbial communities from Maine, United States - Cross River worm burrow 1 | ecosystem: Environmental > Aquatic > Marine > Coastal > Sediment | place: USA: Maine...
ACTTAATACGAATCGGATCAGAAATGGCCACACCGGTTGTACCGGTAGGTGAGCTTAAAGTAACTGTAGGCGCTGACGTATCAGCAACGGCTTGTGCCGCGATAACAAAGCTACCGGTAGCGGTTCGTGCGAGTTTGTTACCGTATACATTCGTTACTGCCGTGCCACTGGAATCGGCACCATTTACTGTAACAGTATAAGCTTGACCGGCGGTTAAGCTTGCACCTGCATCCAAATAAAATGTTGCAGACAACCAGTCCGCTGAAACCGCCCAATGGCCGTTTACAGTAGGGCTGATACTAATTCCGTTTTCAATGCTGCCACGCGACATCGCCATACTAAAAGTCACTTGAATTGCCGCATTGGGCGCTAGTTCGAGATTGGCGTTACCCCAAGTTTGGGTACCATCGCTATTTTTGGATTGGCCCAACATGGTTTCAACCGCTGGAGCAACCGAACTGGGTTGTGCGGTTAAATTCGCACTCGCAATATCACCGGTAAATTCATTCACCACAGTTTGCACGGCTACTACGGCCTCCGTGGTAACCCCAAGAACTGGATCAAATCCACCGGGCTTGAACGCTAATAAGGTGTAATTACCTTGTGGGATTGGATCACCATCGGTGTAGGCATTATCGTTTTCAGCTGCGTTGGCTAATACACTTAATGTGTAGTTACCTATGCTATCGGTTTCAGACGAAGCCACTGGTGCCAACCACTCAGGATGATCAGAGTCATATAAAAAGACAAATGCTGAATTAACAACATCTCCTGCGGCATATGAGGGTAGTTTATAGCTTGATTGAGATTTATTCGTGGTGCGGTAAACAAAAGTGCCAGGTTTACCTTGGGCCACATTAAGCATGGATTTTAATTTTGGTTTACTGGCTACCACAGAACTGCTTAGAGATACGGTCCCGGATATGGTGGTGGACGCAACGGTGTTACCACCGCCGCCTCCACCGCCATCCGTACTGCCGCCGCCATCACCACCACCGCCGCCGCAACCACTGACAAGCAGTACAATACTGCATGCCAAAGCACCGATCTTTTTAGGAAATTTTTTATTCATCTACAACGCCCTCACTACTCACAAAAATGTTAATAATAAAATAAAGTTTTTGAGTTGATAGGCCTTCGGCAATTACAGCAGATAACACGTTTTTCCTTTTTAAACGGATCACTATTGCTTGATGGACTTCACACTTTTTTGTGTATCGTCCCACTTGAAACAAAACTTAAACGTTAAAATAGGATTTTTTTATATCTAGAAATCTTTACTTATTGATCAATCTTTCATTTTAATATCAATAAGTTAAATAACATTAAACAGCATAATCCAACAAGGATGGTTATAATAGAAAATGAATATGTGAACTGGTTCTCGTTATTACTAAATAAGTATAAAGATTGCTCAAGAATTGCAGACGCGGCGCCAATTATTTGCCATAGTGCGAGATGCCCCTTCAAATTGATTCAAGAATGTGACCATAGCATAAGTCGATTTGACAATTCTTGCGGAGTTGGGAGAGGTTAAAATTGATCTAAATGCTCGCCAAGTCGAGCGTTGAGTGAATCCTAAAAAATTGTATTATTTGGAGTATGAATGCAGGTATACAGGCTTGATATCCATTACCATCGAGACTGACCCTTTGATCTGCTTTGATCTCTAAATGCCACAACGCAGGTATGGCGGCGTGGACTAGGATGTGTTGCAGGTGAATACTAATTTAAAAATAAAGGGTAGCGTCTCCTTTTAATTAGAATATCTAATAAGGCATTGGATGATCACGCCTTATTTTATCTATTTCTTCAGTAAGCTCCGTAGGCAGTTTTAGGGAAATCGAATCAATATTGTTTGTTAATTGATGCATGTTGGTGGCACCTATTAAGGTAGAAGTTACAAAAGGCTGACTGTTTACAAAGGCCAAAGCCATTTGACAGGCGTCTAGTTCATGCCGTTTTGCTAATTCAACATATTTGCTAATCGCAGCATCCGTCTGCGGTCCAACACGATGTTCCACACGAGTTTCTATGCTTAATCTCGCACCCTCTGGACGAGCACCGTTTAGGTATTTGCCACTTAACATACCTCTGCATAGGGGTGACCAAGCCAGTAGGCCACAGTCTTCATTTAATGCGATTTCACTAAGATCAGGCTCGAAGTGACGACAAAGCAAAGAGTATTCATTTTGAATAGAAACGCTACGCGGCAAATTATTTTGCTGAGCCAACTGCAACCACTTGCTTATTCCCCAAGCGGTTTCATTGCATAAGCCAAAATAACGAATTTTCCCGGCTTGAATTAGCTCTTGCATGGTTTGTAATACTTCGAGAAAATTCGCCTCTTCCGCTTGCACATCAAATTTCGGGGCGTAATGCCACAATTTGCCGAAGTGATACGATCCTCTGTTAGGCCAGTGCAATTGATAAAGGTCGATATAATCTGTTTGTAGTCTTTTTAAACTACTCTCAACAGCGAGTACAATATTCTTTTTGTCAATAAACTCGCCATCTCTGATCCAGGATAAGCCGGGCCCCGTGATTTTTGACGCAAGAATCACTTTGTCGCGATTCAATCGTGAAGCAAACCAATTCCCGATTATTGTTTCAGTGCTACCAAAGGTGTTACTACTAGATGGTATGGCATACATTTCGGCGGTATCAAAAAAATTGATTCCTCTCTCAAGGGCATAATCCATTTGCTCAAACCCATCCGCCTGTGTATTTTGAAAACCCCAGGTCATGGTGCCAAGCCCAATGGAGCTAACATCCAAGCCCGTTCGATCTAATTTTCGATATTGCATTAAATTACTCCTTTAAATCAGGCCACACCTTTTTGTACCTAGGTTTGGCTACCCCAGTTTTCGGTGATTACCATATTTCTGCGATAGATCAAATAAATCATTAGCAATAACTGAGTTAGGCTACCAATAAATGTGATTGTGGTGTATTGGTTTGCGTAAGGGAAGAATAGTGCCGCAAGAAAATCTATTCCGAGTGCTTTCATGATGGTGGGAAGCAATAGATATAATACCAATAGTAATAAAATTGCCGTTAGTTCTACCTTTTTAGCGGTAGGCTCCATACTGAAATAAATGACAATTAGTATGTCTCGATAAATGAGTAATAGAATACTGACCAGTAACAATTTATTATCAAATAAATACGTTATAGGGCTGTCGCTCGATCCAGTGAGAAAAAAGAGTGCAATAAAGAGTAAGCTGCTAATACCAAATGTCGTAAACCACGCGGGTAGTGTTCGTAAAAGTTCATACCACTTACGTTGATTTTTTAACACGGACAAACGAGATAATAAAATGGGATCCTTTTTTTGAAAAAATAATATAAAATATCCAGATATCATAAATATGGCGACTGCACACATAAACCGCGCAAAAAACAAATCGAATTCAAATTGAATATTTCCAATATTGATAAATCCGGCACAATAGATTGAAACAAAACTCACGAATGATAACCAAACGATAGAACTGTTGCGGATTTGCAGCTCTTCTCGTATGAGTCTATACACACCTAAAATTGACCAAACAGAAAATACGACAACAGACACGACAAAGAAGTAATGGATGCTATACGTTTCGCCGTACCAAATTATTGTTTCGCTACTACCAAAAACTTTCAATAATGCAATCGCAGAAAAAATCAATAGCAAATAAAAAACATAGGATGATCGGCTTTCGATTATTGAACGTGACCTTGCAATCAGCGACAAATTGAACAACATGGCAACCGAATGAGATAAGATGCCGGCCACTAACAACAGCGCAATATCTATGCTGCTGATGTTTGGTAGCTCTATGGCACCAAGAAGGCCAAAACAAAGGGCAATAAGTCCTCCATACCAGCTAAAAATAGTACTGCCGAATAATTTCCCCCATGTCATTGCCCAAGGTGAGATAGACGTCATACGTTGTGAGTCCCAAGTCCCCTCTTTTAATTCATTGCTAATGGATTCACTGGCGCTTTTCGTACCCACTACCATGGTAAATGCAAAATAGAGAACGACTCCCGTATAATAAAATGATTGGTAGTAGCTGTTGGGAGAATTATTGGTCACCAAATAAACTAGAAAGAAAATACTGGCTAAAACCAATGGCGTAGCAAGCAATCGGTGACTACCGAGTTCTATCCATAGATTACGAGAAAATTCCGGACTAATGTTTATGTGCATATTCATTAATTGGCTTGTTTAATGATTTTTATCAAAACTGTTAATTTGTTTAAGGTAGGTAGATTGCATTTGCTGTTTTACCTGGCAAAAGGAACACACCGGAACATCTAGCTGAATGAGTTGATGCAATACCTTTTGCTGAGATTCAGAACTCACAGACATTTCGATTTGAGCGCATAGCTCATCAGATTCAATGACAGTAATCTCGTTGATAGATTGTAGCCTGTAAGCAAAATCATCAATTTTTCTACTGAGGCTAATATTTATTTGACAAGTCACATCAACGTTTTGGTTTTGACCGTCACTGTCAACAATCACGCCATTGCGAACAATAATCATGCTGCTGCAATAATCTTCCAATTCGGCCAAAATATGCGATGAAACCATTAAGGTCATGCCTTGATCTTTAAGTTCCAGGAAGAGATCGGATAGGGATTTTCTCGCCTCAGGGTCCAGACCCGACGCAGGTTCGTCTAATAACAATACTTGGGGTTCATGTACTATAGCTTGTGCTATGGCGACACGCTGACGCAAACCTCTGGAAAGATTGCCTACGGGCTCAGCCATGCGATCACTGATATGTAGGCGTTCTGCGGCACGATCTACGGCAAGGGCGAGCGCTTCTCCACGGATACCATTGGCCATGGCGATATAGCTAAGGTTTTGTTTGACGCTAAGTACTTTATACAGGCCAAAAAAGTCCGACAGGAATCCCAATTTTCGGTGACACTCTCTTGGGTTTTCGGCAACATCAAGACCATCAATGGTTATTTTGCCCGATAATGGAAAATGAAGCGCGGCGATACAGCGCAATAGTGTCGTTTTACCCGCGCCGTTGGGGCCAACCAATGCGGCGATTTGCCCCCTTTCCACCGTAATACTGATATCATTTAATGCCCGTCTACCTGGGTAATCGAATATAAGGTTTTTAATGTCTATCATTCTAATACAAAATATGAGTTAGAAAAATTCAGTTGTTATATATAAAGTGCATATCATCTATTTATTTACCTCCCGCAAACCCATGTTGACGCCATGCTTCATAGCTTATTATTGCGACGGCATTAGATAGGTTTAAACTACGACTAGCGGGCTGCATGGGAATGCGTATGCAATTAGCAGGTCCTATTTCCTGACGCACAGAGTCTGGTAGCCCGGAGGTTTCAGAACCGAAAAGTAAGATATCGCCCGGTGCATATTCAATATCGTTGTAATGACGGTCTGCTTTGGTTGTGCACGCCAGAATCCTGCACCCCTGGACGGCTTGTAAAAACTGCTCGTAGTTCAAATGCCTAAGTACACTGGTTAAATCGTGGTAATCCAAACCTGCTCGTCGAACTTGTTTATCGTCAAGATCAAACCCCAATGGTTCAATTAAATGCAGCGGACAGCCGATGTTAGCGCTTAAGCGAATAATGTTCCCGGTATTGGGTGCAATGCGTGGCTCATAAAGGGCAATTTGGAATTTCGACAAAATCGTGTCCTAGTGTGTGCTTATTCCATTTTTTGGCGTCGCATCAGTAAAGAGTGAACGGCGTCTTTAGGATGTCTACCCTCATACAAAACAGAATATACCTCTTCGGTAATGGGCATTTCCACATTATTGCGTTCTGCGATTTCTTTTACCTCACGAGTGGTTTTCATGCCCTCGACGACTTGACCGATAGAAGCGATTGCTTTTTCTATAGACTCACCCTTGCCTAATGCCAGACCAAAACGACGATTTCTGGATTGGTTGTCGGTACAGGTCAACACCAGATCACCCAGCCCGGTTAAGCCCATAAAGGTGTCTCGTTCTCCCCCCAGGGCAACCCCTAAAAGCATCATTTCATGAAGTCCACGTGTAATTAAAGCCGCTCGAGCATTTGCGCCAAAACCCAAGCCGTCGGCAATGCCAGCGGCAACGGCCAATACATTTTTTACCGCTCCGCCTATCTCAACACCCGAAACATCAAGACTGATATAGGCGCGAAATACGTCATTGTGCAAGCGACCCGCAATTTCATTTGCAAACGCTTGTGACGCAGAAGCAACGGTAACGGCTGTGGGAAGCCCCATAGCCACTTCTCTTGCAAATGTTGGCCCGGATATTACAGCACTTTCTATATCCGTTCCAAGCACCTGATTAACGACTTCATGCAGAAGCTTACCCGTGCCAGGCTCGAAACCCTTTGTTGCCCACATCAAACGATGTTGCGGTTTCAAGAATGGCTTAATCTTTAGCAACATTTCCGGAAAGGCGTGACTGGGTACGACAAGCAAAATGTCGCGCGCTGAACTAAGCGTTGATTCAAGTTGACTGACAGGCCTTAGCTGTTCTGGAAAAGGTATATCAGGAAGATAACGAGCATTGCTCGAGTTTGCCTGCATTTCGTTAATATGCGTTTCATCACGGCCCCACAAAGCGGTAGTCTCGCCGTTTTTAGCAAACAAAATGGCAAGCGCCGTACCCCAAGATCCTGTACCTAAGACTGCGATAGAATGATTATCTGTATTCATACTTACTGGTACTAAAACCTTGAGTTGTGACTAGCAAAATTAATTAATGCACGATATCACTATTATCCGTTGGGGATTTGTTCGCTGACGCTTGCTTGAGGTGGTCTTGATAAATAGCATCGAAGTTAACTGGGGCAAGCAACATCTGCGGAAATCCGCCTTTTGTTACCAACTCAGAAACCATTTCTCTGGCGAAGGGAAATAAAATATTTGGGCAATAACTACCCAGCATGGCAGCCAATTCATTTTCACCAAATCCACTTATGGTAAAAATACCCGCTTGATGTATCTCGGTCAAATAAGCAATATTTTCTCCTAATTTAGCGGTTACCGTGATACCCAATACCACTTCATGGACATCATTCGATAATGGAGTGCCATTTGTGTTTAATTCAACACCAACACTGGGCTCCCATTTTTCGGTAAAAATACCTGGCGAGTTGGGTGTCTCGAATGAAAGATCTTTCACATATATCTTTTGCAAAGCAAATTGCTGTGCGGGCAGGTCATTTTCATCGCTTACTTCGGGGTTTTCATCAGATTCAGACATACTTTATTCCTGTAAATACTTGATTGTAACTTTATTTGACAACATCGCCAATCCATCAGTCCGTTTCGTTGGAGCGCACCCAATCAGCTAAATATCGACGAATAGGGGTCCGAACTACACGACAAGTGTATATTGGGTTAATTGTGTTGGCTTCTTAGGAAATAGTCCAGCGAAAAATACCACATTTTGTGGCCTGCAGCCTGCTTAATTTACGGGAAATAGGAGGATTACGATTGTACTATTTACTGAAACCCTCGCATGAAATCCGAGGATTCAGTTTGACTGCAACAATGTATCGAGTTCATCATCGACATCGAGTTCTGCCAATTCATCAAATCCCCCGATATGTTTGTCATTAATAAAGATTTGTGGAACGCTGGTGCGATCATTGCTGCGCTCAAGCATTTCGTCAAAAAAACCAGCATGCTGGTCAATGCGATATTCCGTGTAAGGTACGCCTTTTTTATCTAAAAGCATCTTTGCACGAGAACAGTATGGGCAAAGGGCTGTGCTATATATTTCAACCTTAACAGTAGAAACGACCGAACTAGGCATGATGTTCCTCAAAATTCTATGTCCTGATATTGTAAAACATGAATTCACAACTTTGTAGTGTTTAGAATTCTGTTTAAATTAAAATTTGAATGGTTAACTTCAGAGTACTTTATGTAGCATATACCGAATTACACAAAGTATATTAAAAAACGCATCGTTTTAACACTCTGTATCTACTTACAAAATCTCCTACCTATATTACAGCAAGCTACTTACTTATAATTACGACCAAGGAAAAATTATATTTAGCGTTATTGTGTTGTGGGAAATAGTGAAGTAGCAAAAACAAACGAAAAATGCGTATTAATTAAGTATCCCTCAACTCCCCTACAACTAATATTACTACGCCACCCTGTATCTATTTTGTTTCAGATTCTTTGGCTTTAACAGAAGGCTCAATACCCTCGTCTATTGTGTTTGATGAATCATGTTGCAGCTTCGGTTCGTTTGTAACACCGTCTTCTTGTTGTTTTTTTGTCTTCTTTTTATTTTTACTCTTTTTAGTTTCCGGTTTTGAACCCTTGGTTAATGGCAAGTTAGCATTTTGCCACGCCGATATACCCCCATGGAGTTGAAAAACGGTATTGTACCCATGTTTCTTGAGTATCACCGCGGCCTGTCGGGATCGGCTACCGACGCGACAACAAATTATAATAGGATGCTCTTTGTGGCGAGCCAATTTATTGATACCTGAATCCAACAAACCTAGGGGGATGTGTATTGAATCGAGTATGTAACCTTCACCAAATTCTGCATCTGTTCGTACATCTAAAATCACAGCCTCTTCTTTATTAAGTTTTTGAATGGATTCAAACGGCGAGAGGCTTTTAACCTGGCCGGGACCTATCCAGGTTCGCAATAAAAGGACTACTATCACCACAAGTGCAAAAAATAATACCAAATTATTTGCAACAAACTCGTTTAATTGTTCCATATTCCACTGTATTGTTATTTGCACAACGCAATAGTCGCCGAACTATTAAACGTTATGGGTTCCTAATTAAATGTTATTAGCAAGCATTCTCAAACGAATGCTTACGCTTACCGCTGGCTAAGATAATATAAACATCTATATCGCGCCACAAAACACCTCGCGCATCATACTAATCAAGCGCAGTGTACGATTATCGCCCACACGATAATAGACACGATTTGCATCCTTTCGTGATGCAAGTATGCCTTTGTCGCGTAATATTGCTAAATGCTGTGAGATATTACTCTGCGAGGTCCCGACCATTTCAACAATATCCTGCACACTAACCTCTTTATCCCCAAGAGAACAAAGAATCTTCAGTCTCAAAGGGTGTGACATTGCTTTTATTGATCGAGAGGCCCGCTCAATATCTTCGTCTTTTGTAATGAGCGCTTCGTTTAAACTCATACTACACCACCATTTTTTGTTAGATAATTGCAAATATGAACCATGTCCGGTTTATTTTGGACCATTAGACTTATCAAATATCTTAATATAGTAAAGTATAAAATACTATGTGTCATTTAATAATGACTTTATCTGCAAAAAATCGTTTTTTTGCAAATTAAGCTTATATTTGGAAATCGATCGTAAAATGATCAAAATGCTTGCCTTTTATCACATATGACACGTAATCCGTTGCAATTATTAACGCAAATCCCCATGTAGGGTCTACATAGCGCATGACCACACGGCCCAAAAGATAATCATAAATGAAACTCTAAATACACTAAGATGGTCATACCTTGTATAATAGGTAGAATAAATCAGGCAGTTGCAATTATTTCACCTTTGTAATCTGCAACAAGCTTTATTAAAATGTCCCAATTAGTCCAATTTTGAATAAAACAATGCCCATCGTACACAAACCCATTATTCTTTTAATCTTAGATGGTTGGGGTTATAGCGAAGATACCAAATACAACGCTATTGCTAACGCCCACAAACCAATTTGGGACAAACTCTGGAATTCATACCCTCACACCCTGATCAAAGGATCAGGAGCCGACGTTGGACTACCCTCCGGCCAAATGGGTAATTCCGAGGTCGGGCACCTAAATCTTGGCGCTGGACGCGTGGTTTATCAAGAGTTTACCCGCGTCAGTCGGTCCATACGCACGGGTTCATTTTTTAGCAATCAAACGCTTACAGATGCTGTGGATAAAGTAATAAGCACTGGTAAAAATCTGCACATATTGGGATTATTGTCTGCAGGTGGCGTTCACAGCCACGAAGACCATATAAAAGCCATGGTTAAATTGGCCGTCGAAAGAGGTGCAAAAAATGTTTATCTGCATGCGTTCTTGGATGGGCGTGACACACCGCCCAAAAGCGCAGAAAAATCCATAAAATCTATGCTTGATACCTTTGCCTCCCTGGGTGCGGGCAAATTCGCCTCTGTAGTAGGCCGTTATTACGCGATGGACCGAGACCACCGATGGCCCCGAATAAAAGTGGCCTACGATGCTATCGCACATGGTAAAGCTGACTACCAAGCCACAGATGCTGTGCAAGCCTTACAAGAGGCTTACGCGCGCAAAGAAACTGACGAGTTTATTAGGCCCACTATTATTACACCCGAAGGGCAAAAACCGGTAAAAGTTGAAGACGGAGATATCATGCTTTTTATGAACTACCGGTCTGACCGCGCGCGGCAAATTACGCGCCCATTTATAGAAAAAGATTTTAACGAATTCGACCGCGAGGGCCCACCAAAACTAGGGGCTTTTGTGAGCCTAACAGAATATAGCTCGGGTTTCGATGTCCCTGTGGCATTCCCCCCCGAGCGTTTAAAAAATGTCTTTGGTGAATATATATCTAAACTAGGATTACACCAATTGCGTATTGCTGAAACCGAAAAGTACGCGCACGTCACATTCTTTTTCAATGGTGGTAACGAAGATATACTTGATGGTGAGGATCGAATCCTTATTCCATCACCCGATGTCGCGACCTACGACTTGCAGCCGGAAATGAGCGCTTACGAACTCACTGACAAGCTCATAGAGGCTATACATTCCGACAAATACGAATCAATCATTTGTAACTATGCGAATCCGGACATGGTGGGTCATACCGGCAATTATGAAGCGACCATCAAGGCGATTGAAGCACTCGATGCTTGTTTAGGCAAAGTGGTCGAGGCAATTCAGGCGGTGGGTGGTGAGCTTTTGATTACCGCTGATCACGGTAATGCGGAACAAATGAGAGACAGTAAAACCGGCCAAAATCATACCGCTCATACCAGTAATCCCGTACCTCTAATATACGTTGGCAGGCCAGCTACTATCGAAAAATCAGGTACTTTATCTGATCTCGCCACCACTATGTTGCATTTATTGAATATTGAAAAACCGACGGAAATGAACGGCCGTTCTCTTGTTGCGTTGGCCAGCGAAAACGATACCCCCACATTACGCGCCATAGACAAAAAACAGTCCCCCGAATTTAAAGCCGGGTGACAGAAACCTTTCCATCAAGTACAGACAATCACTATACCAAGTACAGTATAGTTCGCGAAAAGCGACTTGTTTTATGTGTAGCATTCTTCTTTTTCCTTATATCCCTACCTCAACTTACTAAGGCAGAGAGCAATAATCAACAGCATCCATTGCACTCAAATTCTATTGAAGAAAATCAAGCACTACTGAAAAAACTGCAAACAGAAATTAAAGATTTGGAAAAAGAACTTAAAATAAGTAAAACTAAAAAACAGGACGCCCAAAATCAGCTGCGTTTATTAGACACAACCATTGGCAAATCCAATGCCTATATCCAAGAACTTGGCACCCAAATTAAATCTTACAATCAGGAATTACCCAAACTCAAAAAGCAAAAACAGACACTCGAGAACAATTTGGCCAACAAACAACAGGATCTCGCCAAACAGATTCGCAATGCGTATATCATGGGTCGTCAAAACTATCTAAAAATGCTCCTCAACCAACAAGAACCGGCCACCCTGACGCGCACCTTGGTGTATTACGATTACATTAACAAATCGAAGACCCAACAAATCCATCAAATCACTTCAAAGCTTGAGAAAATTAATCATATTACTCAGAATATAAAGCAACAAACCGAGGCCTTGGAAACAAACTTCGACCTGCAAATCGCGGAAAAAAAAGCCATCGAACTAAACTATAAAAGCAGGCAGATGCTTATTGCCAGTTTAAATGCCCAAATCTCAAACAAAACCAAAAAACGAAAAAGTATCGAGCAAAACCTACAAAATTTAGCCAATTTGCTAAACAAACTGGAGCAAAAAGAGCAAAAAAAGCAAAAATTGCCCCTAAATCCAAGAAAATTTTCCAAATTGCGGGGTACATTAAGCTGGCCGGTTAAAGGCAAATTAGTGAGACGTTACGGCACTTCCAGACACATAGGCAGTCTAAAATGGCAAGGAATTGTAATAGCCGCCCCCAAGGGCAAAGAAATCCATGCCGTGTCTGATGGTTTGGTTGTATTTGCAGATTGGTTACGAGGATTTGGCCTATTAATGATCATAGATCATGGTGATGGGTATATGAGTCTATATGGGCAAAATGATAGCCTGTTAAAAAGTGAGGGCGACACGGTCAACCGTAATGAAATAATTGCCAGCGCGGGAAGTAGCGGCGGTATTAGCGAAAATGGCTTATATTTTGAAATTCGCCACAAAGGAAAGCCGACTAATCCTATAAAATGGCTATCAAGACGTAAATAAGCTCAAATCCTGGGTAAAGTTTAGCCTGGACTGGTCGCAACATACTTCTATAGGTTTCATTTTATTGCGTATACCCTTTTAAAATGGCGTCGACGCCTTTCTAATAATGTTGTAACCTATTGTTGTAAGTACTAAGCTGTAGAGGCTGTATAGAAAATGCATAAAAAATTAAGTGCATCCTGACGCCATTTTCGGCATACTTAAGCATTACGATCCTATATAATTTTTTATCAATATTTTCAGTTACTAAAGTAGTTTTAATCTTGGAGCTCCAATGAATTCAACAACACGCACTTTTGCTGTGCTACTGGTCGGTCTAACCCTGGGTATTGGCATTGCCATTGGCCACGGTGTTTTAGCAGAGAAAGAAAACACCAGCTACACGCCCTTACCACTAAACGAGTTACGCAGTCTTACTGAGATTTTTGGTCGAATTAAACAAGACTATGTAGAACCTGTCAGTGACAAAACCTTACTTGATAACGCTATTCGCGGAATGTTAGCAGGTCTTGATCCCCACTCCAGCTATTTGGATGCTGAAAGTTTTCAAGATTTGCAGGTAGGCACTACCGGTGAATTCGGCGGCCTAGGAATCGAAGTTGGTATGGAAGACGGCTTTGTAAAGGTTATCGCACCTATCGATGACACTCCGGCCCAGCGCGCAGGTGTACAAGCTGGAGACTTAGTCATTCGATTAGACACTAAGCCCGTCAAAGGTCTGACTTTACAACAGGCCGTTAATATTATGCGCGGTAAAATTGGAACAGACATTGTACTAACCATTATTAGAGACGGTGAAGACAAACCGCTGGAAATCAAAATAACCCGTGCAACGATTAAAGTAAAAAGCGTAAGATTTCGCACCTTGGAAGAAGGCTTTGCCTATCTAAGAATTTCACAGTTTCAATCCCATACCGGAGAAAACCTGTCTGATGCCATAAACAAATTACGCAAGGAATACAAAGGTAATATCAAGGGTATGGTTTTAGACTTACGGAACAATCCTGGTGGAGTATTGAACGCCGCGGTAGAGGTTAGTGACGCATTTCTGCAAAAGGGACTTATCGTTTACACGCAAGGCCGAGTTCCCGATTCTGAATTAAAATTCAACGCTACCCCAAAAGAACTTATAGATGGAGCACCACTAGTGGTATTGGTGAATGGCGGATCCGCATCCGCTTCTGAAATTGTTGCTGGAGCCTTACAAGACCACAAACGGGCCGTGATATTAGGTTCACGTACCTTTGGCAAAGGTTCTGTTCAAACCATTTTGCCATTAACTAACAGCACTGCCCTTAAACTCACCACCGCTCGTTACTACACGCCCTCTGGACGCTCTATTCAGGCCGAAGGAATTATCCCAGATATTGAGGTAGAAAACTTAAAAGTGACTGCCTTGAAGGGCGGAACCGGGAAAAGGCTCAAGGAAGCTGATCTTTCCGGTCATCTTGAGAATCCTAGTAATGGTAATGGTAATGGTAAAGAGAAACCTAAGAAAGCCAAAGATAAGAAAAATGACAGCAAAAATGCCAAAAAACCTGAAAAAGAAGAGGAACCAAAAGTATCTTTGGCAGAATCTGACTATCAGCTTT
>Ga0316187_10003293_pt1 | contig 14068 bp, 11 predicted proteins | sample CroRivburrow1_MG_FD_204927 | JGI IMG/M metagenome (GOLD analysis project Ga0316187, IMG submission 204927) | Coastal sediment microbial communities from Maine, United States - Cross River worm burrow 1 | ecosystem: Environmental > Aquatic > Marine > Coastal > Sediment | place: USA: Maine...
GAGTATGATGACTGGCGCCCCCCGGATGGCTTCGGTGAAAGCGCTGACGGATGTGGAGTGTTATCGGCTCGATAAGGAAGCGTTTGAGGAAATCATACAGATCAGGCCGAGCATTGCCGAGGAAGTTGCGCAAATTCTGGTAGAGCGCCGTGCTGAACTGGATGTTGCAATGCATGATTTTGATGCTGAGGCCGGACATAATAAAACGCATCCACAGCGAAGCGAAGTGCTGGAGACGGTCAGGCGGTTTTTTGGATTGTAATGTTGTATTATCTTGCCGCTTATTTTTATTTGTAGCTTTGTAGCTGTCGGATGGCTAATGGCTTTATCAGTTAAGGTATAAAACATGAAAGTATCATTCCTGGAGTTTGAAAGTGCTATTGCTGATCTGGACGACAAGATTGAGCAATTGCGCTATGTGCAGGATGAATCGGCAGTTGACATTGCAGATGAAATCTCGCGCTTGTCGAAGAAGAGTGTAGCGCTGACAAAGGAAGTTTACTCCAAGCTTACCCCTTGGCAAATTACACAGGTATCGCGGCACCCACAGCGACCTTATACGCTGGATTATATTGAGCATCTGTTCACCGACTTTGAGGAGTTGCACGGTGACAGGTCCTTTGCTGATGACAAGGCTATTGTTGGAGGATTGGCCCGATTTGATGGTCAAAGCGTGATGGTGATTGGTCATCAAAAAGGACGTGATACCAAGGAGAAAATCGTGCGGAATTTCGGCATGCCTCGCCCTGAAGGTTATCGCAAGGCGATGCGTTTGATGCGTACAGCAGAAAAATTCGACATTCCTATAATGACTTTTATAGATACACCCGGCGCATATCCTGGTGTGGGTGCTGAAGAGCGCGGTCAATCTGAAGCGATTGGTCGAAATTTATATGAAATGTCTGAGTTACGTGTGCCGATCATTTGTACGGTTATTGGTGAGGGGGGTTCTGGTGGTGCGTTGGCAGTCGCAGTTGGTGATGCCTTGTTGATGCTGCAATTTAGTACTTATTCGGTGATCTCACCGGAAGGTTGTGCGTCCATATTATGGAAGAGTGCGGAAAAAGCATCAGATGCTGCTGCGACATTAGGTATTACAGCGACTCGTTTGAAATCGTTGGATTTAGTAGATAAAATTATTGCTGAGCCTCTGGGTGGTGCGCATCGTGACTACGGGGTGACCATGAAAAATGTGAAGAAAGTTTTGCTGGAAACGCTGAAAGGACTGAAAAATAAATCTACTCCCGATTTGCTGCAAACACGTTTTAACCGCTTGATGAGCTATGGCAAGTTCAAGGAAGTTGATTTGCAATAAAATTTCTCCATTAGTCATTCTGTGTTTTGTACCGGTATGGCGTAGACCGGATTTTCTATAGTGGTTCCATCAGGCAATCCCTCCAATAAAATTGCGGCGCTGCCAGTGTCTCAACTTCCCGAGCAAAGCTCTATTCTAATTGGCTTAAGTGGCGGTGTAGATTCTGTAGTCTTGCTGCATTATTTATGTCAGAACGCTGTGCGTTATGCGTGGCGACTATGTGCCTTGCATGTTCATCATGGCATTAGCCGGAATGCTGATAATTGGGCTGAATTTTGTATTGAGTTGTGTGCGCAGTATCAGGTTCCATTGCACATAGAATATGTGGATATTGCACCTCTGCGTGGCCATGGGGTGGAAGCTGCAGCCCGGAAGCTGCGTCATGCAGCATTTGCGCGTCAGTCATGCGATTTTGTTGCCTTGGCACATCATATTGATGATCAGGCAGAGACGCTGTTGCTGCAATTGTTGCGCGGAGCCGGTGTGCGCGGTGCAGCCGCGATGCCTCAGCTGATTGGGCGCACCGATTCGATTCCATTGGTCAGGCCTCTCCTGAACTGTACACGTCAGGAAATTTTAGACTACGCCGCAGAGCACAGTTTGCGCTGGATAAACGATGAAAGCAATGTTGACGCTAGTTATCCGCGTAACTATTTGCGACATCGTATTTTTCCGCTTATTGATGAGAAATTTCCAGCCTACCGGGAAACATTGGCGCGAAGTGCGCAAAACTTTGCTGAAGCAAGTGAGTTGTTGGATGAATTGGCAAGATTGGATGCGTCCGATTTATACACAGCTCAGCATGGAGGTAGTGAGGCTGGCGAACTAAGCATGAAAGTGTCGCGACTGAAGTCTCTTTCTTTGCTTCGTGCCAAGAATTTGTTTAGATTTTACTTGCATGAAAAGGGTGCGCCAACACCTCAAGCTTCACAGTTACGTGACATGTTTTGGCAATTGTTTGATGCGCGAAATGATGCGTCGGTTTGTGTGTCCTACGGTGGTGGCTGGCAAGTCCGTCGCTACCGTGACGAGGTGTTTGTGCTACCCACACTGAATGAATTCGATCGTAATTTTGTCCTTGCGTGGAGCGGTGAATTAGAGTTGGATTGGCCTGCGTTAGATAGTCAATTACATTTTAAATCTACCAAACAAACACAAGAAACTGGCATCAGCTTGGCAAAATTGCAATGCGGTCCGGTGACGTTACGTCTGAGGAGTGGTGGTGAAACCCTACGCCCCAATCCGAATGCTGCTAGACGTACTTTGAAGAACTTGCTGCAGGAGAAGCTTGTGCCACCATGGCAGCGTGATCGCTTGCCTTTACTTTATTGTGGTAATGATCTGGTCTGTGTGCCTAATGTGGCAATTGCAGCTGAGTATCAGGCAAGCGACCATGAAGCGGCGATTTTCCTCCACGTGGGTGGCACGTAAGTAGGCAAACCCTGATAGAATCGCGCTCTTGGAATTTTCGATCAATTTTAACTATCGTTTGGAGAAAGTAGCATGGCTGTAGAACGCACCCTGTCAATTATTAAACCTGATGCCGTGGCCAAAAATGTCATTGGCCAGATATATACCCGTTTTGAGGCCGCAGGCCTGAAGATCATTGCTTCACGTATGGTGCGTCTGTCTCGCGCCGAGGCGGAGGGATTTTATGCTGTGCATAGCGCACGTCCCTTTTTTAATGATCTGGTAGAGTTTATGATTTCCGGTCCGGTGATGATACAAGTGCTGGAAGGTGAAGGTGCAATCATGAAAAATCGCGATCTGATGGGCGCAACCGACCCAAAGCAGGCAGACAAGGGAACGATACGTGCTGACTTTGCAGATAGTATCGATGCAAATGCCGTGCATGGTTCTGACGCAGCTGATACTGCCGCAGTCGAAATTGCTTATTTTTTTCCAGCTTTGAATGTTTATTCGCGCTAATTATAGGCAATAAATGATGCAACAAAACCTTCTCGACCTTGATGCACATGCACTAGAAGCATACCTCACTGAAATGGGCGAAAAGCCGTTTCGTGCTCGGCAATTGATGCGCTGGATTTATCAGGCCGGGGAGGTTGATTTTTCTGTAATGAGTGATATTGCTGCAGATTTGCGCAAAAATCTTGCTCAGCAGGCATGTATCAGTACCCCAGATATTATGCGGGAAGAATTGTCCGAAGATGGAACGCGCAAATGGTTGCTGGATGTAGGTACTGGAAATGCAGTCGAAGCGGTCTACATTCCTGAGAAATCGCGCGGTACTTTGTGTGTATCCACTCAGGCTGGGTGTGCCTTGAATTGTACATTCTGCTCAACAGGTAAGCAGGGCTTCAATCGTAATCTTGGGGTGGCAGAGATAATAGGTCAATTGTGGTGGGCCAATCATCGACTCGGAAAGAATGCAGATGGCATGTGGCCGATCAGCAACGTCGTGATGATGGGTATGGGTGAGCCATTGCTTAACTTTGACAATGCCGTTAGTGCACTGCGCTTGATGTTGGATGACCATGCATATGGCTTGTCGCGCCGTCGTGTTACGGTTTCCACTTCTGGCATTGTGCCGGCGATGGACAGATTGCGTGAAGAGTGTCCCGTAGCGTTGGCGGTGTCATTGCATGCTCCCAATGATGAATTGCGTGATGAACTTGTGCCGATAAATCAGAAGTATCCGATCAGGGAGTTGCTGGCTGCTTGCAGTCGTTATCTGGAAAGAGCACCTCGCGATTTCATCACCTTTGAGTATGTGATGTTGCGAGGAGTGAATGACTCAGTTGAGCAGGCACGTCAGTTGGTGAAACTGGTAAGCGACTTGCCATGTAAATTTAATCTGATTCCGTTTAATCCTTTTCCACAAGCTCACTATCAGTGCTCCTTGCCAGAAGTTGTGGCGAGTTTCCGTGATGTTCTGATGCAAGCCGGGTTCGTCGCTACATTGCGAAAAACTCGAGGTGATGACATTGCTGCGGCATGTGGTCAGCTGGCCGGCAAAGTTATGGATAAAACCAAGCGAACTATGCAGCACACAGCTGAGCTTGCATAGAAAAATTCCGAGTGAGTGCTGATGAATAGATTAATATTTCTGTTTTTTTTGTTTTTGACAGCCTGTGGTACTCCATCTGGAGGCGCTGTCAATAAAAGTGCGAAGATTCATACTGAATTGGCGGGCTTGTACTTTTCAAGAAATCAATTTGGTGTTGCACTTGAAGAAATAGATCAGGCGCTTCAAGCCGATAGAAACTTTGCTCAGGCATATAATGTTCGTGGTTTGGTGCACATGGCTTTGCACGAAGATGAGCAAGCCGAAAATGACTTTAAACGCAGTCTATCCCTAGATAAAAATGACTCTGATGCACACAATAATTACGGCTGGTTTCTATGTCAGCGGAGCAGAGAAAAGGAGTCAATTCCGCACTTTATGGCGGCATTGAAGAACCCTTTGTATCGAACGCCTAGCAGCTCTCTTTTGAATGCTGGAATTTGCTCCCGGAAAATGGGAAAAAATGAAGATGCAGAAGAGTTTTTTCATCGTGCCCTAGCAGTCCAGCCTGGTATTCAGCAAGCGCTATTGGCTCTGGCAGAAATGAATTTTGCAGATGGAAAATATGTTGCCGCAAAAAGATATTTTTCCGAGTTTTCAAGAGTGAACGATAATCTATCAGCTGAGCAGCTTTGGCTTGCGGTGCGGATAGCGCGGGCGGTAGGTGACCGCAATTCCGCAGCCAGTTATGCAATGCAGTTGGATAAGCGGTTCCCTGCTTCTCGTGAAGCTCAATTACTCATGAGTGATAAATGATGGAATTACCTTCTGAAAAGATAGCAGCAGACAATGCGAAATCTGATGCAGATCCGATAACTTCGCTCGGAACAGTATTGCGTGAGGCTCGGGAGCGTATGGGCATGAGTGTTATTGATGTCGCAAACCAGATCAAATTTGCACCTCGCCAGATTGAGTCACTTGAGGCAGATGAGTTTAGTAATTTTCGCGAAGATGCATTCTTACGTGGCTTCGTGCGTAGTTATGCAAAAATCTTACAATTGGATGTGGAACAATATTTTGCTTCTGCACCACGGACTAAGGTGGCAGTGGATGAGCCGAAGGGAATTGCAACTGGAGCGTTTTATGCAACTATGCATTCGATGCATAGCAAGAATTCAAAGTTGATGATTGCGGCCGTATTGCTTGCTGTTGTTGCAGGAGCATTCGGATTGTGGAATTTAATTTCTCCTCCAGAGCAAACTCAGACGATTCAAGTTGAGATCCCAGAATACTTATCCGAGGGTAGTGTGGGGATCTCTGAAGAACAGTTTACTTCAAATGATTCAGCGGAACCTATAAAGCCTAATGTGGCTTCCAAACCGACTGCAGCGCAGCCAGCTAAAGCTAAGGTGAAACCAAAGCCTGCCCCAAAACCGGAAATTAAGGCTGAGACGATAAGTAAACCAGAAGCTAAGCCAGTATCATCGTCTCAAAATCAAGTTGAGATTCCAGATAGCCAGCCAGTTATTGCAGTACCCGCCACACAAATACGCTTGGAGTTTGACGTTGAATCATGGGCTGAAATCAAGGGTCGTGACGGCGAAATACTCTCTTCTCAGATCAACCCTGCGGGTAGCGAGTTGATTATTTACGGTAGGGCACCCTTTACTATGTTAATTGCTAATGGTCTGTCAGTCCGCTTGTTTCATAAAGGCGAGCAGGTTGATTTGATACCTTTCATCAATAATTACAGTGAAGTGGCGCACGTGACTTTGCAGTAAATTATGAGTGCAAATATATTTAATCGCCGTCCGTCACAACGGCTATCTGTAGGTAAGGTATTGCTGGGTGGCGGTGCGCCAGTTGTGGTGCAGTCGATGACTAATACGGATACCGCTGATGTAGAAGCAACCGTTAAGCAAGTTTTCGAACTGGCTAAAGCAGGTTCCGAGTTGGTTCGCATTACAGTAAACACTCCTGAAGCTGCAGCCCAAGTTGCGAAAATTCGTTCTCAGCTCGATAGTATGGGTTGCGATGTGCCACTGGTTGGTGATTTCCACTACAACGGCCATCGTTTGCTTACCGAGTTTCCTGACTGTGCAAAGGCATTGGCAAAATATCGTATCAATCCAGGTAATGTGGGGCGCAATCGCAAGGATGAGGATCCATTTTCGATGATGATAGCAGCCGCGATTCGTTACGATAAATCAGTGCGTATCGGGGTTAACTGGGGAAGTCTTGACCAGAATCTGGTCGTACGCATGATGGACGAGAACTCTGCCTTGGCAGAACCAAAAGAAGCGGGGGAGGTGACTCGGGCGGCGTTGATTGCATCTGCGCTGGAAAGTGCAACGCGAGCTGAACAGCTGGGTATGGCGCATAACCGCATCGTCTTATCGTGCAAAGTTAGCGAGGTGCAGGATCTCATCTCGGTTTACCGCGAACTGTCGAGACAATGTGATTACGCGTTGCACCTAGGTTTAACTGAGGCTGGTATGGGTTCCAAGGGTATCGTCGCTTCGACAGCAGCGCTTTCGGTACTTTTGCAAGAAGGCATCGGCGATACAATCCGCATTTCATTGACTCCGGAACCGAATGGTGATCGTACTCAGGAAGTTCTGGTAGGGCAGGAGATATTGCAGACTATGGGCTTACGAGCATTTGCGCCTATGGTTATTGCTTGTCCTGGGTGTGGACGCACCACCAGTAGTTTCTTCCAGGAGTTAGCTCAAAGCATCCAGCGTCACTTGCGTGAGCAGATGCCTGTGTGGCGAGAACAATATAGTGGTGTTGAAAATATGACAGTCGCTGTAATGGGTTGTGTAGTAAATGGACCGGGTGAAAGCAAGTTGGCGAATATAGGTATTAGTTTGCCTGGAACAGGAGAAAGTCCTGCAGCACCAATTTACATCGATGGTGAAAAGGCAATGACCTTGCGTGGCGCAAATATCGCCAAGGAATTTACTGTGATTGTCGATAACTATGTGGCAAAAAAATATGTAAAGCGCTAAACCCTTGCTAACTGTTTGTAAGGGAGATATTGGCGTTAATTAACTTGATAACTTCAAAAATGAGTAACGAAACCATACAGGCCGTGCGCGGCATGAACGATATCCTGCCAGATGAAGCAGAGCTGTGGCTATGGTTTGAAGAGGTGGTTCGTGAATGGTTGCATAGCTATGGTTATCGCAATATTCGTATGCCGTTAGTAGAGCCTACTGCCTTATTCAAACGTGCTATAGGTGAGGTGACGGATATTGTTGAGAAAGAGATGTATAGCTTTGAGGATGCACTGAATGGTGATCTGTTGACACTGCGTCCTGAGGGGACTGCATCATGTGTGCGGGCTGCTTTGCAGCACAACTTGCTGTATAACGCACCACAGCGTTTGTACTATAGCGGTCAGATGTTCCGTCATGAACGACCGCAAAAAGGACGTTATCGGCAGTTTCATCAGTTTGGTGTGGAAGCGCTGGGGTTTGCCGGGCCAGATATAGATGCCGAACAGATTTTGATGTGTGCTCGATTATGGCAAAAACTTGGCCTGCAGGATGTAACCCTGCAACTCAATACGCTGGGAGATATTGAATCGCGTCAACGCCATCGCGAAAAATTGATAGCTTATTTTTTACAACATCAGGATGTGTTGGATGCTGATGCGACGCGCCGTTTACACAGTAATCCGTTGCGTATTCTGGATAGTAAGAATCCGGCGATGCAGGATTTGATTGTTGCGGCGCCTAACTTGATGGATGAACTGGAAGACGATGCGCTAAAGCATTTTTCAGAAGTGCAAGCCATGCTTAAGCAACATGGTATCAAATTTGATATCAATCCACGCTTGGTGCGCGGTCTGGACTATTACAACCGTACCGTGTTCGAGTGGATTACTACACGTTTGGGCGCGCAAGGCACAATCTGTGCTGGAGGTCGTTTTGACGGCTTGGTTGAGCAAGTCGGTGGTAAGCCTACACCTGCAACTGGATTTGCAATGGGCATAGAGCGTTTGCTGTCACTGCTACTTGATGATGGTATGACGTTGCCAAAATCTCGAGTGGATGTTTATGTAGTGCATCAAGGCGAGCTTGCCAGCCAAATGGCGAGCCGAGTTTCTGAGCAGCTACGCGATGAAAATTTGCATGTAATATTGCATTGCGGTGGCGGAAGTTTTAAGTCACAGATGAAAAAGGCTGATGCAAGTGGCGCGAATGTAGCACTGGTGATCGGTGATGACGAAGCTGCCGCGGGCGAAGTCAGCGTCAAGCCAATGCGTGGTGGCGAACAAACTAGAGTGAGTATGGATAATCTCAGTTTTGAAATCAAACAATTAATCAAGCAGGAGTAAACGGAATGGCAGCTTTGGATTTACAGGAACAGGAGCAAATAGAAGAACTCAAGGGTTGGTGGAAAGAGAATGGTAACCAAGTGCTGGGTGCATTGTTTATGGTGGCTATTGTTGTTGGAGGTTGGCGTGGTTGGCAGTATTACCAGCATGAGCAAGCCAGTAAATCTGCAATGTTTTACGCAGAGTTTGTCAAGCAGCTTGAAAGCAATGATGCCGGACGTGTGAATGACGCTGCTGCAGCGATGCTGGAAAAATTTCCCTCAACAGCATATGCACCACGAGCTGCTTTAACGGCTGCATTGGTTAATGAGCAAAGTAAGGATGTGGCTCGTGCCACGACTCAGTTGCAGTGGGTTATTGATAATGCTGAAGAAGCTGAATTGCGCGATGTCGCGAGACTCCGCTTGGGTGCATTGTTGTTGGATGAGGGTAAGTATTCAGAGATTATGAGCCTACTGTCCATTGAGCATTCTTCAGCTTTTGATGCCTTGTATGCAGATTTGCGTGGCGATGTGTATAACGCTCAAGGTAAAGCCGAAGAGGCCAGAAGTGCATACAAATTGGCTTATGAGAAGATCGATGCCAATAGCATGTACCGTAATCTCATTCAAATGAAACTTGATGCTTTAATTGTTAATAAATGACATTTGTTATCCCATCTCTTTGTGTATTTCATCATGTGAAGTGCAACTTCAGCTCTTGGCAGATTTCTAGAGCCGGTTCGAGATTATTTTTGTTGCTGGCTAGCATGGTGTTGTTCGGATGTACCAGTAACAAAGGTCCTGACTGGGCAGAAATTAAAGGTGAGGCTGGCCCGGCAGAGCTGACAGAGTTTACAGAGATTGCCAAGTTTGTGGTGCGCTGGAAAAGTGAGGTGGGAAAGCCAGGTTTGAGTTTGCTGCAAGTTGCGTTGAGTAAGGACGCAATTTATGGTGCATCAGCCAATGGTAAGCTGGTGCGTTTGGATCGTAACAGTGGCAAAAAAGTCTGGCAGGTTATAACTGGTGTCACCATCAGTGGGGGTGTTGGATGGGGTGAAGGACTCGTTGTCATTGGAAGCGACAAAGGAGATGTTCAAGCTTATGACGATAGCGGTAAATTGCTCTGGAAAAGTGAAGTACCTAGCGAGGTGCTGAGTGTGCCTAAAGTTGCAGATGGTGTCGTGATGGTGCGTAGCGGTGACGGACGAATTGCGGGTTTAAATGCGAAAAATGGTCAACGTCTCTGGCTGTATGAGCGCAGCACACCATCCCTTGTGGTCCGCAGTCATGCTGGTGTAACCGTGCAGCGTGGTGTCGCATATGCAGGTTTTGCAGGAGGTAAACTGGTAGCGCTGAGAATCGCAGACGGTTCGGTTCTGTGGGAGGTGTCTGTATCTTTGCCGCGAGGCAGCACTGAATTGGAAAGGATCAGCGATATTACCAGCAACCCGGTCGTGGATGATGTTCAGGTTTGTGCAATTGCATTTCAGGGGCGCGTTGCCTGCTTTGAGATAGCGCGAGGCAGTCAGATATGGAATCGAGATATATCAAGTGACAAGGGTATGATGTTATTGCGAAAAAATCTTTATTTGACAAATGCTAAAGGGACGGTGTTCGCACTTGATATGATTAGCGGCAGTACCTTATGGAAGAGCGAAAAGCTTACTTTGCGTGAGACAACTTCACCTTATGTCCTAGAGAAATTTGTCGTTGTTGGTGATTATGATAGTTATCTGCATGCGTTAAAACGTGAGGATGGAAGCTTGGCGGCACGTATCAGGCTTGATGGTGGTTCGATTAGATCTGAGCCAATTCCGCTAGACGGGGGGTTGTTGGTTCAGACAAATGACGGCGAGTTATATTCGCTGTCCATAGAATAAGAGCGCCCTGAATGTTACCCACACTTGTATTGGTAGGTAGGCCCAACGTAGGTAAGTCCACATTGTTCAATCGGCTCACTCGAAGTCGTGATGCGCTGGTTGCTGACCAACCTGGGTTAACCCGTGATCGCCATTATGGACACGGCAGAATGGGGGAGAGGCCCTATCTGGTGGTGGATACTGGTGGACTAGAGCCAGTTGCCAAGGACGGAATCATGTTTGAGATGGCCAAACAAAGCCGTCAGGCGGTGGATGAAGCAGACGCAGTTCTATTTTTGGTTGATGGACGTGCCGGTTGTACACCGCAGGATTCGATCATTGCAGAGCAATTACGCAAAACCGGCAAACCCATTTTATTGTTGGTTAATAAAGCCGAGGGGATGGTGCGTGCCAAGGTTACTGCTGAATTTTTTGAATTGGGTCTTGGGGAGCCGTTTCCAATTTCATCAGCGCATGGTGACAATGTTGCTGAAGTGGTTGAGATTGCACTGGAGAATTTTCCAGAGGAAGTGGAAGAGCCTCCCCAATACGATCATCCTCCCAAGCTCGCTATCGTTGGTCGTCCTAATGTAGGTAAATCTACGCTGGTGAATGCCATCCTGGGCGAGCAGCGTGTTATCGCATTCGATCAGCCCGGCACCACGCGAGACAGTATTTATATCGATTTCGAAAGGGGCGGTAAGCAATACACCATTATTGATACTGCAGGCATGCGTCGACGAGGCAAGGTGGATGAAGCGGTTGAGAAATTTTCTGTGATTAAAACCATGCAGGCAATCGAAGATGCCAATGTTGTGGTTTTAGTTGTTGATGCCCGCGATCAGATCACCGAGCAAGATGCGCATGTCGCAGACTTTGTGCTGCAAGCAGGCCGTGCATTGGTGCTGGCAGTCAACAAATGGGACGGATTGGACGAATATCATCGGGATCAGGTAAAGAGTGATATTGAGCGAAAATTGCATTTCCTGTCCTTCGCTAAACGTCACTATATTTCCGCACTAAACGGTAATGGCGTAACGAATGTGTTGAAATCAGTAAATGAAGCATATGCCGCAGCGATGGCGAAATTATCCACGCCGAAGCTCACTCGCGCACTAATTGCAGCTATTGAAAAACAGGCGCCGCCAAAAAGTGGGCGATTTATTCCTAAAATGCGTTACGCACATCAGGGCGGCAGCAATCCGCCGTTGATTGTGATACATGGCAGCGGCTTGGATAACGTTTCAGCTGGCTACTCACGTTATCTGGAGCGCACTTTCTGCGAGATATTCAAGTTGCAGGGTACGCCAATGAGAGTCCAGTACAATTCCAGCAAGAATCCTTTCGAGGGAAGCAAGCCAAAGCCTTTAACCGAAGCTGAACAGCGCCGCGCACATCGTGCGCGAATAAGGGGTCGAAAATTGTATGGCTAACCTTCTAGAAGGCGTGCCAAGCGATGCTCGCTTATCTGCCACTTCTATGCGCAAATCCTGAAAGATGTACTATCGTCCAATTGATATGTTGCTGTAAATTGATATTATCCATTTTATAGTTATTGTTTTTTCAATCCAAGCAATTGAAAAAATGAAAAAATATCAACTTTCCCAATTTCTGGAAGTATTGATTCCTGATATGCGGAAAAGGCTTTATATTTGGAAGAATATTCCCTGTAAAACAATTAGTTAAGATTGGCATGTTATGTGCTATGTATAGTTATGGATCCGATATTAAGGTAATTAATGTTTAGAATTAGGCAGTAATCAGTATTTTTCCACTTTTTTGACTGGATTGAGTGAACGAATTTGTTTTGACGTAGCCTTAATAGAGATTCATCAAATGGTGAAAGTTGATTAGATTGCCTTTATAATCCATTAATTGAGGGTTGTATTCATTAATCAAAATCATAATGAGCTACTTTGAATGATTATTTTTGTATAGGGAATTTGCTATAAAAAACTTTACTGACACTGTTACTATTTCTGCTCATTCCCAGAATGGATTCTGGGGTGCATATTGTGCGGCAATAGAAAAAGTATCAGGGTCAAACAAATCTGTGCTGTGGCGCAATTTTATTACCTTCACTTTATTGGTTCTAACTCTAACGGCACTCCGCATGCCGTTGGCCCTAGCTGAACCAACTGGTGGACAAATTAGTGCAGGAACCGGTGTAATCGCCCAAGCCGGTAGCACCACGACTATTACCCAAAATACCCAGAACCTGGCCATTAACTGGCAAGACTTTAGTATCGGCAGCAACGAAGCCGTGCTCTTCAATCAACCTAACACATCCTCAATTGCCCTCAACCGCGTTCTTGGCCAGAATCCCAGTTCTATCTTGGGCAGCCTGAGTGCCAACGGCCAAGTCTTCGTTCTGAATCCAAACGGCGTGTTGTTTGGTGCAGGCTCGCAAGTGAATGTAGGTGGATTGGCTGCTTCTTCGCTGAGTCTCAGTGACACTGATTTCATGGCAGGTAATTACACCTTCAGTAACGGTGGCAGCGCAGGATCTGTCGTCAACCAGGGCGCACTCTCTGCAGCGCAAAATGGTTACATAGCTTTGCTCGCGCCTGAAGTGCGCAACGAGGGAATCATTACCGCAACACTTGGCACTGTCCTTCTCGGTTCAGGCGATAAAATCACGCTTGACCTTAACAATGGCTCGCTATTTTCCTACACAACTGACTTAGGTTCACTCAACGCTTTGGCCGAGAACAAGCAATTGATTCAAGCCGATGGCGGACAGGTTTACATGTCTGCCAAGGCGGCTGATGCACTTAGTACGGCAGTGGTCAACAACACCGGCATCATCGAAGCGCGTACCATTCAGAACGTCGATGGTGTCATCAAACTGATGGGTGATATGCAAGTCGGTACCGTCAATGTTGGTGGTACGCTGGATGCTTCTGCTCCAGAGGTTGGAGATGGTGGTTTCATTGAGACATCTGCAGCGCATGTTCGTGTCGCTAATGATGCAAAGATCACTACCTTAGCTGCTCAGGGAAATTCAGGCAGCTGGCTGATTGATCCAACCGATTACACTATCGCCGCAGCCGATCCGGCAAATGGCAGCAGCTATATGTCCAACACAACGCTAGCCAACAGTCTTGGTAGCGGTAACGTCATCATAGAAACCTTGGTTAACGGTGCTGGCAACGGTGATATCTTCGTCAATGATGCAGTTTCATGGACAGCAGCTACCACGTTGACCTTAAGTGCTTTTCGCGACGTGAATATTAACCAGTCAATTGATGCTAGCGTAGGGGCAACAGGGGCTGGCAACGTAGTCTTGCGTGCCGACAACTCGGGGAATGGCCCTGGCGCAGCTGCAGGTACGGTGAATTTTGCGGGCTCAGGTGCTGTGACACTGAATACTGGTACTGCAGATATTTTCTACAACCCGACTTCGTACGCAACTCCAAATAACTATACCGGCAATGTCACTGGCGGCACGTTGAATTCCTACATGTTGGTGTTTGTTGACAATACATCTGCAACGGCACAAAACAAGATTTATGATGGCAATACCGCTGCTACTTTAAATACTCCGTTCACTTTTCTGACAGGACCTGACGGTGTAACTTTAGGCCAGCAGATTAGCCTTGC
>Ga0316187_10003294_pt1 | contig 14067 bp, 11 predicted proteins | sample CroRivburrow1_MG_FD_204927 | JGI IMG/M metagenome (GOLD analysis project Ga0316187, IMG submission 204927) | Coastal sediment microbial communities from Maine, United States - Cross River worm burrow 1 | ecosystem: Environmental > Aquatic > Marine > Coastal > Sediment | place: USA: Maine...
ATTGAACATCGTAAAGCCACAGCCACCCATGAGTGCGAGAAAGGGCAGATGGCGACGCAGAATTGGCCAGTCTCGTTGAATATTGTCCCGCGCAAAAACCAGCAGGATCAGCACTACCCCCAACCAGCGAAAGGTGACCACCTGCATGGGGCTTATCTCATCGACCGCCAGCCTGGCGAAATTGGCATTGAGTCCCCAGCACAGGGTCGCGACGGTGAGAAAAAAGCAGGCACGCAGCTGATCGTTTCCGATCATGGTTTGGCACCGAGTTCTATGGCAACGGCACTGGTTGATTTGTGCAGCAACTCACGGTGCAGGGTGTAAAGGCCGGTAGCAATAATGAGGGCGATACCGCACAGGCTTTGCAGGTCGGGGATCTCTCCCCAGACCAGGTAGGCAATAACGCCACCAAACACAATAGTCAGGTACTTGAGCGGTGAGACGATGCCAAGCGCAAGGTGTTGATAGCTCAGCGTCATCAGGTATTGCGCCAGCCCGCCGAGTAAACCTACCATCATCAGCAACGCGAGATCGGGGAAGGTGGGTGGCGTCCAGCCCTGCAGGAACAATCCGAGCAAACTGACGATCACGCCGGTGAGGGTAAAATAAAAGGTGATGCACACCGGATCGTCAATCTTGCTGAGATGGCGGATCACAATCGTGGTGCAGCCGATCAGAAAAGCGGCTCCCAGCATATACAGGCTGCCGCTTTCCAGCATGCTGGCACCCGGGCGTACCACCAGCAACATACCCGCAAAACCGACCAGTATTGCCGACCAACGGCGAATGCCCACGCTCTCACGCAGTAGTAAAACCGATAAGGCGGTCATGAACAGCGGGGCGGTGTGCAGCAGCGACACCGCTTCCGCCAGGGGCATCAGGGAAAAGGCATAAAAGGCCAGCCCCATTGCCGAGATGCCCATCAGGCTGCGCAGCAGGTGCAGCGCTTTCTGTTGCGTGCGCAATATGCCGATACCACCGCGCATCCAGATAATCACCAGCACCGGCAGCAGCGCCACCGCACAGCGGAAAAACATGATCTGGGTGGTTGGATAAAACGCTCCAAGCCATTTCACCGTCGCATCCATCAGCGAGAACAGCAAGATGCTGAGCATCATTGCGCTAAAGCCGATGGCCGGGTTATCGATGCGATCGCTGTCCTGGGTGGGCGGGCGCCTGGCTATTACGTCGCCCCGTCTGCCAATATCAGATCCGCAGCTTTTTCAGCGACCATGATGGTAGGGGCGTTGGTGTTCCCTGAAGTGACGGTCGGGAAGATCGAGGTATCGACCACGCGCAAACGTTCGACACCGTAGACACGACAGTTTGCGTCGACCACGGCGGTCGCTGGATCCGGGCCCATCATGCAGGTACAGCTGGGGTGATAAACGGTATCGGCACGATTACGAATATCTTCGATGAAATCTTCGTCGGACTGCATCGCGGCACCGGGCCGGGTTTCGCTTTCGATGATTTCCTTCAGCGCCGGCATGCTCGCCAACTGTCGCAACAGGCGTGCCCCTTCCAGCATCTGGGTCATATCCTCCTCGGTGGACAGGTAGTTAGGCTGGATTTTAACTGGCGTCAGCGGGTCCGCAGAGTCGATCTGTAACTGGCCGCGGCTGCTGGGGCGTGTCAATCCTATTGAATTGAGAAACCCGGGGTAAGGATCGGGTTGCAACAGGGGGCGCTCGCCCGCAGGGGCTTTGGTATAGGTGATCGCGGCGAAGTACATCTGCATGTTGGGGCGTGGCCGCGACGGATGACTGCGCACGAAGCCGCCGGCCTGGTTCACACTCAGGGACAGCAGGCCGTTACGTAATAACAGGTATTGCAGACCCGCCTGCAGCTTGCCCCACCAGGGGCGCAGGCGATTGTTCAGAGTGGGTACTTTCGAATGATAATAAATGCAGTAATCGAGGTGATCCTGCAGGTTACGGCCGACCCCGGGCCGATCAACCAAGGTCTCGATGCCGAATCCCTGCAGCAATTTACCGTCGCCGATTCCGGATAACTGCAACAACTGTGGCGAATTGATGGCACCGGCGCTGAGGATGATTTCCTGATTTGCCCTGACTCTGCGGGTCTGTCCCTGGTGGATAAACTCCACTTCCCTGGCGACACTGCCTTGCAGTACAACGCGCGTAACCTGCGCGTTACTGATCACTTCGCAATTGGCGCGTTTCATGGCTGGTCGAAGATAGGCGCGCGCAGTCGACATGCGTCGTCCGTCGCGCGTGGTGATCTGGTAGTAGCCGACGCCTTCCTGTTCGGCACCGTTGAAATCGGGATTATAGTTGAAGCCGTTCTGCTCACCCGCCTCGATAAAACGCTTGCACAGGGGATGATACTGAGCACTCACGTTGTTGACATAGAGCGGCCCGCTGTCACCTCGGAACTCGTTAGCGCCATCGGAGTAGGTTTCCGATTTGCGGAAGTAGGGCAGCACGTCCTGCCAGCCCCATCCCGGATTACCAGCCGCACTCCAGTCGTCGAAATCCTGATGCTGCCCGCGTATGTAGACCATCGCATTAATCGAACTCGAACCACCCAGCACCTTGCCGCGTGGCCAGTAACTGCGGCGGTTGTTGATTCCGGGGTCGGCCTCGGTCATGTACATCCAGTTCACCGATTCATCGTAGAAGGTCTTGCCGTAGCCGATCGGCGTCTGGATCCAGAATCGCCTGTCGCTGCCACCGGCTTCAAGCACCAGTACACGATTTTTGCCATTGGCGCTGAGCCTGTTGGCAAGCACGCAGCCGGCGGAACCTGCACCGATAATGATGAAGTCAAATTCTGAGGCCACGATTCCTGGGTTCACGATACTGTCAGTCGCTGGGAAAACTGGATTATAATCGGTGCGATCTGCGCGTAAAGCATAACTTCCAGTTTCACCAGAAGAGCGCTTGATGCATAATTCGAGCGCAATTCTATTGGGAGCCAAAATTGAAATTCAAGCTTGAAGAGTTCCGTGCCTGGGAAAACAAGAGAGTCACCCTGGTCGGCATGTCCGGTGTCGGGAAATCCTACCTGTCAGCCAAATTGCGCGGTGACAACTGGTTCCATTACTCGGGGGATTATCGCATCGGCACGCGCTATCTCAACGAGCATATCATCGATATGATCAAGGCTCAGGCAATCCGCATACCTTTCCTCAAAGATTTGCTGCGCAATGACTGGATTTACTTCAAGAACAACATTCGCATAAACGATCTCGGTCCGGTGCTGAGTTTTGTCGGTAAACTCGGCGATCCCGAGCGCGGTGGCGTGGAGATCGGAGAGTTTATTGAGCGTCAGGCTATTTATCACCAGGCAGAAGTCGACGCCATGTACGATATTCCACACTTTATTGAGAAGGCGCAGAAAATCTACGGCTATCCGCATTTTGTCAATGATGTTGGCGGGAGCCTGTGTGAACTCGATGACCCCGGAGTCATGGACCTGCTGGTCGACAATACCCTGATCCTCTATATCCAGGTAACCAACAAAGAGCAGGAGCAGCTGTTGATTGAGCGCGCTGTTTCCGATCCGAAACCGCTCTACTATCGCCCGGATTTTCTGCAGCATCATCTGGAAATCTATTTCGCCGAAACCGGGCTCGAATACGCCGCACAGATCGACCCCGATGAATTTGCCCGCTGGGTTTTTCCGCGCCTGTTTCATTCTCGCCTGCCAAAATATGATGCTATCGCGGAGCTCGGATACACAGTAACCTCCGAAGAAGTCGCCAGGGTCGAGAACGACGCTGATTTCATCAGACTGCTGGAAACAGCTATCGAGAGACAAACGTAAAAGGGTGATCGATGCCATTAGTAGCTCATAACCACTTACCTTCGTTTGCCAAGCTGCAACAGGAAGGCTTACGCGTGCTCAGTCCGCAACTCGCGGGTGAGCAGGATATTCGTGAATTGCATATCGGGTTGTTGAACATGATGCCGGATGCCGCGCTCGAAGCCACCGAAAGACAGTTCCTGAGGTTGATTGGAGAAAGTAACCCGATCGCCCAGTTTTATGTGCATCCTTTTACACTGGATGCGCTGCCGCGCAATGCTGCTGCGCGCGAGCACATCGATAAGCATTACGAGAGCTTCGAGGAGGTCAAGGAACAGGGGCTGGACGCACTGATCATTACCGGCGCCAATGTCGTCGGCGCGGATTTATCGAAGGAAGTTTTCTGGGAGCCGCTGATCGAGGTCGCGGACTGGGCTCACCAGCAGGTCACCTCGACGCTTTGCTCCTGTCTTGCTACCCATGCAGTCCTCGATTTCCGTTTTGGGCAAAAGCGCGAAAAGCGCATCAGCAAAAAATGGGGCGTATTCCGCCACCAGGTGATCGACAGCGGCCATCCGCTGGTAAGCGATGTGAATTCTGAATTCGACGTACCCCATTCGCGCTGGAACAGGGTATCTCCGGAACAGTTCCGGGATGCCGGTCTGAAGATTCTGGTAATTGGCGACGATGAATGTGTCCATCTTGCAACCAGCCCGGATGGTTTCAGAACCATCTTTTTTCAGGGCCATCCGGAATACGATACGGTTTCTCTGTTGAAGGAGTACAAGCGCGATGTGAACCTCTATATCGAGGGAGAGATTGATCACTACAGTCCGATGCCGGACAATTATTTCAGCGAGTTCAGCGCCGCGGTGATGCGCGAATATCGCGGGCGGCTTGATCTTTCGCGGCAGAGTGACACCCCGTTAGCTGCCTTTCCCGAACACCTGGTATTGCCCAACCTGAAGAATACCTGGCGCGATTCAGCTACAGCGGTAGTCGGAGCCTGGATTGGTTTGATTTACCAGATTACCAGTGTTGATCGGCATCAGCCTTTCATGAATGGTGTGGATATTGATAATCCGCTGGGACTGTGACGGATATTATCGCAGCCTGGCACACAGCTCGACAGAGTTAGTAGGAACCCCAGGAATCATCCTTCTTGCGCCAGCGAATCCGTGTCACCAGGATGCCGATGATGAAGGCAATCAGTGATACCGCGGATCCGCGCACGAACCAGTCGATCTGGGTGGAATCACTCAATTCGGCATTGGTATCACTCAGCAGCGTTTTTTCCTCGCGCAACTGGTCCACAACCGTCTGCAAACGCTTGTTCTGCTCGAGTATGTTGAGTGTATTCTGGGCCGCTTCGCGTACCTGGGAAAGTTCCTGCTCTGAAGCGCGCAAAGTGATTTTAAGTGCTTCGCTGTCACCCTGTGCCTGCATCAGGGATTGCTTTAACTGCTGGATCTCAGCGAGCTGTTCGTCGACGCGTATCTGCTGATCGTCATATTTGGCACGCAGCTCCAGCAGTGTTTCCCTGGCCGCCGGGGTGTCCATCAGAAAGCGTGAGAGAACGTAACCCTGCTTGCCATCCCCGGTTTCCACCAGCGAGTACTGTGCCACAGGATCATCTTCCAGAACCGTTACCGATTCGCCGCTACGTAAAAGGCGCACGATACTGTTGCTGGTACTGGTACCGCTGCGCATGGTTACCTCGAAAATATCGGTAACATATTTAACCTCGGCCGCATGCAATGGCGATGCGCCGATAAACACAAATAACAGTAACAGGTTAATTCGAATCATGCGGCATTTTACCTGCCTTAATGTTGTATTCCCAGAGAATTAGTTTGAAAGTACGGCAGTATTGTCATCGTTTTGGCGTAATTAACGGCTGCTGCTGCAAAGTTGCCGTCAAATTCAGTGATCGGCGACAAATGGTAAAAAATGCGCTGCTGTCGCGCGCTAACGAATCGATCGCTGTGCTTACTCGGCAACCGTCGCTTCGACTTCGGGATCCGCTTCGATCGGTGCCTCGACAAAGCCTTCGGCAACTTCATAAGGGGTAATCAGCACCAGCACGCCGAACTCGGGGTTATCGATATAATGCAGGTTTTTACTGCGCATGCGCCGATGCTCGCGCAGCAGGTGATTATTCAGAATATGGGTGTCTGCCGCATGGGCTGCGAGATAGGCTTCCTCGGCGGCGTTGTTCAAAACCGGATCAGCTGACAGACGCGGGCGCCTCAGAACCAGATCAATGTAGGTGTGCAGATAGCGCGAAAGTGCAATGGTGATCTTGCCTTCGAGTTCGTATAGTCCGTTGTGTTGTTGGGTGTTTTGCTCTTCCAGTAACTGCAGTTCCTGTGCTTCGAGACTTTGCTCATCGAACTCATAGGTCTTTGCAGTGCTGTTGATCTCAGTATTGCTCGAGCCACTAGCCTGGCCATCAACCAGGACATCAACTGACCCATCGACCGATTCGGCAGCCCTGGAACTGTTATCTATCCATTCAATCTTGTTGTCGATCGACGTGTATTCATTGCCATAGATGCGCCCACCCTTGAGCCAGATCGGCATGGCCTGTTCACGATCAAGACCCGGTTGACGCCACGCAGTGTGCAGCAATAACTCGTAGCGGTTCGATTCAACCAGCCGGGCAACGATATCGAGCAGTCGAAATCCATCCCCTGGCAGAACCTCATAACCGTTTTCGCGAGCTGCATCAACGCTGGCCTGTGACGATAAATCGAGCATCTCTTCCGTCTTGCCAGGCGAGCTCACGGGCAATACAAATTCTCTGCTGGTGGGAACCTTGACGTTTTTGAAAATGATGATTTCCACGTCATAGCGCGGAATCAGTTCGTCATCAGCGGCATTCCCGGATTGCGCGCCTGATACGCCGGGCATCAGGCTTAAACACAGCAGCAGGCTTAAAAAACGATGGGTCATGGCAGGATATTCAGTTGGTAGTCAGCGTTTTCAGCAAGTCTTCGACCTGCTTGAATCGATCCTCAAGTTCACCACTTTGACAATCAATACGCAAGGTTTGTTTGCCGTCGAATCGATATTGTTGAGGATTGCTCTGGATCAGCTCGATGATTTTCATTGGGTTGATATTGGGGTTGCTGTTGAACACAATTTTCCCGCTTTCTTCGCCGACATCGATCTTGTCGACACCAAGGGCAATCGTCTGCAGCTTGATTCGTGTGATTCTGAACAGCTGCTGCAACGGCTCGGGTAACAAACCGAAGCGATCAATCAACTCCATTTGAATCTCGCGCAGGCCTGCTTCATCCTTGGCCGAAGCAATTCGCTTGTATTCAATCAGGCGCCGATGAATATCGGAAATATAGTCATCGGGAATCAGCGCCGGTATGTGAAAATCGACCTCGGAAGCGCGCATGATGGGTTGGTCGAAATCGATGGGCATATTGGCTTTCAGTGACTGCACAGCGCGTTCCAGCAGCTCTGAATAGAGGGTAAAGCCGATCTCGGTAATCTGCCCGCTTTGCCCGTCACCGAGAATTTCGCCGGCACCGCGAATTTCCAGGTCGTGGGTAGCCAGGGTAAAGCCGACACCGAGCTCTTCCAGTGATTCGATCGCCAGCAGGCGTTTCTTGGCATCGCTGGTCATGGCGCGCTCGGAGGGGACGATCAGGTAGGCGTAAGCGCGGTGATGCGAGCGACCTACGCGACCTCTTATCTGGTGCAGCTGCGCGAGGCCGAGCTTGTCGGCACGATTGATAAAGATGGTATTGGCCGTTGGCACGTCGATACCGCTCTCGATGATCGTGGTACAAACCAGTAAATTACAGCGATGATGGTAGAAATCGAGCATCACCCGTTCCAGTTCCTTTTCCTTCATCTGGCCATGAACGATACCGATACGAGCGTCGGGCAGCAGTTGCTGCAATTCGCGTGCGGTTTTCTCGATGGTCTTGATCTCGTTGTGCAGGAAATAAATCTGCCCGCCGCGTTTGAGTTCGCGCTGGCAACCCTCGATTATGGTGTCTGAATTCCAGCGCGACACGAAGGTCTTGATCGCGTGTCGTTGCATGGGGGGCGTGGCGATGATTGACAGGTCGCGCATCCCGGATAGTGACATGTTCAGGGTGCGTGGAATCGGCGTCGCGGTCATGGTCAACAAATCGACGCTGGCGCGCATGGCTTTGAGCTTTTCCTTGTGGCGGACACCGAAGCGATGCTCCTCGTCAATAATCACCAGGCCCAGATTGTGGTACTTGATGCTCTCGGAGAGTAATTTGTGGGTGCCGATAACAATATCGACCTTGCCGCTGGCAAGTTCCGCGAGGCATTGATCGAGATCTGCCTTTGCGGTAAAGCGGCTGAGGATCGAAATGCGAATAGGCCAGTCCGCGAAACGATCGAGAAAGTTCTGGTAATGCTGTTGAGCGAGCAGGGTAGTGGGTACCAGCACCGCGACCTGGCTGCCCGAATTAGCGGCAATGAACGCGGCTCGCATGCCGACTTCGGTCTTGCCAAAGCCAACGTCGCCGCAGACGATTCGATCCATGGGGCGCGGTGAGCGCATGTCGTCGATGACCGATTCGATGGCGGTTTGTTGATCCGGTGTCTCTTCGAACGGGAACTCACTGGCAAATTGTTGATACTCGTCGAGCGCCAGCGCGTGCGCATAGCCCTGCATGGCTTCGCGCCTGGCCTGGATGTCCAGCAGTTCGACCGCGATGTCGTGAATTTTCTGCTGCGCTTTTTTGCGCGAGCGTTGCCAGCGATCGCCACCGAGCCGATGCAGGGGCGCGTTTTCTTCGCTGGCGCCGGAATAACGGCTGATCAGGTGCAGTGACGAAACCGGCACGTAGAGCTTGTCTTCACCGGCGTACTCGATGCACAGGAACTCGGTAGCGATGCCGGCCACCGTGATTGTTTTTAATCCCAGGTAACGCCCCACGCCGTGATCTTCGTGTACTACCGGTGCTCCCAGCTGTAAATCGGCGAGGCTTTGAATGGTGGATTCGGAATCGCGGGTCTTGCGATACTTGCGCCGCCTGCGTTGCACCGCGCGTTCACCGAACAGCTGGCTTTCGGTGATGACGGCGAGGCCCTGCTGGCTCAGGGTCATGCCCTGCGCCAGGTTCGACGCGATCAGAAAATAACGCCCATCGTCGCGTTGCTGAAATTCAGCCCAACTGTCCACGGGGCTGGCGTGAATCGAATAGTGACGCAGTATTTCATTGAGAAACTCGCGGCGCCCGGCCGATTCGGCGCTGAACAGGATCTTGCTGAAGCCCGGTTTCTCGATAAAGGCGCGCAGAACTTTATCCGGTACTTCGGCACTGGACTGCAGGGTCAGTTGCGGGATCGATTGTGATTCGGCGTTGTAACAGTCATTGTCTGCGGTATCGAGTTTGAATGCGGAAAAGTACAGGCAGGCACGGGATTGCAATTGAGTCTGCAGTGTATCCTCATCGAGAAACAACTCTGCGGGTGGCAGTAACGGCCATTCCAGATTGTAGCGCCGCGACTCGTAGCGTTGCTCGACCTGTTCGATAAAACCTTTGGCGTGGCTTGCGGCGGCGTCATCGATCAGTAGTCGACAGCTCGATGGCAGGTAATCAAACAGGCTGGACAAATGCTCAAAAAACAGTGGCAGATAGTATTCAACGCCGGGTGAGGAGATACCCTCGGAGATGTCGACGTAAACCGGACAGGTTTTCGGATCGATGGCGAAGGTCTCACGAAAATTCAGGCGAAAACGTTTGATGCCCTCGTCATCGAGGGGATATTCCTGCGCGGGTAACAGGCGAATTTCGTCAATCTTCTTTATTGATTTCTGGGTATCCGCATCGAAACTGCGAATCGATTCGACCTCGTCATCGAAGAAGTCGATGCGAAACGGGGCGCTGCTGCCCATCGGGAACAGGTCGAGAATGGAACCACGCACGCTGAATTCGCCGTGCTCTTCTACCTGGCCTACTGCTCGATAACCGTAGCGAGTCAGGCTTTCACGCAGGCTCCCCATCGCAATTTGATCACCTACCGAAAGTTGTAGTGAGCGTTGGTGAATAAATTCGGCGGGCGCGATTTTCTGCAGCAGAGTGCTGACCGGCAGGAATAAAACACCGTCGCTAGCCGTCGAGATGGAGGCGAGACAGCGTATGCGTTCGGAAATAATATCCTGGTGAGGTGAAAATTGATCGTAGGGCAGGGTTTCGAGATCGGGAAAACGATAAATTCTGGGCGCTTCCCGGCTGAAAAAGCGAACCTCCTGTTCCAGCTGTTCGGCATCCGCCATGTCGCAACAGACGATGACGGATAGACCCTTGTGTTCAGCAATCTGTTCGCTGAGGAACAGACTGCGGCTACTACCGTAGAGCTGTCCTACGCGCAGCGGTAGCGTGCCCCCGGACGCAGGGATGTCGAGCATGGTCGGGGACACCGGAGATTGTTTAGCGGGTTATTCCGAGAGCGGTTTAACGGTGGTCAAACCCAGGATCTCCCAGGTTTGCATGCCGCCGCGGTACCACTTGATCTTGTGCGCGGGATAGCCGAAACCGAGCAGGTTCTTGATGTTGTTGGGCGATTGCCCGCACCACATGCCGTTACAGAACAACACCAGCGTGCGCGCGTTTCTGAAATCCCACAGTCCTTCCATGTTTTGCGCATTAAAGCGCCCTTCAAGGATCTCGCCAATAGAAATAGGGTCGGCGCCCTTGGCGGGATTGAGGCTGGTCCAGGGAATGTTGATGGCACCGGGAATAGTACCCTTGGCCACCCAGGCCGGGGTGCGCGAATCGATTACCACGATGCTGTCGTCACCGGCACTCATGCGTTTGAGGTAATCGAGGATTTCGAGTTCAGCAATTGTCTCGACACCGGGCGCCAGGGTTACCGGCTGAATACAAAACGGTGGACATTTGCGTGAAGTCTTCGCGAAAGCCGGATTAACCGTATTCTTCTGGTTCTGGTTACGCATGATGCTGATATCGGTATCACCGTGTTTGACGGCGACGCTTTCGATGTCGGGGGTGATGTTTACTTCTGCAGCCTGCAGCGGCGCGACACCGAGGCCGAGCGCTATCAGGATGATCAGGGATTGGCTTTTGGTAAATCTGCCGATGTTAAATGTTCTAATACTCATGGACGGTAACTCCGCTATACCCGTTAATTCTCGTGCAAGGACCTGAAATCCTGCGTGAGCTGCGAAGTATACCGCCTAAATACGCTGTCTAACTATACCCAATTACTGTTTCGGCATGATAATCGTATTCAGATCGATTGAATGCAGCACAGTATCGTCTTCAAAATAAACGCGGAAGGATCCGTAAACCCATTCAGTTATGGCTGGATCACCCACCGGGCCGAAACGATCCTCGGGTTCACCGAATTCAGTGAGGACGGTATCCATACTGATACCGCGTTTGGGTAACATCTGAGTTTGATCGCTGGCAACGTGACCGGGAATCGTCAGATTGTCTCCAGCGGTTGCAGCCTGCATAAAAACGCTGGCACCGAAAAGCAGCAAGAAAAGTCCGCTACGCATGTTGTCAATTCTCCATGGGGGAATGCAACTAACTATAGCAGCTCCTGATGAGCTGACAAGGCTGCAGCCAGTCCCATTTAGCGGCGCTGCTGCGCTGCAGTTGTCGACCGTTGGACGCTGGCAGCAGGTGATTTTGTCGAATGCCAGAATGATGGGCAATAACGATGGGAATGCAACGCCGCGCGCGGGCTGCGAACCGGCGGCGCTGCCGCTTGATGCATTGACAACAAAAAGTGTCGAAAACTGCCTTGTGGACGACGCGGTGGCGGTGGTGAGCGGCCCTGATTCATGGTTTAATCGCGCGCATGAAATTGCCCCTGGAAATATTCGTCGGCCTGCGTTATACCCGCGCCAAACGCCGCAACCATTTTATCTCGTTCATCTCCATGATCTCGATGCTGGGTATTGCCCTCGGGGTGATGGCATTGATCGTGGTGTTATCCGTAATGAACGGTTTTGAAAAGGAATTGCGTGGCCGCATCCTGGGCATGGTGTCGCATGTCACCGTCAGCAGTTTTGGCGGCCCGTTAAAGGAATGGGAATCTCTGCGCGAGCAGACGCTGCAGCAAGCGGGTGTGATTGGGGCCGCGCCTTATACCGAAGCCGAGGCGATGATCAGCAATCTTTCTTCGGTAAGCGGCGCGTTGATTCGTGGCATCGATCCCGGACTCGAAGCGGGGGTGTCTGAACTCCATGAAAACATGAAATTCGGCACGCTCGATGACCTCGTCGCCGGCGATTACGGTATTATTCTCGGCAGCGGTCTCGCCAATAGTCTCGATGTCGTTCCCGGTGACCGGATAACCATGATTTCCCCGCAAGTCACAGCTTCACCGCTTGGGTTTCTGCCGCGCCTGAGGCGATTCAAGGTGGTTGGAATCTTTGAGATAGGTGTCTATGAATACGACCGCAGCAGCGCGCTGATTCATTACGAAGATGCCAGTCGCCTGTTCCGTCTGGACGGCGGCGTTACCGGTGTGCGCCTGAAGCTCGATGATCTCGATAAGGCGCCGCAGGTTCGGCGCGATCTCAAGCAGAGTATCGGACTGCAATACTGGGTGTCCGACTGGACCTTGCGACACAGTAATTATTTCAAGGCGGTGCGTACCGAAAAAACCGTGATGTTTATCATCCTGTCGCTCATCGTTGCGGTGGCGGCATTCAATATCGTTTCGACACTGGTGATGGTGGTTACCGACAAGCAATCTGACATAGCGATATTGCGTACCCTCGGAATGTCGCCAACTTCGATTATGTGGGTGTTTATGGTGCAGGGCACTCTGATCGGGCTTGTCGGTATGCTGCTGGGGCTCGTCAGCGGAATTGCCATTGCGGCGAATATTTCCACCATCGTACCGGCACTTGAACAGTTTTTTCACACTCAGTTTCTACCCCGAGGCGTTTATCCGATCACCGATCTGCCTTCTGAAATGAAACAGTCCGACGTGATCAAGATTTCGCTGCTGTCTTTCGGTATATCGATCGTGGCAACCTTATACCCAGCCTTACGCGCATCGCGTACCCGACCAGCCGAAGCCTTGCGCTATGAGTGACAATCAACAACAACATCAACAACAACCCACTGCGGTAATCGAAGCCAGCGCCGTGTGCAAGCGATTCCGCCAGGGAAAGCTTGATGTGGAAGTGCTCAGGGGTATCGATTTCGCCGTTGCTGCCGGCGAAAGCCACGCTATCCTCGGTACTTCCGGGGCAGGCAAGTCGACGCTGATGCATTTGCTGGGCGGCCTCGATCATGTCAGCAGTGGCGAAATCCGCATCGCCGGTCAGAGTTTGACGAGCCTTTCCGAAGCCGAACTCGGCAGGCTGCGTAACCGGCGTCTCGGCTTTATCTACCAGTTTCATCATCTGCTCCCGGAATTCAGCGCCCAGGAAAACATCGCTATGCCGTTACTGATCCGCGGTGAGAGTTTTGCCGCCGCGGGTAAACAGGCGCAGGAATGGCTGGCCAGGGTTGGTCTGCAATCGCGTGCCGACCACAATCCGGGAGAGTTGTCCGGGGGAGAGCGCCAACGGGTTGCTCTCGCGCGGGCTCTGGTAACACGCCCCGACTGTCTGCTGGCCGATGAGCCTACCGGCAACCTCGACCAGCAAACCGCAACGCAAATGCTCGAATTGATGCTCGACCTGAATCGTCAAATCGACACCGCACTGGTAGTTGTCACCCATGATCTCGCTATCGCCGAGCGCATGCAGCACCGTTGGCGTATGCAGGATGGCTTACTCGCTAGCGCAGCCTGACTGCCGCAATGTAACCCGCCGGGGGCACTAGCTTCCCAGTTGCAGCTTGAGAAAGCTGCAGTAGATCAGCATTACCGGTATCTGCAACACCAGGTAGATCGCATCCGATACCAGTCGAATACTGCCTTCGATGGCAAATCTTTGGTCCAGCCGGCGCGACAGGTAAATGCTGCTTTCACCTGTCACCAACCAGGCCAGCAACATGTAGAAGAAAACTTTAAGAAAAGTAACCAGTGATGGCAACAGTTGCAACGAGTCGACGACTTCCGCGTATTGCCAGTTGAACACCAGGGCAATCGTCAGGATGCTCTGTATCGGCAGGAAAAACACCGGGTGACCGACAACCGGGATAAAGGCCAGCAGCAGGCCGACGAAAAACAGGATGTTGAGCAAGTCGGTTGTGCGACCTTGCCGGGTCAGCATTTCCCAGAATTCCAGGCTGTTGATTCCCGTATCGACCAATGGGTAGACCAGGCTAACCAGGACCAGCAAAACCAGGATGTTCAGCA
>Ga0316187_10003297_pt1 | contig 14064 bp, 13 predicted proteins | sample CroRivburrow1_MG_FD_204927 | JGI IMG/M metagenome (GOLD analysis project Ga0316187, IMG submission 204927) | Coastal sediment microbial communities from Maine, United States - Cross River worm burrow 1 | ecosystem: Environmental > Aquatic > Marine > Coastal > Sediment | place: USA: Maine...
GTCCATTGCCAGCGGCGGTCTCAGCGAGACTGTCCGGCCCCGGGGGAGGTTGTTATGGATGCATCGAGAAAAAGACTTCGTTTCATGCTGTTGCTGGGTACGATTTTGCTCGGACTGAATACCCTGGCGGTGATCACCGGCAAAGCGGATACCGTGTATGGTCGCATATCCGGGCAATCTGCAGGTCACTGCGATGCAGACGGCGGTATTTGAAACAGTTACGCAATTGCGAAAACAGCGGGTTTTCGAGTCAGCTGCAGATGGAAGGGCAAGCCCACAAGTGGTTGTCCGTGTAACTGTGAAGTGAGCATAATCCCAAGGGTATGGTTCTATGCCTGGCCAACTGGAGGTACACTGGAATCAGTTTTGGGCAATCTGCCAGAGTTTACTTACAGGGACAAATTGAATCTGCTGTGACGAAAATAGTTGTCATCAAGGCGCCGGAAGGAGATAGAGTTCCCTTCCTGCGGGGCATCCTGGTCCAGTCGCTGCTCTCGGCGGGGCTATCGTTTCAGGATGCATACGCTACCGCTCAGGCTGTAAGAGAGGATCTGGGAAACAGGGAAGAAGTCACGACCACAGAGCTGAGGGCTCACGTGGCGCGGCAGCTTGAAAAGCGCTTCGATCAGGCGATCCGGCTAAACTATGAAACCAGCCCGGCACCAGAGCAGAAAGTCATTGTCCGTACCCAGAAGCGTCGCAGTCCTTTTTCGGTCGGCATTTTAACCCGTTCGCTGGAGGCCTGTGTTATTGGCAGAGAGTCCGCGCACGAAGTCGCGCGAAGCGTACAGCAGGCGGTGCAGGAAAGCGGCGAATACGAGGTGGATTCGAGCAACTTGCGGCGACTCATCCATCAATCACTCAAGCGATACTGTTCTATAGAAGCGGCTGACAACTATCTCTCCAGGCTGCAGTTCGAGAATAGCGGTGAGCCATTGATCATACTGATAGGCGGAACCACAGGAACAGGTAAAAGTACTGTCAGCACCGAACTGGCTTACCTGCTGGATGTCGTACGTACCCAGTCTACTGATATTATGCGGGAGATAATAAAGTGTTATCTGGCCCCGCACGTGGTACCAACGCTTGGCTACTCAAGTTTTGAGGCATGGCGGGGTCTCCCTGCCGTGGAAGCTTCAGATCTCAAGCGGGAAACCGATAATCCGACGATTGCCGGCTTTCTGGCCCAGTTCGGCAATGTTAAATCGGCCCTCGAGGCAACCATTGCACGTGCAGTAAAGGAGCGCCACGATATTATCATCGATGGCGTACATATATTGCCCGCAAAACTGGATCTGGTCAAAGCCAGCCAGAACGCGGTAGTCGTGCCCGTCATGCTGGCCGTTACCACCAAGCAGCAATTGAGGCATCAGCTCTCATGGCGCAGTCGCGAGCAGCCTGAACGTGGATCGTCGCGCTATCTGGAACAGCTGGATGCCATCTGGGACTTGCAGTCTTTTCTGCTGAACCTGGCGGACAAGGCGCGGGTTTCGGTTATCGCCAACTGGACGATTGAGCATACCGTTCGAGACATAATGCAACAGGTCACTCTTCGGATCAAAGAACGTTATCCGCCGGACCCGGGTATTCTGGATCGAATGTAGAGATGTTGATCAGGTACTGGCACGGTATGAAAGTCGGAGCTTCGCGCATAGTGAGTGCGCTTCGTCAGCTGTTCTTTACCGCGCCCAAACATCCCTGGACAGAGCCCCGGAAAACAACAACCGAGCCAGAATCGCAGTGGTCCAATTACATTCCCATTGCCCTGGTCGCAATCTTTGGTTTAACCGCCACCTGGCTTTTGTTTCAAGCGGTCGCTGACTGGGAACGCCAGCGGGTACAAATTGCGTTCCAGGCTGCTGCCTATGACCGTGTTCTGGTCATTCAGCGCGAATTCGCACACACCCTTGGGGTAGTCCAGGACATCGGCAGTTTCATCGATGCATCTCCATCGATCGGTCGACGGGAGTTCCGCAAATACGTCGGACCGGCGTTGAAGCGTTTTGGCAGCATAGAGTCATTGGAATGGATCCCCCGGATTGACGGGGACCAGCGCACGGCGTTTGAAGAGGAAGCGCGCCGCAGTTTTTCAAGATTCCAAATCAATGAACGTGACCCGGAAGGAAATTTGGTTCCGGCTGAAATACGCGACGTACATTTCCCGGTCCTCTATGTGCAACCCTATCAGCTCAAAAAGGAAGTACTCGGTCTCGACCTGGCCTCTGACTCTGCGATACTCCGGACATTGCTGGAGACGAGGGATTTGGGAAAGATGCTGGTTTCATCGCCCATCCCGCTTAAACGGAAAGGTGTTGGGGAATTCGGTTTTATGGCACAGCTGCCTGTCTACAATAAAGAGCAATCAGGCGACGATCATGATGACGACGATGAAGATATTATCGGTGACTCCGCAGAACAGCGACCACAGATGCTGCGAGGGTTTGCGAGGGGGATCTTCCGCATTGGAGATATTGTTGAACGCGCTCTGGACAACCTTAGCCCGAGCGGTATCGAACTGATCATCTATACTATATCTGCTGAGTCCGGAAGACGGTATCTCTACTACCATGCTTCCAGAAAACGTGCCGGTGATGTTGATTCTCGAAATCTCGCAAGTGAGGAGATGCACGCTAACTGGGGGTTCATCCGGCCCCTTAACGTTGCGAATCGGCAATGGGTGGCCGGATGTCGACCGGCAAGCGGGTTTTTCCAGCCGGACCCCTGGAGTGGATGGAGTATCCTTGTCGGGGGGTGGGCGTTCACGGCCCTGCTTGCGGTTTACCTTTCTACGCTGATGGGGCGCACCGCCAAGGTGAGGCGTCTCGTACGCGAGCGCACGGCACAGTTAACAGATGTCAATGAGGCACTCAACCGGGAGGTTGGCGAACGTATGTACGCTGAAACAGAACTTAAGGCGCTGAATGAAACGCTGGAACAACGTATTGCCAGACGTACTGCGGAAGCGAACCATCGTGCGGAAGAACTGGAACAGTTTGCCTATGTCACCTCGCATGACCTCAAGGCCCCACTGAGGGGCATTGCGAATCTGGCTGGCTGGTTGCAGGAAGACCTGAAGGAAAAACTTACCGAGGCAACCCGTGAACAGTTGGAACTCCTTCGTGATCGCGTCAAACGTATGAACGCATTGATCGAAGGACTGTTGGATTACTCCCGCATTGGCCGCACCAAACAATCCGTGGAAAGCGTGGATGTCACCGAACTGTTGGTCGAGATCGTCGACTCGCTGTCACCCCCGCAGGGATTCATCGTAGATATAGCCCCGGGCATGCCCACCCTGCAAACCGACCGGCTGCAGCTATACCAGGTGTTCGCCAACCTTATCAGTAACAGTATCAAACATCATGGTAGCGCCCAGGGGCATGTCTGGATTAAGGTGTCTGATAAAGGCGAATTCTATCAATTCACGGTAAAGGATGATGGGCCTGGCATCGCACCGGAATATCATGAGAAAGTATTCATGATGTTTCAGACGCTGGAGACCAAGGACTATGGCACCGACACCGGGATAGGACTGGCGCTGGTAAGGAAAATTGTGCAGGAACATGGGGGTTCGATAAAACTGAAATCCCAGGAAGGTAAAGGCGCCAGGTTTCGGTTTACCTGGCCCAAATCAGCTTGAAGCAAAGATGGGTTTACCTCCGCGGGGTCTATACTGTTTATTAAGTACGCATACCAGGAAGCTTACAAATGCTTGATGAGAACGCCGTTATACTGCTCGTGGAAGATGACAGGGTCGATATTATGACTGTCAAGCGGGCGCTGCAAAAAAATGATGTCACCAACCCGATCCACGTTGCGCGTACCGGTGTCGAAGCACTCGGTATGTTACGCGGTGACGGCTTTCCCAAGATTGAGCCAAAGCCATCGCTGATACTGCTGGATCTCAATCTCCCTAAAATGGGAGGCATTGAATTCCTGAAGGAACTTCGTGCGGACCCGGATCTGCAATCTCTACCGGTTATTGTGCTGACTTCTTCGAATGAGCCACGTGACCGTGCCGCGGCCTTTGAGTACGATGTGGAGGACTACATTGTCAAACCGCATTCTTTCGACGAATTTACCAGCGCTATGGCTACCATCCTCACTTACTGCTAGCAATCCATAGAGTTCCACGGCCGCCAGACCCCTTGCCTGCTATCGATTACCAGTTGAACGGCATCATGCCTGTGGGGGAAAGCTTGTCTCCCATGCGGTCCACCTCGTTGTTCATCGTACCCATGCGCTGATCCACGACCCAGGTCATGCGGTTCATGGCGTGGGTCATTTCCTTTAGGCTGGGATTCATTTCCGCCATGGTTTTCATGGACTTCTGCATCTTCATCATCGAGTAGCGCATCTCGTCCATCTCACCCAGCATCAGCGGTGCCATTTCGGCCACCGGTTTGGCCGTCCTGTCCAGCCTTATGATCGCCTTGGAGATATCCCCGAAATTTCTGAAGCCTTCCGTCCACAGCGGCTGCCACACGATCACGACCAGGTAAAGAGCGACAGACAGGGTCACCGTGGAAACGAAAAAAAACATCCCCTTCCAGAATTCCGTGAATGTTTTCATTCCCATTACGCCACACCCCTTTTAGTGCCCGAAGTTGCCGCCAGCGCTGATTCCAGTTTCGACAGGCCTGATACCGACTATACAGTTAAACCTGATTTCATGCCTTATCAGGCACGTCATCTGCTCCGGATGCATGTTAGCATCGGCCCGGCAAACACAAAACTAATCTTATTAAACAATGAGTTGACAGGAGGCTGGAGAGGTGAGGGGTTTTTGGTATGCGTGCATCACCGCGCACCGGTATCGGCGCGCCTGCCGATTAGACCAAAGCCCCGGCCCAGTGCTCCCGTGCGCGCGGTAAAGACTTATTCCTTTGTTACGCTGGCATCTTCGACTATAAGCGGATAAACGTAGCCGTAACCAAAATCCTTATCCAGTGCCAGTTTGCCGTCGATGACGACAACAGCATCTATTGCTGCCGTGCTATCGGTGGTGATGGTCAGGTCATCCAGAGTGCTACTGTCTCTGATGTGCAGCCAGTTCTTGCCCATGACATCGGCGGTAAACTTGGTAACCTGTCCACGCACGCGTATTGCTTTGCCATTAAGCTTTTGTTTATCGGTATAGACTTCGGCGATGGTGTTGCCACCCTCAACTTTATGGATGCCTTCGACGGCTTTGGCTTATCACCGGTGGTTCGTCGGGCTTCGGGAAAACATGCGTAAACTACTTTGCCAGCAGCGGCCACCATGTGTACGGCACCAGCCGTCGGGCGGCCTTTCCTACAAACGGGAGTTCGTCTCATCTCCCGTTGATCATTCCCATGGATGTATGTGATGCCGCTTCGATCGAAGCCGCTGTTGCCTTTATACTCGAACGTGAGGGGCGACTGGATGTGCTCGTCAACAACGCCGGTATCGGGCTTGCTGGAGCGATCGAGCAGACATCAACCGAAGAAGCCAAGGCACACTGTTTGAGACAAGCTTTTTCGGTGTTCATCGTGTTTGTCGTAGCGTACTCCCGGTAATGCGTAATCAGGGCTCCGGATTGGTGGTGAACATCAGTTCCATGAGCGGTTTGATTGCCATTCCCTTTCAGGGCTTCTATTGCGCTTCCAAGTACGCGCTGGAGGCGCTAACTGAATCGTTGCGCATGGGAGGTCAAACCATTTGATGTCCAGGTAACGCTGGTCGATCCTGGTGGCTTCAAGACAGGTATTACGGCTAATCGCGTCTTTGCCACTGCTTCGTAAGATGCCACCGCCTGCGCTGTCAGGCAGAGTGCAGCGATTGATATCATCACTAAGGACGAGCTGAACGGTGCAGCCCCCAGAGAGCTGGCCGCGTTACTGGTGAATATCATGGAAGAGAAACGTGTGCGCCCCCGCTATTTGGTCGGAAGGCTTTTCCAAAAGATTGCCGTATGGTCCAAACGCATTGTCCCGGCTTTGTTCTTCGAGAAGCTCATTTTGGCCTACTACAAAATCTGATGCGCATCTTGCTAATTGGGGCAGCTGGTCAGATTGGCTACAGTCTGCTTTAAGCGCTGGCGCAAATGTCACATCAGATTACGGTTCTGGTGAGAGGCCGAACGAGGCGCTCGTTTTCAGAGACAGTATGTGTATTGGAATATTGCTCATTTAATCCGCAAGCCTTTAGCAGTGCCTTGAGAGATGTCGACCATGTGATTTATGCGCTCGGTTTGCCGGGTTCCTTTCGTGTTCGATGGCCGATTTCCCGTCGTCCACACAGATTCCCTGGCAGAGGCGGTCATCGCCTCAATGCATGGAAGCGGGGCCTACATTTTCAGTGAGCACCGGCTGGGGTTTCAATGATGAGGGGTTCGCCTGGGCAAGTCTCCTTCTGTCTGGCTTAGTTACGACACAAAAACCGATTCCGTCACAGCTACAGACAAGAAAAAACCGCCAAGAGGCGGTTCGTTCAAGTGTTGGTAATTGTTGATGAATTGGCTCCCCATCGTATACACATATCGAACTCTTTGCATAGCGCCACCCCCTGAGGTTAGGGCTGTCTTTCAGAGTGTCAGGGACTTTGGTTGAGTGGCGTACCGATCCTGCTGAAGGTCCGGAGTCGGGCAAGAGTTGCCGTTCCCAAGATACAGGAATTCCACTGATGCGGGATTTCTGATCGGCAATCATCGGCCAACTTCAGTCCTTCCCGCATCATGAGGGAACGGTCAAAATGCACCTGGAGGATAGATGAAGAATTATGGTTGAAGCCTTCGTGACGTTTCGCTTGGATACTCTCGGAATATTTCGGCGTAAAAACGTGAGAAACGACCCGCATGGCCGAAACCCCAGCGTTGTGATAAGTCCATAATGGACGTGTTGGGGGTCCTTAACAGTTCTTTGTAGGCAGCATTGAGTCTGGCAAGTCTAAGCCAATAACTTGGCGTAACACCGTAGACTTCACGAGTAGCGCGTTCCAACATGCGTTGAGAGAGTCCTGGGCTATTTCTGAATCCACGCTTTTTTTCCGGATGCTTTAACAAATCACCTATATAGGATTCAAAAACCTCCAACGTGTGTTGGCGGCGTTTAGAAATCCGGAGACCGATATTTTTAGTAGAATGTGGTTCAGAAATTGCCCTCGCCAGGAGCTGCGTCAATCCCTCTGAGATTAGATTGGAAACCAATATTTCATCATCTAGTTGGCAAAGCTGCTTGCCTTGCTTGATGAGATGCCATATTTCGCGGCGAATGGATTGAACGGTTTTGGTATCTTGTTCAATTGATCGAATGCCGTGGCTTGGCCAATCAACTTCTTTATATCCCATCGATATTGCCGATGTTTGTAATCGTTCAAGTGGTATTAGAATACCAACCGGCTGCCCACCGTTGCGAGATAGACATTGAAAGTCGCTGCCAGGTGGGTAAAGTGATAATGAGGTGGTAGATCTCCAATGATTGTTAACAATTACCTCACTAGAATCCATCATCTCAATGCCAATAAGCACCCTGTCGCGAGGCACAGCACATTTAAAAAATACTGGAAATTGGAAATAAACTGAGTCGATTGAGATATCGACCAGTTCCAGTTGCCACAAGGACACATTTTGAGGACCAGCCCCAAGAACCCGAAATTCTGCATCCTCATTGTCTATAACATTTTGAAGAGCGTCCGGTTCGAAATTACGGTAATGTTTTGCCCCGTAGTTAATCGACATGATTTCTCGCCATATCCATTCTTGTAGTATTAAAATAGCTGATAATTCTTGTTAATTATACAGCGGTGCGATGGTCGTAACTGGGGTAAGAATCTGGGGTCACCTTCGGTTTTGGGTATAGCCTCCCTTATAATTGTTCGAGGACGGCAGAAATAACACGTAATCCCGCCGTAACCTCGAAATCCAATCGCAAACCCGCATCATGACTGGGATTGCCGCCCTCGTCACTACCCCGCTTCGCTCAGTAGTGACGAGGACCTGCCTCGCACTTAGACGTTTGCACTTTGGTGTGGGGTACTCTGATTCGGCAAGACGGTGAGGGGGCCTATGAATCTTGGGGGTCCTATATGTCGTGTTAAAATCTGACTTTAATACCAGATATGGGGCGGGCTTGCAGTATAAGTGTTTAGTGTGTATTCGACGAAAAACACTGGGTGGAGATGCAGCATGAAGGCTCAGGACGATAGCTTCGGTGCAACCGTGCGGCGGCTTCGAGAGGAGCAGAAGATCGGCTTGCGTAAGTTCGCGCAGTTGGTTGGGATGAGTCCTACCTACCTGTCCAAGGTCGAGCGTGACGAGTTCAAGCCGCCCACTGAGGAGAAAGTCAGGGCCATCGCCGAGGCCTTGGGCCAGGACCCGGACGAGTTGCTCGCGCTGGCCGGCCGGGTGTCATCCGATCTGGCCGACATCATCCAGCGCCACCCGCGCGAGATGGCGACCTTCCTGCGGGCGGCGAACGGACTGTCTGTGGAGGAGATGCAACGGTTGGCCGAGGAGGCGCGACGCCTCAAGAAAGAGGAGAGTAGCTGAGCAGTTCCAGTTCTACGATAGAGGCATGAAACCTTGACTTGTCTCAGACGGTAACGCTCTAAATTTAATCTTCTATGATGCTTATCAGCATCTCGCTAGCAAATTGACTCCATTGTTTCATCTTCTCGGTCCTTTCTTATTTTGTCGTTTTTTGGCTTGACCTTACAAATCGATCTTTTCGATACTGAAACTGTGTTGTCGTTATATATTCGAACCACTTGGAACGTGCTTTGGAGAAACGCGAGCTCTAGAGTGCGCATGTAATTAGACCTACGGATCATGCAGTTAGCATCCTCATTAAAGAAAATAGTTAAAGAACTAATGGAGTCAGCAAACATATGAAACTTTCGTATCGCATTCTGTGTACCGCATGCCTGGTTTTATCAACCCAGATCTCGCTAAGCGCTGAAACGGCAGACGCTATCTACCACAACGGCACGATCCTCACGATCAACGATGCCGAGCCGACAGCGGAAGCTGTAGCAGTCAAGGACGGCAAAATCCTTGCCGTTGGCCAGGAGACCGAAGTCCTCAAAACCGTCGGCGAGAATACGAAGAAGATCGATCTGGATGGTAAGACGATGCTGCCGGGCTTTGTTGATTCACACGGGCATGCGTATTTGATCGGAATTCAGGCCACCACCGCCAACCTGCTGCCCCCGCCCGATGGCACTGGTAAGGATATCGCTTCTCTCCAGGCCTTGCTGACTGACTGGGCTGCTAACAATAAAGAAGCCGTGGAGAAGGTCGGCTGGATCGCGGGCTTCGGTTACGACGATTCGCAACTCGCCGAGCAGCGGCATCCCACCCGCGACGAGCTGGATAAGGTATCCACAGATCTCCCGGTTCTCATCTTTCATCAGTCCGGTCACCTCGGGGTTGCCAACAGCAAGGCCCTGGAGATCGCCGGCGTGACGGCTGAGACGAAGGATCCGAAGGGTGGCGTCTTTCGTCGGAGAGAAGGTTCGCAGGAGCCCAACGGGGTTATGGAAGAGTACGCCTTCTTTTTACTGGTTTCCAAGCTGATGTCCAACTTCAACAATGACGTCAACGATGCTTTGGTCGTGGCGGGCACCCAGCTCGACGCCTCCTTCGGCTATACCACCGCCCAGGAGGGGCGCGCGATGGGTTCCGCCCTTGAGGCCATGAAGCGCGTCGCCGACAGTGGCAAGCTGGCGATTGATCTCGTTGTCTACCCGGATGTCCTGGAAGTCGATGATATCAATCCATCCAAGAGTTACACGAATCACTACCGGACTGGCGGCGCGAAGTTGACCATCGATGGCTCACCACAGGGCAAGACAGCCTGGCTGACCGAACCCTACTATGTCCCACCCGAGGGACAGCCCAAGGATTACCGGGGCTATGCCGCTATCGACGAGAAGACCACCAATGAGGCTGTTGAGAAGGCCTACGCCAACGGCTGGCAGATTCTTGTCCACGCCAACGGTGATGCTGCCAGTGACCGCTTCATCGAAGCTATCCGTCTGGCAAAAAAGAAATACCCTGATGTCGATAACCGCCCCGTCCTGATTCACGGGCAGGTCCTGCGCGAGGACCAGGTCGAACAACTCAAGGAACTGGGTATTTTCCCCTCGCTTTTTCCGATGCACACCTATTACTGGGGTGACTGGCACCGGGAATCGGTGCTAGGCCCCGAGCGTGCCGAGAATATCTCGCCCACCGGCTGGGTGCTTGAACGCGATATGATGTTCGGCAGTCACCATGATGCCCCGGTGGCGTTACCGGATTCGATGCGGGTCCTGTCGGCTACCGTCACGCGTAAATCACGCACTGGCCGAGTCCTTGGCCCCGAGCACCGGGTGCCGGTCGCCACCGCCCTCAAGGCCTTGACCATCTGGCCCGCCTGGCAGCACTTCGAGGAGGATACCAAGGGCACTATCGAGGTCGGCAAGCTCGCCGACTTCGTGATCCTCTCGGACAATCCCCTGGAGGTGCCGGAGGATAAGATTGCCGACCTCAAGGTAGTGGAGACCATCAAGGAGGGCAAATCAATTTACAAGCGACCCGCCGGTGAAGCCACCCTGTCATCACCCGCCATGTTCGGCCTCACACTGCATGACAGGCACGGTTCCGAACATGCCATACCGGGAGTGAAATCTGTTCATGGCGATGGCTGTTTCAACCACGGTCTAAGCGTTCTGATGCAGGCGCTGAATAATGCTGGTTCGTCAACACCCGAGGCGCTGAACCAGTGAGGCTGGCCTGCGCGGTGAAGGACGGCAAGATCCTTGCCGTCGGTTCCGAGGAGGATGTCCTCAAAACAGCTGGTGCAGAAACCAAGAAGATCGACCTGGACGGCAAAACCATGCTTCCGGGCTTTATCGACTCCCACAGTCATTTCGACCTGACTGCCCTTAAGCTGGCGACAGTCAACATGGACCCGCCGCCGGCCGGCAATGTGTCAAGCATCGAGGATATCAAGGACCGCTTCGCCACACGCCTGGCAGAGCGGCCCAAAGACTCCAAGGCCTGGCTCCTGGGCTGGGGCTATGACAACGGCATAATCGGAAGCCATCCGACTCGCGACGATCTCGATGAGGTCTCCAAGGATGTGCCCATTATGCTGTTACACTTCTCGGGGCACCAGATGGTCGTGAACTCAAAGGTGCGGGGATCAATGCCGAATCCGAGAACCCCGAGGGTGGTGTGATCCAGCGCCGCCAGGGAAGCCAGGAGCCAAACGGCATCATAGAAGAGACTGCGATGTTCCCTGTGCTGTCTGCACTTGGCAAGTCGTTCGGGGAAGACCCCGCAGTCAAGGACCCCCACGCACACGATATGTATCCTTCCCCTGGGGGGCACCCGGAAGAGCGGATGATGGACCTCGTTGACAAAGCCGCGCAGATCTACGCTTCCAATGGCTACACCACGGTTTCCGCGTTTACCGGCAGCCTTGAGAAAGCCAAATTATTTCAGACGATGGGTGAACAGGGCCGTCTGCCATTAGACTTGGTCATGGGCATTTTGTACGTAGGTACGACTGCCGAGCAGGTGGGGGCTGTCAGCTCCGACACGTACAAGAACCACTTCCGTGTGATCGGCGGCAAGATCAACCTGGATGGCGGTTCGCCCGGCCGCACCGCCTACCTGCGGGAGCCGTACTACAAACAGCTTCCTGGCGAAAAGGACTACCGCGGCTACTCTTCCATCGCCAAGCAGGACGACATGAACAAGCTCGTGGCGAGCTACTACGAAGCCGGCGTCCCCATCTTCATCCATGCAATAGGCGATGCAGCCCTGGACCAGTGTATCGAGGCCATCACCTACGCCGAGAAGCTTCATCCTGGTGAGGACCGCCGCACCCAGTTGATCCATCTCCAGCAGGTAAATGAAGACCAGTTTGAGGCCCTCGAGGAGCTCGATGTCAGCCTGACCTTCCAGGTAACGCACAACTACTACTTCGGAGACTTCCACGCCGAGGAAATCTTCGGACCCGAGCGCACGGCGCGCCTGAACCCGGCGGGTTCGGCGCTCAGACACGGCTTCTCGGTCACCATCCACCACGACGGCCCGTCCACCCCATCGACCAGTTCATGGCGATCTGGGCCGCGGTGGAGCGGAAAACCCGCAGCGGCAAGGTGTTGGGTCAAGGTGAGAACATCAGCGTGATGGATGCGCTCAAGGCCAGCACCATCAATGCCGCGTACCAATACCACGAGGAGGAGACCAAGGGATCCATCGAGGTGGGCAAACTGGCGGACCTGATCATTATCGACCAGGACCCGCTCACAATCGATCCGGATAAGCTCAAAGACATCAAGGTCCTTGAGACCATCAAGGAAGGCCAGACGATCTACAGCGCCATGTAGCCCGGAAAGGGACGTTCACGGGATGTCAGGAGAAATGACAGTATGAAATCTGCGCTTGTGCAAACAACTCGACGCACAGCTTGGCTCCTCATCTTCACGCTGTTTACAATGGGATATGCGTGGGGCGAAGAGCGAGAACCGAGCGACATGAAGACAATCGAAGGCCGCGTGTTCTATCGCGAGCGCATGATGCTGCCGCCCAATGCCGGGATCACGGTCACCCTGGAGGACGTATCGAAGATGGATGTGGCTGCCGACATCATCGCGACCACGACGTTCCCACCTGTGGGTGGTCCGCCGTGGGACTTCGCCATGGAATACGATCCGGCCAGGATCGACAGCAGACATCGCTATGCGGTGCGCGCTCGGATCGAGGTGAACGGACAACTGTTGTTTACCAATATGACGCAAATCCCGGCTTTTTCCGGAACAGAGGGCAAGCCGCTGGAAATACTGGTTTCACGGGTTGGCGGTGGTCGTGGCGGTCAGCATCCCACGCCGCCGACACCCAACGCCAGCCTGGTCACTACGTACTGGAAACTGATCGAGCTTGACGGCCGGCCGGCGACCCTCGGTGCCGGGGAGCGGGAACTGCATATGGTTCTCACCAATGAGGGAGATCACGTCCGCGGATTTTCGGGGTGCAATCGCTTCACGGGCAGCTATGAGCTGACCGATAGCCAGCTGCGCTTCAGGCCGTTAGCAGCGACCCGAATGGCCTGTCTGGAAGGCATGGAACAGGAGCAGCGCTTCCTGGCAGCGCTGGGAGAGATTACGCGGTTCACCATCAGTGGCAACAGCATGGCACTCTACAGTGGGGATGAACGGTTGATCCTCCAATTTGAGGCCGTTGCACTGCAGTAGACGGGTTCCATCAACAGCAGAGGGCAAGCTTGTCAACGAAAATCATGCAAGAACAAAGGAGAATAAATCCGCGAGATTTTTGTATCTTATTCTCTGTCACACATAAGGAGTAAGTTGTAATGAAACAGATCAGACGGATTGGTTTTACTACAGGTCTCGCTGTTGCTCTGGCGGCAACCCCAGTGATGGCACAAGCTGAGCAGTCTGCGGTGGGTTCAGGCGAAGGGTCTGCTAGCGCCGAAAATCTTGCCAAGAAACTGGCCAACCCGGTCGCATCCCTCATCAGTGTTCCCTTACAGAACAATTTCGATTTCGGCGGCGGTTTCAAGGATGATGCATTCCGCTATACGTTGAATGTTCAGCCGGTTGTCCCGATCTCTTTGAACAACGACTGGAACCTGATTTCGCGAACGATCCTGCCAGTTGTCTATCAAAAGGACTTGCTCGCTCCCGACATCACACCAACAGACGTTGACCCGAATGATGATCAGTTCGGTCTGGGGGATACGGTGCAGAGTCTGTTTCTATCACCCGCTGCATCCGATCCGATTTGGGGAATCGGACCGGTTTTCCTGTTACCCACCGGAACCGATGATGCACTTGGCACGGAGAAATGGGGGATAGGCCCGACCGCCGTAGTCCTCAAGCAAGCCGGCCCCTGGACGTATGGCATGCTGGCGAATCATCTCTGGTCCTTTGCGGGTGACGGTGACCGTTCCGATGTGAATGCGTCGTTTCTTCAGCCCTTCCTGAGTTACACGACGAAACAGGCCTGGACCTACACACTGAATACCGAGTCGACGCGCAACTGGGAAGCCAACGAAGACGAATGGACCGTGCCGGTCAATGTGCAGGCGA
>Ga0316187_10003298_pt1 | contig 14064 bp, 10 predicted proteins | sample CroRivburrow1_MG_FD_204927 | JGI IMG/M metagenome (GOLD analysis project Ga0316187, IMG submission 204927) | Coastal sediment microbial communities from Maine, United States - Cross River worm burrow 1 | ecosystem: Environmental > Aquatic > Marine > Coastal > Sediment | place: USA: Maine...
CGATTTCTTTTCTATATCCCGCGGGCCGATCTCCACTCGTGTCGGCACACCGCGGAGTTCCCAGTCATTGAACTTAAAGCCGGGGGAAAGATTATCGCGGTCGTCTATTTTGACGCGAATGCCAACATCGATTAGTTCTTTACTAATACGATTGGCGGCTTCTAAAACGGCTGATTTGTCAGCTTCTTTACGATAAATAGGGATGATCACGGTGTGGATGGGTGCCAAGCGGGGTGGCATCACGATTCCCTGATCATCACCATGAACCATAATTACGGCGCCCACTACTCTGGTGCTAAAGCCCCAAGAAGTGGTCCAGCAGTATTGCAGTTCGTTATTGTGATCCAAGTATTGGATATCAAAGGCGCGCGCGAAGTTTTGGCCTAAATTGTGGGAGGTGCCCGATTGCAGCGCTTTACGGTCACCCATCATCGCTTCAATGGTCTGTGTATCTTCTGCACCGGCGAATCGTTCCGCTTCTGATTTAGTGCCCTTGATCACGGGAATAGCTGCGTCATTGACAGCGAAATCGGCGTATATATCTAACATCATACGTGTCCGTTCTGCTGCTTCTTCGGCGGTGGCATGGGCTGTATGTCCCTCTTGCCAGAAAAACTCCAGAGTGCGCAAGAATAGCTTCGTGCGTCTTTCCCAACGCACCACGCTGTTCCACTGATTGATCAAAACCGGCAAATCGCGGTAGCTCTGAATCCAGTTGGCGTAGGCATGACCAATGATCGTTTCTGATGTAGGACGCACAACCAGGGGTTCGGCCAACTCTTCTCCACCGCCATGGGTGACCACGGCCAGTTCAGGTGCAAAACCTTCCACATGCTTGGCTTCTTTTTGTAGAAAGCTCATGGGTATGAGCATGGGGAATGCGGCATTTTCCACGCCGGTGGCTTTGAACCGTCTATCGAGGCCCTTCTGCATATTTTCCCATAGGGCCCAGCCATAGGGTTTGACGATCATCGTACCACGAGCCGGCCCATAATCGGCCATATCCGCTTTCAAAACCAAACTGTTATACCATTCGTTGAAATCTTCTTTTCGAGATACGAGCTTATCTTTATCTGCCATTGTCATTTTTCCTAAGTTAAGCAATAGGAAATCCGGTTTTTTAGTCATATGGTGGCTACATCCCACAATTATAAAAACCGGGTTTCTCGTGTTGAATTACCGAAATTCAGGCAAGATGCGAGTATAACAGTGCAGAATAGGGGCGTCAAAGCGCGGTGCGCTCATCCCCAACTTATTTTAGTGTTAATCGTTTGCTTAAGCGCAAATTTTGTCTTAGTATGCTTGATTGTGCCGACGGAAATCGTATTAAGCTGTCGCAAATCAATCGGCCGCAAATTTTTTATTATCGAGTGTATATTAAGAGACAGCGATTAAGGAAGGAAAAAATGGCCTATAGTTACACAAATGCCAAGGACCGCACCTATTATCTGCATAAGAAGGACACAATCCTGAAAAGTGGCAATACGCAAACCATCTACTTCTTTGCCAAGGAGATCAAGGATGAGGGCGCGTTGGATGCCGTACCGGAAGGGTATGTGGTCAGCGAAACAAAGAACGGTCTGCCGGTTCTCAAGAAAGCTGCTTAGGCAGTAGTTGGTGGAAATAAATCGTAAGTGGCCCCGGCATTTGTGCCGGGGCTTTTTTGTCTATTTGAACCAGCGAATTAATTTTGCGAAAATGGGGCTGGCATGAGCAACGATGCGAGATTTCGTTCATTCCTGAATATTGGACCGGACTCCTTTTTTCCAATCCAGAATCTGCCTTATGGCATATTTAGCTACAAGTCCAGCCGTGATGCTCGTGCCGGCGTGGCTATCGGGGATTGGGTCTTGGATCTGTCGATTCTAGAGGCCCGGGGCTTTTTTGCGGATATTTTCCCTACAGGAGAAACAATCTTTGCCAGATCCACGCTAAATTCATTTATGGAACTTGGCCGATCTGTCTGGAGAAAGGTGCGGGCAGTGGTTCAGTCTCTGCTTTTAACCACAAATCCAGTATTGCGCGACGATCCTGAATTGCGTAGGCTGACGCTGATCCCCCTAAACGAAGTACAAATGCATCTTCCGGTGCAGATTGGTGATTACACCGATTTCTATTCTTCAAAGAATCATGCCAGTAATGTAGGGATGATGTTCCGAGACGCGACGAACCCACTGCTGTCAAACTGGACGCATTTGCCGGTGGGTTATCACGGCCGATCCAGTTCGATTGTCTTAAGCGGTACAGACATTCGCCGCCCGCAAGGACAGATCAAGCGTGACGATGTGGATCAGCAGCCGATTTTCGCGTCTATGCGTGAATTGGACTTTGAATTGGAAATGGGATTTTTCATCGGACCAGGGAATGAACTGGGCCGACCGGTTAGTGTAGAACAGGCGCGAGATCATATCTTTGGATTAGTATTGGTCAATGACTGGAGCGCGCGGGACATCCAGCGTTGGGAATACCGGCCCCTTGGCCCGTTTCTGGCGAAAAACTTCGCTACTTCTATATCACCCTGGATCGTGCCTTTGGAAGCGCTGGCTCCGTTCCGCTGCACCGGACCAGTCCAAGACCCTGCGCCATTGCCTTATTTGCAAAACAGTGGCGATAGGATGTATGACATCCAGTTGGAAGTCACCTTGCAGAGCCACAAGATGGTGGAAAAGGTAGTCTTGTCACGCGCTAATGCGCGCCACCTATATTGGGATTTTCGCCAACAACTGGCGCACCATACTGTTACAGGTTGTAATCTACGCCCCGGCGATCTATTGGCGACGGGCACCATCAGCGGGCCAGAACAAGGCTCCTATGGATCGCTGCTAGAGCTCACCTGGGGCGGCAAACAACCGCTACTATTGCCCGGAGGGGAGCGACGAACATTTCTCGAAGATGGCGACAAGTTGACTTTGCGCGGCTGGTGTCAAGGGGATGGATTTCGCGTGGGATTTGGGGAAGTGAAGGGCACGATTTTGGCAGCTGAATCACGTACCTGAGAAATCTAGGATTTCCCTGGCCAATTTCTTGCCTGAGGGCTTGAGGCGTGCTATATTTCTGTCCTTAGCCCGCTTGGCGGGCTTTCTTTACGCACGAGTACAGTAATAGAGAATAAGGGGATCTGCCTACGGGATTGACTCCATAAAATATTCTCTATCTGAAACAATAATAAACGGGTCAACTAGACCCGCTCTTGGAGAAATGGTCATGTCTGACTTACTGCTCAAAGCATTTGATAACGATGAGAGAGAAGATCTAACAGAACTTCACGCTGGGGATAACGTGACAATTTATGTGCGCATTAACGTGGGCGAGCGCAACGAGCGTGTGCAGATGGTGCGCGGTACAGTGATCCGGCTGCGTGGAGGCGGGAGTAATCGTAACTTCACTGTGCGACGTATCGCTTCCAACGGCATTGGCGTTGAGCGTACATTCCTGTTGGAATCGCCGCGCATTGAGAAAATAGAGGTCCACCGCCATGCCCATGTACGTCGCGCCAATTTGTATTTTTTGCGAGGACGTACAGGAAAGTCAGCTCGCTTGAAGGAAAGACGCATTTACAATAAATAAATTACGTGCTTACCTGCGCATTTCGCGGTGAGTCACTAATTGGTCCTAAGGTGGGTTAGACCAAGTTTGATTGAGTTGGGTGGAAAGCGGTATGCGTTCCACCCTTTTTGTTTCCAGGTATAGGACTGGATTATTAAAACTGAATTGGACAGAACAAGGTCATGAACAAGCAAGAACAAAGATCGTTGGGGAGTTCATTGGGACAAAAGCGCTCAATTATTGGCATTACTACCTATCGTAAACATAGTCGGGATACAAACCGGCCCATGTTTGGTCTGATGCGCGACTACGTACAGGCGGTGACCGCCGGGGGTGGTATTCCGCTGTTGATTCCCTTAGGTCTTGATGAAGAAGACTTGCTGCTGATTATTGAGCGCCTGGATGGCCTCATTTTGCCAGGTGGGGGTGATATCGAGCCCGGGTATTACAGTGGGAACGACCATGACACTCTGCGTGATATTGATATGGATCGGGATCGGGTCGAGATTTATGTGGCTCAGCAGGCGACAAAACTTAAGAAACCTTTTTTGGCTATCTGCCGCGGCCATCAGATCTTGAATGTTGCTCTTGGGGGTACCATGTGGGAGGATCTTGCCAGCCAGTATCCCAATGCTATCAAACACGATTTCTTTGGCAATGGCCGGCGCAATGAGTTACCCCATTCCGTTGATGTCTTACCCGATTCACAATTGGCGACCATATTGGGACACGAATCGACACCGGTCAACAGCTTGCACCATCAAGGGGTGAGGAATATTGCGCCTGACCTGATGGCCACGGCCGTAGCTCCCGATGGCCTTGTGGAAGGTTTAGAGGTAAAAGGCCACCCCTTTGGCATTGGCGTACAGTGGCATCCCGAGAATCTGATTGAAGATGATCCGGCGATGTTGGCTTTGTTTGAAGCGTTAGTCGTGGCTTCTCAAAACGGAGAAGTTCACTGAAAGCCTTTAAGAAGTAGGACCTAGAAGGGTCGTTGGCTTATGAATAGTTGGCGACCAGAATTGGATTTGTGACCGTTTAGCTGTGACAGCAACTGATCCCATAGGCATTTTTGACTCCGGCGTGGGCGGCCTTTCTGTGCTGCGCCATATTCAGCAGTTCTCTCCCTATGAACGATTAATCTACTTTGCCGATCAAAGACATGTGCCTTATGGTTCCCGTTCGCTGGCCGAGATCAGACAATTCAGTGAAGAAATCACCCGTTTTCTCCTCACAAAGGGAGTCAAGATCATTGTTGTGGCCTGCAACACGGCCACAGCGGCGGCGTTGAGATCGTTGCGAGAAACTTTCCCCCAGGTCCCCTTTGTAGGTATGGAACCGGCAGTAAAACCGGCTGCGCTAACAACTCGCAGCGGCAAAGTGGGCGTGTTGGCCACGGAGAATACCTTCGCCAGCCCACGCTACGCCCAATTGATGTCCCGTTTTGCACAAAATGTTGAGGTAATAGAGGATCCCTGTCGCGGATTAGTGGCCCTGATTGAATCGGGGCAATTCGATGGCCTCGAAACAGAACGACTCCTGCGGCGCGTGCTCAATCCTATGTTAAATAAAGGCATTGACACGCTGGTTCTAGGCTGTACGCATTATCCTTTTGTGCGTCCGTTAATTGAACAGATTGTCGTGGAGGAAGCTGGTGGGATGCCGGTAACCATTATCGATCCAGCGCCGGCGGTAGCCCGGCAGACGAGGAAAATTCTTGCCGATCGGAAGATATCGGCCCTGGCCGTCCAGCAGGGATCGGTGCAGTTACTTACCTCCGCAAACGCGCACCCCCTGGCTGAGTTGAGTGCGCAGTCGTTAGGTCATCGGTTTGTGGTCAAAGAAGTATTCTGGCGCGATTCTAAGCTGGCCTCTGCATAATCGTCTTGGCTCGAGTATAATATCTTTTCTCCTGTAGATGGCGACCAGGAGCAAGGTTGGGCAGACTTAGACGCGACAGAGGATGACATGAGAAGACGCAATCCGGAACGTTTGCGGGCCATTGAAGCGCGGCTTGGCCGCCAATCAGAGATATGGTTATCGACGGTGCGCTACGACGGTCGCCCCCACCTCTCCCCCCTATGGTTCATCTGGTTAGAAGACAAGATCTATGTTTGTACGGGAGCGGGAACACAGAAGTTTGCCAATCTGCGCGGCAACCAAAGCGTCGCCCTGGCTTTGCCTGATGCGATAAACGTGATCATTATTGAAGGGGAGGCGCACGTGGCGCCGCGAACAGACATTGACAAATTGGCAGATTATTTTTTCAATAAATATGAGTGGGATTTCCGTTACGATGACAGCGCAAAGTGGCAGCTCATAGAAATCACTCCTCTCAAGATCCTGGCCTGGGGTGATGGTCACGACAACGAAGGAACGCGCGTCCTGTGATAAAAATAATGGTACTTAAGCGCATTGGCCATATTCTTACGGGAATCCAATCTTTAACCGCTATAGTAAAAGCATCGGAGTGGATCTTCTCCGAGTATGGTCGTCTGGTTAAAGGTGGCCATTAGCAACAGAATAAGAAATAAGGACAAAAGATTATGCGTTTTGACCGCTTTACTGAACGTGCCCAGGATGCTGCGGCGCGGGCTTACGAAATCGTACAGCGTTATGGCCACACCCAAGTGGATACGGAACACCTTTTCCTGGCCATGCTGGAGCAAAATGAGGGTGCTATCCCCCAAATTCTAGACAACTTAAATGTTGATGCCCTGGAGATGAAGGATCGCCTGGATCGGGAACTGAAGGCGAGCCCTAAGGTTGCTGTTTATGGTGGGGGGGTGGGCCAAATATTTTACACGCCTCGCATTCGGACAGTTCTGGAATTGGCTCAACGCGAGGCCAATCGGTTGAAGGATGAGTTTATTTCCACCGAACATATCTTTCTGGCCATACTTGGTGAGCGTAATACGCCGTCAGCCAAGATTTTGCAGGAATTTGGCGTCTCCCGAGAACGCGTGTTGGATGCGATCCAAGTATTGCGCGGGGGGCAACGGGTGACGGAACGCCAGTCGGAAAGCCGATATCGTACTTTGGAAAAATATAGTCGCGATTTGACCCAAATGGCGCGTGAGGGTCTGCTGGATCCTGTTATCGGCCGTGACAGCGAAATCTTACGCGTGATCCAGGTTCTCAGCCGGCGCACCAAAAATAACCCTGTGCTCATCGGGGAGGCGGGTGTTGGCAAGACCGCCATTGTGGAAGGATTGGCGATCAAGATTACGACCAATGATGTGCCGGAGAATTTGCTTAATAAGCGAGTCATGGCCCTGGATTTGGGTGCAATGATCGCTGGCAGCCGCTTCCGAGGTGAATTCGAAGAGCGGTTGAAGGCGACCATGGACGAGATTCAGCGAGCCAAGGGTGAGATCATTCTCTTCCTGGATGAACTGCATACAGTGGTTGGTGCCGGGTCTGCCCAAGGGGCTATGGATGCCAGCAATATGCTCAAGCCGGCCCTGGCACGTGGTGAACTGCAAGCGGTAGGAGCGACAACGCTGGACGAGTATCGCCAATACATTGAACGGGATAGCGCGCTGGAACGGCGTTTCGCACCCGTATTTGTCGATGAACCCTCTATCGAGGATACGATTGAGATGCTGCGTGGCTTGCGTGGCCGGTATGAGGCGCATCACAATGTGACCTATTCGGATGAGGCTCTGGTAGCAGCGGCCAAGCTTTCTTCACGTTACGTCGCGGACAGACATTTGCCGGATAAGGCAATCGACTTGATTGACGAGGCAGCAGCAAAACTGCGCGTGGCCTTGCATACATTGCCTTCTGTGCTCAAAGATTTGAAAAAAGAAATGGACCAGTTGACACTGGATGAAGAAGAGTCGCACACAGTTAGAGACTATGAACGTGCCGCCAAGCATCGCGCTGAAAGATTGCGACTAGAAACGGAGTTTGCAGAACGGTACGAGGCATGGCAAACGGACCAGCAGCTCGATGAGATTGTGGATGCGGAGGATATCGCCGAGGTTGTTGCGGCGTGGACCGGCATCCCGCTGACGCAGATGTTGGAAACGGAGGCAGTGAAGCTGCTTAATATGGAGGAAAGGCTGCACGAGCGTATTGTTGGTCAACACCGGGCTATCGAAGTTCTATCGGATGCGATTCGACGCGGCCGCTCAGGTCTCAGCGACCCACGCCGGCCCATTGGCTCTTTCATCTTTTTGGGTAGTTCCGGCGTCGGTAAGACAGAGTTGGCAAAGGCCCTGGCTGAGTTTCTTTTCGATGACGAAGATGCGCTGGTTCGCGTGGACATGAGCGAGTACCGGGAGCAGCATACAGTGAGCCGTCTCTTTGGTGCGCCTCCAGGCTATATTGGTTATGAACAGGGTGGACAGTTGACGGAACAGGTACGCAGACGGCCGTATTCTGTGGTTCTTTTCGACGAAATCGAGAAAGCACACCCTGACGTTTGGAACGCTCTCTTACAATTGTTGGATGACGGCCGTCTGACCGACGGCCAAGGTCGTATCGTGAGCTTTCGCAATACAGTCATCGTGATGACCAGTAATGTCGGCACTTCGTTTGTAAAAAGATCAGGCGCGCTGGGATTTGTTGGTGGGCATGATAAGGAAGAAGCGGCCGATCACAAACGCATCAGCGATGCTTTGAAAAAGACTTTTCGTCCGGAGTTCATCAATCGTATTGACGAAATCATTATCTTCGAACCATTGGATGAAGAAGATGTGGTTCAGATCGTTAATTTACAGATGAAAGAGGTGCAAGAACGTTTAGCCGAGCAAGGTGAGCTGACCATTGAACTCACCGAAGCGGCGCAACATTGGCTGGCCAAGCAAGGGTATGACCAGGACTTTGGCGCACGCCCGCTCAAGAGAGCTATCCAGCGATTTATTGAAAGCCCGCTCTCGGTACGATTGCTTAAAGGCGAATTCGAAGCCGGCGATCGCATCCACATTGATGAAGAAGAGGATGAATTAACCTTCACACGCATGGAAACCATGCCGCTGCCCGTTGATGCTGTAGAGGAAAGGGCAGAAGTTTAACTATATTAGCAGTGCCAGGCACGGTGGAGGCGACTTTACTATCCAATGTCACTCACACTGTGTCCGGCATTTCATGATTTCAAAACTGCTTCGGCCGTTTCCTTTAATGTCTGGTTATGATCTCGCGCCTGTTTTTGAAGGAAACGGTATGCAGTTTCCTCGCTTAGCCCCTCAACCATCAGTTTGCCCTTGGCGCGATCAATAATCTTGCGCGCTGCCAGTTTCTCTTCGAGCTTGAGCTTCTCCGATTCTAAAGCCTGGCTTTCCGCGAAGCGTTTGCTGGCCACAGCGATGGCGGCGGAAAGTTCTTGAGGCTGGATGGGTTTGACCAGGTAGCCTTGTATCGGCAATTCCGTGGCAATATCGACAAGCTCCCGTTGGCTAAAGGCAGTCAGCAAAAGGATGGGCATGGGCTGGGTACGGGCTAAAGTCTCGGCCACCTGTAAGCCATTCGTATGGGGCATCTTGATGTCCAGTATGGCCAAGTCAGGGGAATGCTGCCGCGCCAACCGCAAAGCTTCCCGGCCATCGGCCGCGGCGTAAACTTTATGGTCCATTTCTTGTAACATGGACTTGAGCCCCATGCGAATGATCGATTCATCTTCAGCAATCAAAATTCTCATCGTTTATCTTCTTGACGGAAGCGCTGCTAAATAGCAAGACTTTGCTTGCTTCCACAGTCCTATTTAAGCGGGTCATTTTACTCTGTCAAGTGATAGTGTGCTTGAAGATGTAATGTTTCTTCTGGCAAGGGCCGAAATCTGGGTATTGGGCAGCAAAACCACGAATCTGGCGCACAATAATCAGCTTAGCGTTCTTTTTCTATCCGGCGTGGTACACGAATGCTTACCTCGGTACCAGGATGTAGGCGATTAAACTTGATCTGACCAAAGAGGTCCTCGCGTACCAATGTTTCGCATATCTCTAGTCCTAAATTGGGACTGAAATCTTCTGGCAACCCGCGACCATTATCACGAACCAGAAGGATGAATTCTTCAGGGGAATGGCCAAGGGAAATATTTATCTGACCCTGTTGCTGGCCGGAAAGGGCATGCTCCAGAGCATTCTGGACCAGTTCATTGATGACCAAAGCCAGGGCTGTGGCCGCGCGGCTGGGCAGCTGCAAGGCCAGCCCATGGACGTTTATGCTCACATCCTGGCCCGGTGTAACCATTGTTTCGGCCGTGGTTCTCGTGATCCGGTCAATTACATCCTTGACGTTGACCAGGTGAAACCCTTTCTCCGATAGCACTTCATGGACGGAAGCGATGCTCCGTATGCGGTGAATGTTGGTTTCCAGGGCCTGGCGTGTGGCAGGATGATTAGTTTCATAGGCTTGTAATTGCATCAGCATGGCAATGGTCTGCAGGTTATTCTTAACGCGATGATGCATCTCGCGCACCACGGCCGTATTGGTAATGAGCTGGGCATTTTCAATGGCCAGGGCCATCTGATTGGCAAGAGTGACCAGGAGTGTGCGCTCTTTTTCGGCAAATTCCCGGTATTGACGTGTGTAACAGTTCAATACTCCAATAACCTGGTCGCGCACACTGAGAGGCACAGATAACAATGAAACCAAACCAGAGGATTTTGCCCAATCCTTCTCTATGAATTTTGGTTCATCAGCTAGATATGGCACGTATATTGGAGAACTGCTGGCCGCAACGCGGCCGGTGATGCCTTGATTCAGGGCAATGCGGGGTAGGTCTACCAATTGAGTGTCATTACCCGTATGTCTTTGGAGCGTGGATTGTGTATCGTTTAGTAGATAAACGTGACACACAGATGCATCCATGATCTGGGCGGCCAATTCGCTGACAATGCCCAGCATTTCATCGAGGTACAAGGGCGAGGTAACTGTTTCGCTGACCTGAGCCAGCGCGCGCAGTTCCCCAATCTGGCGCCGCTGCCTGTCGTAGAGCTGGGCTCTTGCTAAGGTGGTTGCTGCCAGATCGCCAATTAGTGATAGGAGCTCCACTTCATCGGGAGCGTATTCGTGAACTTCAGCAGTTTGTACGTTGAGAGCGCCTATCGGTTTGTCTTCAATCACCAGAGGCACCGCCAGTAATGATTTGAATCCTGTTTCCTCAGCTTCTTCTACCCATTTGAAATAAGGATTGTTTCGTGCATCGGCGGCGAAGATGGGTTTATTATGTACGACGGCATACCCGGTCATCCCTTCGCCCACACGTAATGTCGAACGGCCGAAAGCGCGTTTTGCCAGGCCTGTTGACGCCTGTAGACGTAGTGATTCGCCCTCCGGATCGAGTAGATAAATCGTGCAACTGTCGACGTGCATGACCTCAGTTGTTTTGCGAGTAATCAGATCGAGGGTTGTGTCCAAATCCCATGCGGAGCTCAGAGAACGCACGATTTCACGCAAGGCAGCAAAGACCTGGGGTCGGGTAAAGGTGTGTAATTCTGACATAAGAAAGAACCCTTCTCGTTGAAAAGAAGGGTTCTGAATGCGTTATGGCAGTTGGCTAACAGCCGTAGTATAACAGGAATTCGTATGGATGTGGGCGCAAACTAACGGGACCAACCTCATGCTCGCGCTTGTAGGAGATGTAGGCATCTAGCAGATCCTGAGTGAACACACCACCTTCCAACAAATAGTCGTGATCTTCTTCCAAGGCGTCAAGCGCCTCATTGAGTTTGCCCACGGTCATTGTGACCTTGTCGATGTTTTCTTCCTCAAACAAATCCATATCGGCTGCATCACCGGGATCAATCTTGTTCTTGATGCCGTCAAGCCCGGCCATCAGCATAGCTGAAAAGGCAAGATAAGGGTTGGTTGCCGGATCGGGGCAGCGGAACTCGATGCGCTTAGCCTTGGGGGCATGGGAGTACATGGGGATGCGAACAGCGGCCGATCGGTTTCTAGCTGAATAAGCGACGACAACAGGCGCTTCGTATCCGGGCACAAGCCGGCGATACGAATTAGTCGTGGGGGCGACAATGGCCAAAAGCGAATTGATATGTTTTAGAATGCCACCGATGTAGTATAGTGCCATCTGACTTATGCCTGCGTACTGATCGCCGGCGAACAGCGGCTGGCCATCTTTCCAGAGACTCTGATGAGTGTGCATACCAGACCCGTTGTCAGCGTAAATTGGTTTAGGCATAAAGGTAACGGTTTTGCCGTGCTCCTGGGCTACGTTTTTGACGATGTACTTGTAAAGCTGGACCTGGTCGGCCATGCTGACCAGAGTGTCGTATTTCATATCGATTTCACATTGGCCGGCGGTTCCGACTTCATGGTGATGCACTTCAATACCTACGCCGGATTCAACCAAGACCTTCGTCATTTCTGAGCGAAGATCCTGCAGGGTATCGAACGGGGCGACAGGGAAATAGCCGCTCTTGTGGGGGACTGAATGGCCATAGCCAAAAATGTCCGAATTCCAAGGCCCTTCCACACTATCCACCTGGTAAACGGATGAATATTCGCCGGCGGAGTACCTGACCTTGTCAAAAACGAAGAACTCTGCTTCTGGTCCAAAATAGGCAGTGTCAGCAATGCCGCTATCTTGCAGATATTTCGCCGCTTTTTTGGCTACATAACGAGAATCACGCGTATAAGGTTCGCGGGTAATTGGATCATAGATATCGCAAACCAGGCTGAGCGTCGGTGCTTTGCAGATTGGATCCATGACGGCCGTCGTGGGATCGGCGAGCAAGATCATGTCGCTCGATTCAATGCTTTGGAACCCACGGATTGATGATCCGTCGAAGCCCATACCCTCTTCAAAAGCAGTTTCAGCATCAAATACCGATGCCGGCATGGAGAAGTGCTGCCATTGGCCAAAAATATCCGTAAACTTAATGTCTACAATCTCTATGTTCTTTTCTTCGATAAAGTTTAAAACATCATCGGGAGTTTTCATTTTAATCTAATCTCCTATCTCTACGGTCCATGAGAATTTATAAAGTTAATCAACCTGGTTGCTGGACCTCTCTTTATTGCGACCAATACCGATTTTATTCTTAGCGATTAGCACTGGGGCTAACCCGGGAACTGACGATTATTTGAGTTGTTCTTTCTCAAGCAGCCTCTTCTCTCCTTTTCATACTAGCCAAGAAAACAAAAAGAACGCCTCCACAAAGATTCTAAAAATCTGTGTAAAAGGCGTCCTGACCTTGATTTATATTTGATTGACTTTTCTTACAGATACTTTAGCGGCTAACTGAGTTCCGGTCAAGAGACAAAAACGCACAAAACTTCGATATAGGTCCTTGTACATTGTGCATGAAGGATAAGGCGTGTGAACTTCACAGTTCCCGCAATTTACCTGGGCTGGACCTATTTGTGGAAAGTTATGTACATTTCCGCCAACGGTTGGTCGACAAGTTATGTGATTCTGTCCGTATAAAGTTGTGCTGGTGAAGCAGTATACTAAAATTGCGCAGTGTATCTCGGGAAGGGTTAGGCTGCATATTGCAATAAAGTCGGCCAGATTATCTGTTTGCCGGCTAAGAACTTTTCCAACGAGTTCCGGAGGAAGGATGTGAACCAACAACTGTCATCAATGCCCCATAAATACTCACCAAAACGACAGCCTGGCGCCCAAGGGCTTTATGATCCGCAGTTTGAGCATGACGCCTGTGGGACGGGTTTTGTAGCTCATATAAGAGGACACAGGTCTCACCAGATTGTGCGGCAGGCGCTGACTGCGTTGGAAAATATGAGCCATCGGGGCGCGTCCGGTAGTGAGCCTAATACCGGGGATGGCGCAGGTATCTTGTTCCAGGTTCCGCATGATTTTCTCTCCACTGTTTGTCAAGAACTACAAATCCATTTGCCGCAACCAGGCCATTACGGCGTTGGCATGATCTTTCTTCCCCCGGAAGCCGAACAACGCCGCATCTGTGAACAACGTTTCATGGATATTGTGGCCGCGGAAGGGCAAACAGTTCTTGGATGGCGGACGGTGCCAACTGATAATCACGCTCTAGGGGCCACGGCCGTGGCCAGCCAGCCAGAAATTCGCCAGGTTTTCATAGGCCGCAGCGACGATATCACGGATGAGATGGCGTTTGAGCGAAAATTGTATGTCATCCGAAAGCTGGCTGAAAACGCGATCTGCAGCAATGATGGGATCAAGGGAACCAATTGCTTTTATATTGCCAGCCTGTCCTATAAAACCATTGTCTACAAAGGTATGTTGCTGGCTGAACAAGTCGACCAGTTCTATCCCGACCTTTCCCATCCTGATCTCGTCTCCTCTATTGTTCTAATCCATTCTCGTTTTTCCACTAACACCTTCCCTAGTTGGGAACGGGCCCATCCTAACCGCTATATCAACCACAATGGGGAGATCAACACAATCCGTGGCAATGTCAATTGGATGTTGGCCCGTGAGTCAACTTTAAAGTCAGATCTCTTTGGGGATGATTTACAGCGGATATTGCCGGTTATCGATACAGAGGGCAGTGACTCGGCCATGTTCGACAATGCTCTGGAATTTCTGACTCTGGCAGGACGGCCGTTACCTCT
>Ga0316187_10003299_pt1 | contig 14061 bp, 13 predicted proteins | sample CroRivburrow1_MG_FD_204927 | JGI IMG/M metagenome (GOLD analysis project Ga0316187, IMG submission 204927) | Coastal sediment microbial communities from Maine, United States - Cross River worm burrow 1 | ecosystem: Environmental > Aquatic > Marine > Coastal > Sediment | place: USA: Maine...
GATCAGGCCTGGAACATCGCCCGGGTCCTTTCGAGCGCGTCGACCAGGACGTCCACTTCCTCGACCGTATTGTAGAGACCAAAAGACGCGCGCGCCGTCGCCGGCACGTTGAAGAATTGCATCACTGGCATCGTACAGTGATGGCCAGTGCGCAGCGCCACGCCGTAGTGGTCGACGATGGTGCCGAGGTCGTGAGGGTGGATTTCTCCCAGGGTAAAGCTGATCACGCCGGCCTTTTTGGCCGCGGTGCCGATGATGCGCAGACCTTCGATCGCTGCCAGTTTTTCCGTGGCGTAAGTCAATACCGCGTTCTCGTGGGCCTCGATGGCATCCGTTCCCAGGCCTTCAAGGTACTCGACGGCTGCGCCCAGGCCGACGCCGCCGGCAATATTTGGCGTGCCGGCTTCGAACTTGGCCGGTAGCCGGTTCCAGGTGCTTTTCTCAAACGTTACGCGCTCGATCATCTCGCCGCCGCCCTGCCAGGGGGGCATCTCTTCCAGCGTCGCCTCGCGCGCCCACAACGCGCCGATGCCGGTCGGGCCGTACATCTTGTGCCCGGACAGGCAATAGAAGTCGCAGCCCAACGCCTGCACGTCGACGTGCGTGTGTGGCATGGCCTGCGCGCCGTCGACCAGCACCGGGATGTCGAAGCGCCGGGCCAGGCGGCACACTTCGGCCACCGGGTTGATGGTGCCCAGGGCGTTCGAGATATGCACGACGCCAAGCAGTTGGACCCGCTCCGACAGCATGGCCTCGAGCGCATCCAGTTCCAGCTCCCCGCGCTGGTTGATGGGCGCCACCTTGAGCACGGCGCCGGTCTGCTCGCACAGCATCTGCCAGGGCACGATGTTCGAGTGATGCTCCATGTGCGTGACCAGGATTTCATCACCCGGATGCAGCTTGGGTCGCAGGAAACTCTGTGCGACCAGGTTGACGGATTCCGTCGTGCCGCGCGTGAGAATGACTTCACGTTCACTGGCCGCATTGATGTGAGCGGCCAACCGCCGCCGCCCGCCTTCATAAAGATCGGTGGCCTCCTGGCTGAGCGTGTGCACACCCCGGTGCACATTGGCATTGTGCTCACGGTAGAAGCGGTCGGTGGCTTCGATGACGGCCAGCGGGCGCTGCGCCGAGGCAGCCGTGTCCAGGTAGACCAGGGGCTTGCCATGGACGGTCCGCTGCAGGATGGGAAAGTCCGCGCGGACCCGCTGCACGTCGAATGGGATCTTTGTGGTCACATCTGTCCTCGATCGCGGCTGAAGCCGCTCCCACGCAATTTCTTACACATCTGTATCCGTCGGCATGGCGGCATCCAGCAGCTCGGCGATCCGCTCGGCCAGTCCGCGTCCACTGACGCGGTCAGTGACGGCGTGGCAAAAGGCCGTCGTCAGCATGCGGCGCGCCGCCGCTTCGTCGAGGCCACGGCTGCGCAGGTAAAAAATGGCAGCCTCGTCCAGCTGCCCCACGGTGGCGCCATGGCTGGCCTCCACCTCGTCAGCATAGATTTCCAGCTCCGGCTTGGTATCCATTTCGGCCAGCGGCGACAGCAGAAGGTTGGCGTTGGACTGGCGCACGATCGAACCATCCGCACCTGGCTGGATCAGAGCACGGCCGTTGAATACACCACGGCTACGGCCGCCCAGCACACCGCGGAAAAACTGCTCACTGCGGCAGCCGGCCGCCAGGTGCTCGACACTCACGTGATTGTCCAGGTGTCGTTTGCCGTCGAGCACAAAAGCACCGGCTATGTCTGCAGTCGCGCCCGGCCCCGCGAGACGCACCGTGATCTCATGCCGGGCCAGGCTGGCACCCAGGTCAAAGCCCCGGTAAACGTAACTGCTATCTGCTGCTTGCTCCAGCATCGTCGAGGTAAGCAGCACTTCCTGGTCCGATTCGGCCTGCACGCGAACATGGCCAAAAACAGCCCCGTCACCGAGTTCTGCCTGACAGAGCACATTCAGACCGCCGGTTACCGCCGCCATGCTTTGGTACTGTTCGACCAGGTCCAGCCGAGCACCGTGGTCGAGCAAAACAAACAGGCGGAATTGCTTCATCACCGCAGCCGTTCCCGGCAATGAAACCCAGCGCAGAAGCAGCCGGCCCGCCTCCCGTCCCGCGGCCACGTGCACCAGCAGGCCTTGTTGAGCCAGTGCGGTGTTGAGAGCCGCAAACGCCCGTGATGGTCCGTCAAGCTCAATTGCCTCGAACATGGGCCTCAGGCGCTCCTCGAAATGCCCGATGCCCTCGGCCAACGACATCAGGGTAACCCCGTCCGGGATGGCCGCAGCTGACCAGGCCGGCACACCATCGAGGATGTCAACGATGGCGGCACGGTCGCACAGCGGCGCCGGCATCGCGATCGCCCGCCCCGCCTCCCCCTGCGCTGCGTCCGTTGCAAGCGCCAGGTCGTCGAGCACCCGCAGCGGTGTGTATTTCCATGCCTCGACCTTGCGGTGTGGCAGCCCGCTGGAACGAAAATGGCCGGCCGCGCTCTGCCGGAGCGCCTGCAGCCAGGCCGGCCCGGAAGCCGGCTGCAGCGCCGCCAGCGCATCCGACCAGCGGTCCGCCAGGTTGGCCGGGGCCGGGGTATTCATGCCGGATTCGCTCCTGCGAGAGGCTTGATTCCGCCCTGCTCCAGCCAGGTGTAACCCTGTTCTTCGAGCTTCAGCGCCAGCTCCGCATCGCCGCTGGCGACGATCTTGCCGTCGGCCAGCACATGCACGAAATCAGGCACGATGTGTTCCAGCAGCCGCTGGTAATGGGTCACCACGATCATTGCGCGTTCCGGGCTGCGTTGACGATTGACGCCATCCGCCACCAGCCGCAGCGCGTCGATGTCGAGCCCGGAGTCGGTCTCATCCAGGACGGCCAGCGCCGGTTCCAGCATCGCCATCTGGAAGATCTCGTTGCGCTTCTTCTCACCGCCCGAAAATCCTTCGTTTACCGCCCGGTGCATCAGGTCGTCGCTGATGTGCAGGATTTCCAGCTTTTCCCGCACCAGTTTGAGGAACTGCATCGAATCCAATTCGGGTTCGCCGCGGTGCTTGCGTTGCGCGTTGAGCGCGGCCCGCAGGAAATACGTGTTGTTCACCCCGGGGATTTCCACCGGGTACTGGAAGGCCAGGAACACGCCCTCGCAGGCCCGCTCCTCCGGCTCCAACTCCAGCAGGTTGCGGCCCTTGAACAGCACCTCGCCGGCGGTGACCTCGTAACCCTCGCGGCCGGCGAGCACATAGCCGAGCGTGCTCTTGCCGGCGCCGTTGGGGCCCATGATGGCGTGCACCTCGCCGGCGTTGACCGTAAGATCCAGCCCCTTGAGGATGGCTTTACCCCCCACCGTCGCGTGGAGGTTTCGAATTTCCAGCATTGTCTGCTCACTTTCTTTCATTGGTCTTTTCTCGATGAATCAGTTGTGACCCGGCGCCACTCACCCTACAGCCCCTTCAAGGCTAACCTCCAACAGAGCCTTCGCCTCCACCGCGAACTCCATCGGCAACTCCCGGAACACCTGCTTGCAAAAGCCGTCGACGATCATCGACACCGCGTCCTCCTCGGAGATGCCGCGCTGCAGGCAGTAGAACAGTTGGTCCTCGCCGATGCGGGAAGTGGTTGCCTCGTGCTCCACTTTCGCGGTCGGATTGCCTACCTCGATATAAGGGAAGGTGTGGGCGCCGCAGCTCTTGCCGATCAGCATGGAATCGCACTGCGTGAAGTTGCGCGCGTTCGCGGCGCTTTTCGCGATGCGCACCAGGCCGCGGTAGGCGTTCTGCCCGTGGCCGGCCGAGATGCCCTTGGAGATGATCTTGCTGCGCGTGTCGCGGCCGATGTGGATCATCTTGGTGCCCGTATCGGCCTGCTGGAAATTATTGGTCAGCGCGACCGAGTAGAACTCCCCGACCGAACGCTCGCCGCGCAGAATGCAGGACGGGTACTTCCAGGTGATGGCCGAGCCGGTTTCGACCTGGGTCCACGAAATCTTCGAGCGGTCACCGCGGCAGTCGCCGCGCTTGGTCACGAAATTGTAGATGCCACCGACGCCGTTCTCGTCACCCGGGTACCAGTTCTGCACGGTCGAGTACTTGATCGACGCGTCTTCCAGCGCGACCAGTTCCACCACCGCCGCATGCAGCTGGTTCTCGTCGCGCATCGGGGCCGTGCAGCCCTCCAGGTAGCTGACCTGGGCCTGCTCCTCGGCAATGATCAGCGTGCGCTCGAACTGCCCGGTCTCGGCGGCATTGATGCGGAAATACGTGCTCAGCTCCATCGGGCAGCGCACACCTTTCGGAATGTAGACGAAGCTGCCGTCCGAAAACACCGCCGAATTGAGCGCAGCGAAGAAATTATCACGCGGTGGCACCACCGAACCCAGGTACTGGCGCACCAGCTCCGGATGGTCGTGCACGGCTTCGGAGAATGAGCAGAAAATCACCCCGGCTTTCATCAGTTCCGCGCGAAACGTCGTGCCGACCGACACCGAGTCGAACACGGCGTCCACCGCAACACCCGCCAGGCGGGCGCGTTCATGCAACGGCACGCCCAGCTTGTCATAGGTTTCCAACAGCTTGGGATCGACTTCGTCCAGGCTTTGAGGGCGGTCCTTGTCGGATTTCGGTGCGGAAAAATAGGAAATGGCCTGGAAGTCGATCGGATCGATCTTCAGGTGCGCCCAGTCAGGTGCGTCCATCTGCAGCCAGCGCCGATAAGCTTCCAGGCGCCAGTCCAGCAGCCACTCCGGCTCGCCCTTGCGCGCCGAGATCCAGCGAACCACGTCCTCGTTCAACCCCGGTGGAACCGTGTCCGACTCGATATCGGTGACGAAGCCGTGCTTGTACTTCTGCTGCACGAAATGGTCGACGGACGGTGCCTTGATCGGGATCTGGTCGGTGCTCATGGTCTCTTTCCCTGGTCTCACTCAGCTGACGTTCAATGTGGTGATATGTAGCGGGTTGGCTTTGGGGGCCGTCGGGGCTCCCATCTCTGCAAGCGTGACCTGCTGCAGCGCATCGGCCACGGCCAGGCTGATCCGCTGCCAGTTGCCGCGCAACCCGCAGCTGTCTTCCTGGCTGCACAGCCCTTCCTCGATACTGCACTCGGTCATCGCGATCGGCCCCTCGATGGCGGCGATGACTTCCGCCACGCTGATGTCCCCGGCCTGCCGGTTGACCCGGTATCCGCCGTTGACCCCGCGGAAAGAGTCCAGCAGTCCGCCGCCAACCAGCAGTTTCAGAACCTTGCTGGCCGTGGGAACTTCGACGCGGATGCGTTCGGCCAGCGAATGTGCGCTCAGCATTTCGCCGTCACGGCTCAACTCCACCATGATCAGGATTGCGTAATCGGTCAGTTTGGATATTCGTAGCATCTCTATATAGTACCATATGAGTCCTCTTTAGATGGAGCCGATTTCGGCCATACCAAGGCGGCCACGAATCGGGCACAATGCGCGCATGATTGAAGCGGCTGGCGGCACCCCGGAAACCCAACAGCATCGGCAGGAGGCCGCCGCGGCCTGGGCTGCTGCGGAACTGGGGCTGGCCCGGCTCGCTCTGGAGCCGGTTTCGGGCGACGCCAGCTTTCGGCGTTATTTTCGAATCCGGGAACCGGGTGCCGGGCGGTCGCTCATCCTGATGGATGCCCCCCCACGAGTGGAGAGTTCGCGGCCCTTTGCCGACATCGCCGCCCGCTTGCGCGCTGCCGGCCTGAACGCCCCGGAAATTCTCCGCTTCGACTTCGAGCAAGGTTTCGGTTTGCTGGAGGACTTTGGCGATACGCTGTACCGCGATCTGCTCGATGAGGATACCGTCGATCAGCTTTTTCCCGGTTTGTTTACGGTCCTTGCGGGCATGGCGCGGCGCGTGGATGCCAGCAACCTGCCGGCCTACGATGAACGCGTGCTGCAGGCGGAACTGGACCTGTTCACCGACTGGTATCTGCAACGCCATCGCCAGTACCCGCTCGACGGCAGCGCCGCAGCGCTGTGGGCCGACCTCTGCGGGAAGCTGGTCGAGTCTGCCATGCGTCAACCTCAGGTGTTCGTTCACAAGGACTTCCATTCCTGCAATTTACTGCAGACCCCGCGCGGCCCAGGCATCATCGATTTTCAGGATGGCCTGAAAGGTCCGGTCAGCTACGACCTGGTATCGCTGCTGTGGGACCGCTACCTCGCCTGGCCGCGTGACCGCCTCGAAGACTGGATGCGAGCGGTCCGCCCGCAACTCGCGCCGGACATCGGCGCGGACGAGTGGATCCGCTGCTGCGACTGGATGGGTTTGCAGCGCAACCTGAAGATCGTCGGCATCTTTGCCCGGCTCAAGTACCGGGATGACAAGCAGGGTTACGTGGAAATGATCCCGCGCTTCTATCAATACCTGCTCGATGTCCTGCCGCGTTACCCGGAATTCGATGCGTTTCACCGCCTGTTGGAGCAAGCCGAATGCGCGCCATGATCCTGGCCGCCGGGCGCGGCGAACGACTGCGCCCGTTGACCGATTCGGTGCCCAAGCCGCTGGTCGATCTCGGCGGCAAACCCCTTGTCGAGTATCACCTGGAGTCCCTGGCGCAGGCAGGTTTTCGGGAAATCGTCATCAACCAGGGGCACCTCGGCGGAGAATTGCCCGAAGTCCTCGGCCATGGCAGCCGCTGGGGTATTCACATCCATTGGTCTGATGAGCAACCGCAGGCACTGGAAACCGGCGGCGGAATATTCAAGGCGTTGCCGCTGCTCGGCACGGGTCCGTTCCTGGTGGTGAACGGGGACGTCTGGACCAATTACCCTTTCGCCCGTCTGCGTGCCGTCAAGTGCGACTGGGCGCATCTCGTCATGGTAGCGAACCCGGAGCACAACCCGTCCGGTGACTTCGCGCTGGTTGGCGCACGGCTCCTGGAGGATGGACCGGTAAAACTGACGTTCAGCGGCATCGGCGTTTATCACCCCCGCCTGTTCGACGGCTGCAGGCCCGGAAAATTCTCGGTGGTTCCACTGCTGCGCGCCGCCATGCGCGACCACCTCGTCACCGGCGAGCTGTTCACCGGCGCATGGGACGACATCGGCACCCCCGAGCGCCTGGAAGCCCTGCGCAATTCCCTGTAAATCCGGGCCGTCGAGCCAAGCTGCTTGCATGTAGTGTTGTACTGTGGTATAACACCTTTACACATCAACACCAAGGATACCGAAATGACCGTACTTCGCCTGGCCTTTTTCGCCGCCACCCTGTCGCTCGCGCTGGCCGCCTGTGACCGCGGCGAAGAACCTGCGGCACCCTCCGGGGCCGGCAACGTGCTGCTCGACTACGTTCCTGTCGACACACCGTTTGTGGCCGCCAACCTCGAACCCCTTCCGGAAGACGTGATCGACGCCTACCTGGAGCGCCTGCAACCCGTGTTCGACGAGATGCAAATTCAGCTCACCTCTGCGCGTCACGACCTGGAAGCGGGAGAGATCGAAGATACCGGCGCGGCGGACGACGACCCTGGAACGCGGCTGACATTGGCACTGCTGCGGGAGCTCGACGGCAAACTCAGCCGCACCGGCCTGTCCAGCCTCGGTCTCGATATCCTGTCGCCCAAGGTCGTCTACGGGCTGGGCGCTTTTCCCGTTGTTCGCATGGGCCTCTCCGACCCCGACGCCCTGCGCGCCTCCATCCAGCGCGTATTGTCCGATGCCGGCCTGCCGGCTGAGGAGCAGGTTTATGAGGGGATCCCCTACTGGAGCGTAGTCGCCGAAGACCCGCAGGAACCCCCGGTCGGACTCTACGTCGCGATCATGGACGACCACCTGGCCATCGCGCTGCTGCCGTCGATCGCCGAGACCGATCTGCTGCCGGCATTCCTGGCCGTGGCCAAACCTGCGGCAACGGATGCGCGCGAGCGCCTCGCTGAACTCAACCGCGAAGAGGGCTACACGCCCTTCGGCTCCGGCATCCTGGACCTGCACCGCCTGGCCGACCAGTTCCTGCAGACCGATACCGTGACGGCCAAGGTGTTGGCCGCCACCGGCGAGTATGATCCAGCCTCGATCACGCCGGAATGCGTAAGCGAAATCCACGGGATCATCGACAACGCACCGCGGATCACGGCGGGCACCGTGGAGTTGAGCACGTCGGCGATCGCCTACCAGTACCGCGTCGAGTCCCCTGCCACGCTGGCCGGCCAGCTCGCCGGGCTGGTCGCCAGGCTGCCGGCGGCAAACGCCGACAGCCAGCGCATGCTGGACCTATCGTTCGGCATGCGATTCGGTGCCGTGCGCGACTTTCTGCGGGAAAAAGCCACCGCCATCGCAGAGGATCCCTATCTTTGTGAGCACTTGCAGGATCTGAACGAAAGCGCTGAGCAGTCGCTGGCACAGCTGGACCAACCAATGCCGCCCTTTGTCAACAATTTCCGTGGCTTGCGCATCAGCCTGAGCGAAATGATGTTGGACCGGGAATTCATACCGGCCGATGCGCAGGGGCACCTGGCCCTGCACGTGGAGCAGCCGGAGATGTTCGTGGGCATGGCGCAGATGTTCCTGCCCGACCTGTCGACACTGGCTCTCGAGCCCGGCGCGGAACCGGTGGAACTTCCTGCCTCGCTGATTCCGGTGCCCGGGCTGGTGGCATTCGCGGCCATGTCCGATGAAGCGATCGGACTGTCCGTCGGCGCCGGCGAAGAAGCTTCCCTGCAGGAATTTCTTGCACGCAAGCCTGGGCCCGAAGGGATGTTTCTGTCGGCCAGTTACGACACGGCCGCCTACCTCGACTACACGGACCGGATGGCGTCAGCGATGCAAGACGACGATGCTGACAACGGTGACCCTGCAGAAGCCGTGCACGCCATCGGCATGGCGGCCCGCAGCGCGTTTCGCGACATGGCCGACCGGAGCCATACGACGCTGCGCTTCGGCCCCAGCGGCCTGGTGATTGACGGGCGCATGAGTTTCAAGCCTTAGGGGATGGAAACAGGATCCCGGGGAGAAGGTGAGACCGGGAACCGGTCGGCAAGCTGGCCTGGGCCATGGGCGGCACTTGAGTAATGCAGGAGCAAGCCTCGAGCGCAGCCTGACTCCTTAGTCCGGCTCGTACCTGAAGTGCTTGATGTGCTCACCTTTCTGGCCGAGTTCCGTCATCGCTTCGATACCGATCTGCAGGTGCAGTTTGACCCACTGCGCCGTCACCTTGCGGTCGGACTCTTCAGTCTTGACGCCATCAGGTGTCACCGGCACGTCCGAGACCAGCAGCAAGGCGCCGCGCGCGATCTCGTTGGCATGGCCGACGATGAACAGCGTCGCGGTCTCCATGTCGATCCCCATGCAGGTCATGGCGCGCAACTTCTGGTGGAAGGCCTGGTCGTGTTCCCAAACCCGCCGGTTGGTCGTGTAGATCACGCCGGTGCGGTAGTCGAGGCCGTGCATGAGGATCTTGTCGGAGACGAACTTGTGCAGCTTGAACGACGGCAGCGCCGGGACCGCCGGTGGAAAGTAATCGTCGCTGGTGCCCTCGCCGCGGATTGCCGCGATCGGCAATATGAAGTGCCCGATCTCACTCGAGGTTTTCAGCCCGCCGCACTTGCCCAGGAACAGCACGCCCTTGGGCTGGATCGAGCTGAGCAGGTCCATGATGGTGGCTGCATTACTCGAACCGATGCCGAAATTTATGATGGTCAGGCCGGCATCGTTGGTCGCCGCCGGCATGGTGCGATCTTCGCCATATATCTTACAGCCGAACTGGTCGGCAAACAGGTGAACGTAGTTGCTGAAATTGGTCAGCAGGATGTAGTCACCGAACTTGTCCAGTGGCATCCCGGTGTATCGCGGCAGCCAGTTCCTGACGATTTCCAGTTTATCCCGCATCTGCCCCTCCCGATTGCTCACCCAGTATTTCACGCGCCAGCGGCACGGTAATCTTGCGCTTGTCGGCGAAGGCTGCGTCTTTCAAGCGCTCCAGGGCGCTGAGCAAAAAGGCCATGTCCCGACGGCCGTAGCGCAACAGGTAATTCTGCACGTCCAGCGGCACTTCGATGCGCAGGGTCCGGGCGCGCTGCTGCAACACCTCGAGTTTACCGGCGTCATCCGGTGGCTGCAGATTCTGGCGCACACCCCAGGCGAGTCGCGACGCCAGGTCCGGCAACTGGATCGGCAGCGAAGACAGCGGTTGACTGCTGCTCACCAGCAAACGGCCGCCGGCGTCCCGGATCTCGTTGAAACAACGGAACAGGGCCTGCTCCCAAACCGGGTTGCCGGCCACATGATCCAGGTCGTCCACGCACACCAGGTCCAGTGTCTGGAGTCCTTCGAGACCGGCTGCAGCCTCTTCCGGTAAGCGCTTCAACGCAATGTAAAATGCCGCCATCCCGGAGTGGCGAGCCGCGTGGCACAGGGCATTCAGCAAGTGAGATTTGCCGGATCCTTGCGGGCCGGACAGGAACAGGATGCCGCCCGGCTCTTCCAGCAGTTGCTGAACCGCATGAAACGCGACGGCGTTGGGGCCGACGACAAAGTCTTCGAAGCGATCCGGACGCCGGGGCTCCAGCTGCAGGGGAATCTGCGGCGAACACAGCATTCAGCTTTCCCCGTCCCCTGGTTTCGGTCGCGTGTAGAGATTGCTTTGCCGATACTGGTCATTCAGGTGCCGCACCATGACATTGAGCGCGGCCGCCACCGGCAGCGCCAACAGGATGCCCAGGAAGCCAAACAACTGCCCTCCCGCCAGAACGGCGAAAATCACCGCGACCGGATGCAGGCCGATGCGGTCACCCACCAGTTTAGGCGTCAGAACCATGCCTTCGAGAGACTGCCCGGCGCCAAAGACAAGCAGCACGAGTGCCGGGTGCAAGACGTCCTGGAACTGGAACAGGGCTGCGATCAGGGCTGCCACCACACCAACCAGGGTGCCGAGGTAAGGCACGATGCTGAGCAGCCCGGCGGTGGCGCCGATGATGAACGCCAGGTCGAGCCCCACCAGCCACAGCCCGACGGCATAAACCAGTCCCAGCGCGAACATCACCAACAATTGGCCGCGAATGAACGCACCCAGCACGTCGTCGATCTCGCCGAACAGGGCACTAACCGCCGGTTCGTTCTGTCTTGGCAAGAGGTTGCGTACCCCGGACACCAGCGCGTCCCAATCCCGCAGCAGGTAGAAGGTCACGACGGGGATCAACAACAGACTAACCAACCAATTGACCAGCGCACCGCCACCGCGCGAGACGGAGCCCAGCATACCCAGCAAGGCAGACCCGGCCTCCTTCCAGTATTTCCTGGCGGCATCGCCGAGGCTCTGCGCGTCCAGTTCCAGCGAACCCAGGCCGAGCTTGCCTTGCAGCCACGGCATGGCAGTACCCACCAGCCACTCGAACATGTCGGGCGCGCGCTCGACCAGATGAATCACCTGGTCGCGCAAGAGCGGCAGGACGATCAACAGGCCCAATACGAAGGCGGCCACCATCAGGGCGAAGACGCCCAGCACAGCAACGGTGCGGCTGACCGGCCACTTGAACAGCTTCAGTCGCTGCAAGCGGTCGACCAGTGGATCGCCCATGTACGCCAGCCCCGCCGAAATAGCAAAGGGGGTGATGATCGGGGCAAGGCGGTAGACCAGCCAGCCCAAGCCAACGGTCACCGCCAAGAGGAACCACGGTCGGGTCTCAGCCGTCATCCGGAGTGGCCTCGACCAGGGCATAATCACCTTCCGCATCGGCCCGCTCGAGCACGCCACCGCTTTCGAGCGTCTCGTCAAGGTAGTGCGGCAGGGCGTTCAGAGCGAGCCGGAAAGTCACCGCACCGGGTTGTGCGGCAACCACCGCCACTCCATCGACCAGGCTGATGTTCTGCAGGTACTGCAGGCAACGGCGGTAACTGCCGGCGTTGCCCAGCCCGGTCACCGTCACCTCCTGCTGCCAGCTGCCGAGGTCGGATGCGGCAATCGTGTTGACGGAGGCGATCTGATCGATCGCCTGCTCCGTGCCGGCAACCAAAGCGGCCTGCAGATCGAGATCATTCAGGCGCCAACTCCAGTGCTGACCTTGGTACCCAAGGTTGATACGGACACTCCATTCCGGCCCTTCGCGCCGAGCGGCTGCGATCAGCACACCTTCACCCAGCGTAGCCGCCAGGTCCTCGGTGTAGCCGCCCCATAAAATCTGTTCATCCACCGCGTAGGCGCCCTCGCCGTCCGGGCTGGGCCACTCCAGCGGCAGCCCGCGTTGTTCGGCCACGGCCTCCATGGATTGCCGGGTGTAGTCGAATTCGACCGGCATGACCCTACGGTCCAGTCCATTGTCGATGATCAGCCAGGCGAGCAGCGGCTGCCGCTGCGGCCGCCACAACGGAAGTTGGAGCACGCGGGTCATTTCGTCGACGGCCGATTCGGAGAAACGGGCGACCAGGCGGAGTTCCTCCACCTCACTGCCGTCGGGCAGAGTGCTCGCGACGCTGCGGTAGTGATAGCTCAGCACCATTTCGGGGGCCCTGGCCAGAGCGGGCTGGACCAGCAGGTAGTCGTCAAACTGGCGCAAACCACTGAGCTTCCGCAGGACGTGTTCCAACGCCATGGGCAGGGCACGATCACGCTCGGCATTACCCTGGTCGGCAACAGCTGCTTCGCCCTCATACAGGTTGACTGCAGCTTCGACCCGGCAGGCGAGCGGCGCCAGCAACAGAACGCAAATCAGCAGAATATTTTTCATCCGGAAACAGGGTTCGATAACGACAGGCAGATCGGGCTCATGGCGTAACTCGTCCGGCAAATAAGATACCATATGCCTTCTTGGACCGTAACGAAACAGGCAGCGAGGAAACCGTCGTTGAACAGTCACACTTCTGGCTCCACAGGTCTTTCCTATCGTGATGCGGGCGTCGATATCGATGCGGGCAACGAACTGGTGGAACGTATCAAGCCTGCCGTTGCCGGCACGCTGCGCCCCGAGGTCCTCACTGGGCTCGGCGGGTTCGGCGCGCTGTTCGAAATCGACCTGGCTCGCTGGCGGCAGCCTTTGCTGGTCTCCGGGACCGATGGCGTCGGCACCAAGTTGATGCTGGCGCGCCAGCTGGGCCGCCACGACACGATCGGCATCGACCTGGTTGCCATGTGCGTCAACGACATCCTGACCTCTGGCGCGGAGCCCCTTTTCTTTTTGGACTATTTCGCCACCGGCAAGCTGCAGCTGGACGAGGCCCAGGCCGTCATCGAAGGTATCGCCGAGGGCTGCCGCCAGGCGGGCTGTGCACTGATCGGCGGCGAAACGGCAGAAATGCCCGGCATGTATGCGGCGGGCGAATACGACCTCGCCGGCTTTGCCGTGGGCGCCGTGGAGCGCTCCGAGTTGCTCGACGGCGGTCGCATCGAGGCGGGGCACCGCATCCTCGGGCTGGCCTCCAGCGGCCCACATTCCAACGGCTACTCGCTGATCCGCAAGGTCATCGAACATTCTGCAGCAGATCTGGAAGCACGTATCGAAGGGCCGTCGGGCGCCACGGTTGACCTCGGCAGCGCGCTGCTGGCACCGACCCGCATCTACGTAAAGCCGGTGCTCAACCTGCTGCGGCAGGGCGGAATCGACGGCCTGGCCCACATCACGGGTGGCGGACTAACCGAGAACATCGTGCGGGTTATCCCGGACGGGCTTGGCATCGACATCGACCCCCGGGCCTGGCCCCGGCCACCGGTATTCAAATGGCTGCAGGAAAACGGCAGCATCGATGACCACGAGATGCTGCGCACGTTCAATTGCGGCATCGGCATGGTGATGTTGACCGCGGCCGCCGAATCCCGGCGGATTCTGGCCGCAGCGCGGCAGCTCGGCATGGACTGTTTCGATATCGGCGAGGTTGTGACCCGCGACAACGGAGCGCGGGTCAGATACGTTCAGCAATGACCGGCGCGTTGAGGACCACCGTGCTGGTTTCGGGGTCAGGCAGCAACCTGCAGGCCCTGATCGACGCCCACCTGGCGGGAAGACTGAATATCCACATTGGCCATGTCATCAGCAACGTGGCCGAGGCCCGAGGTCTGCGACGGGCCGAGCAGGCCGGCATTCCGACCAGCATCCTGAAGCACGGCGACTTTGCCGACCGCGACGCCTTCGACCGGG
>Ga0316187_10003300_pt1 | contig 14060 bp, 15 predicted proteins | sample CroRivburrow1_MG_FD_204927 | JGI IMG/M metagenome (GOLD analysis project Ga0316187, IMG submission 204927) | Coastal sediment microbial communities from Maine, United States - Cross River worm burrow 1 | ecosystem: Environmental > Aquatic > Marine > Coastal > Sediment | place: USA: Maine...
AATCATCAGCCTTTAGAGGTTGTTCTAAAAACTCTACACCCAGGTCTTTTAACAAGGGCGCATTGTGAATAGTCTCGTTCGCGGTCCAGGCACAATTGGCATCAATCCTGAAAATAGCATTTGTATGTTTGCGTAACTCTTTAATAATGGCCACATCATTATCCGTTCCTAACTTAATTTTGTAAATAGGCCAGGGCTTTTCTTTTATTTTTGCAACCATTTTATCTACAGTATCCAGACCAATCGTATAATTGGTAACAGGATAATTTTCAATAGAAGTACCCCAAATCTCATACAGTGGTTTTCCAATGATTTTACCATAGAGGTCATGAGCCGCGAGATCTAAAGCACATAAGGCAAAGTTGCTCAATCCCCTGGAAGCAATAAATGAATAAAAATCTTCAGCATTATGAAAATTGTAGGACTCTATTTCCCGGCGAATTCCCTCTATTTCAGAGATCATACTTTCACAGCTAATACCGTAATACGGATTAGAAGTTGCTTCACCGTAGCCGGTACAATTTTCAGACGAGAGAGAAACTATTAAAGTATCTTGTGAATCATGAGATTCCCTTGAAATACTAAAGGTATGTTTCAAGGTTAAAGTGTACTTTTTTAGATTGAGATTCATTAATCAATTGTTTAATACGAATATAAATAAATCCCATATATGACGAAATAAAACCCCGGTAAGAATACCGGGGTTAAAATAATAATGCTTAAGAAAATGTATGGTGTTTAATACTGACTAACTCGTCTTAGTTTTTATGAACGCTTCCGGAAACAGATTTCTTCATTTGAACTTTTGCTTCTCCGGTATAGGAAATATCAGCACCGCTGCTGGCGTCAGCAGTTAGAGATTCAGATACATTAACAAAAATATCTGCTCCGCTGCTTGCATCGGCACGGCAGGTTTGTACATTAAAATCTCTGGCTTTAATATCAGAACCACTGCTGGCATTGGCATATAGCATATTGGCTTCACCGGATAATCTAATATCCGCCCCACTACTTGTATTGGCATCAACTTCATCGGCACTTAATTCTACGCGCAGATCCGAGCCGCTACTGGCATTCAATGATATTTTATCAGATTTAATAACACTCTTCCCAACTAAATCAGCACCGCTTGAAGATTCCAGTCCGGTAATGTCCGGCAAAGAGACATATATTTTTTTTGTTGCTCTGCCAATATTTTCAATGGCATGGATTTTTAGTTTACCATCCCGGATATCTGTTCCAATAAGGTCAATAATATTTTCGTCGGCTTCTACTGAAATTTCAAATTCCTTAGCCTGAGTAACATATACGTCCAGGCCTTCTGAGGCAGATACAACGGTAAATTCTTCAGTAACCTCTCTTCGGTCTTTGGCTATAACTCCATTTCCTTTTTTGCCGTCTCCAAAATTTATGTCAAAGGCACAAGAGGAAAGAAATAGCGCCAGGATAAATGCGATTGTAATTCTTGCTAATGTTGTCATGATTGTCGTTTTTAAGAACCCAAATTTTATGGGTTTTGATTAATTGTTTACTGATTTAATTTGATTGATAAAATTCTTTGTTTCTATTAGAAATAACGAAAATGAATTCCTCAATTGTTGAATTCAAATGATGAATTGTAAGCTTCTAGTTATTCTCATTGGTTTTGATCTTTACTCCGTCCTCATCAATTTTCATTTTAAAGGAATCCCCATCGTCTTTAATGTCAATATCTACTCCATTCCCATTGATAATTATGCGGCCATTTTCATCATCTTCGTCTTCGTTATCTATATCTTCAGGACAGTCCAGGCATTTTAACACACCGTTCTCCTGCATAAGCCACTGATAATCTATGATATCACTTCTATAAATATCTTTGTCGTAGCGGGTTATTCTTCCAATATGGCGTTTGGCGGATTCATCCAATTGGATTACACTATTTGCGGGAACAAAAACGGTTAACCTGACTTCCTGGTCCCTAACTTTATTTTTAACATCTGTTGTAAGAAAATTATCGAGTAACAGGGTATTAGCCTCAACAGAATAATTGTAATCAATCTTGCTAGCCCGATCTTTCGCGCTTGTAAAAGAACTTCCGTCTGCGTCCTTTCGAATACGGATGTGTGCAAGTGAATCTTCAGATTTTTTGATATCAAATCTTACATCGTCAGAAAATAAAATTTTATCTCCGTTTTCGTTATGGGTAACCGTCATTCCATTTATTCCTACGTTTTCCTGATTTTCGTATAGGTCACTGGATTGTAGACTAATACGCAAAGTATCAATGGCTTGAGGAAAATACAAATCCTCTGTAACTGTGCTTGTTCCATTAAAAGCATGAGCCGATACCTGTTGAATTCCAAGGACACTCAATCCAATAATAGAGAGCAGCCATAATCCCAATAAAGAGAACTTAGCAATGTTTCCAATAGATTTAAGGTTGTTCACAAGAATTTTTAACCCCAGGTACAGCAGAAAGAAAAATGGTATTCCTATTGCGAAAAAGGAGAGCAGTGAAACCAGCCAAACCGGTGCAACTGTGGAATTCACCATATCGTAAAAATCAACACCTGGGATATGTACTATGTCCAGAATTCCAACCGTGAATAATCCTATAAAGAGACCAATTAAAGTTGCGGCACCTATTATGATTAATAATATCCCTATAAATTTTCCGAAAACTTTGAAAAAGAACATGATAATGTCTCCAAGAGCATCAAAAAAAGTTCTGCCACTACTTTTTACTTTATTTCCTACTTTTTCATAATCTACACTCTTTACCCTATCTGCGACCTCGTCAAAACCTTCTTTTACTTTTTTTTCAATATTACTTATGTTAACCGGTTCACCCCTCATATCCAATTTCTGAGAAGTGGTTGCAGCTTCTGGCACTAAGATCCAGAGTAAGATATAGGCAATAAAACCAAAACCCGTGAAAATACCAAGTACGATGAAAATTAGACGTATCCATAAGACATCGAACCCTAGATAATGTTCAAGCCCGGCACATACACCACCAATATATTTGTTGTCAATATCTCTATAGAGTTTTTTAACTCTTGGCCGTGATTCACTACTTTTTCTTGGTTCATCTTCAAAAATGTCTTCATCTACCATATAGTCTTCAGGCTGTCCCATGATGTTGATGACTTCATCTACTTCTTTGAGGGTAATAACCTGCCTGTCGTTTTCCATTTTTTCCTGGAAAAGTTCAGCTACCCTGGCTTCAATATCAGCAATGATTTCATCACTTCCTGCCGTACCGGAAAATGAACGCTTAATTGATTCCAGGTACCGCTGTAATTTATTGAATGCTTTTTCATCTATGTGAAAAAGTATATTTGCGAGATTTATATTTACTGTTTTATTCATTGTTAGTTGTTTTTAGTATTGGTAACCAAATTAACTGCTCCTCTGAGTTCATCCCAGGTAATGTTCAATTCTTTCAGGAACACTTTACCTGTTTCCGTAAGTGCATAATATTTTCTGGGTGGGCCAGAGGTTGATTCCTCCCAGCGATAATTGAGCAACCCGGCATTCTTTAACCTGGTTAGCAAGGGATAAATTGTACCTTCAACTACCAGCATTTTTGCATCCTTGAGGGTTCCAAGAATTTCGGAAGCATACTTATCTTCTCCTCGAAGAATGGAGAGTATGCAATATTCCAAAACTCCTTTTCGCATCTGCGCTTTTGTGTTTTCTATGTTCATAATTTCGTAATTCTGTTTTGTGCTGTTCCTCTTGTCGCGGATTAATTCAGCATCTGGTTAACTGTTCGTTTTTTTGTTTTTCATTTGATGATGATTGATAAATAAACTCTTTTTTTATTGATGAATAACTCCTGTTATACAGCTTGATTACTGCTGTTTATTATTTTATGAAATTGATCGTTATTGGATATTTAAAATACTGTCCTTCATTTGTTCTTAGGGTTGCCAGAATTGTGTAAACTATATTGACAATAAAGAGTGCAACTTGTAACAGACCTGTAATTCCAATAGGCCAAAGCCACCATCCTAAATGCAAGTTTTCTCCAATAAAATGAAAATTGATATTATTGAACTCATTGTAATCTCGAATATCCAATAACCCTCCTTCAAAAATGCTGGGTAAAAATCCCAGTACGAAAGGAACCGATATAATTCCCAGAATAATGGAATACAATAAAAGGCTAATTTGGAAATTTAAAGCCTGCTTTCCATTGTAGTCCACGAAGTTGTGTTCCTTCTTATTTCCTATCCATAAAACCAATGGCAAAAGAAAGTTACCAAAGGGAATAAAGTACTTGCTAAGGGTGGATGCATGAATAACTGCGGATAAATTTCTTTCGTGTTTTGTCAATGTCTCTGTCATGGCCTATTAGTTTCTTATGCAAATATATGGCTAAAAGAAGGTATTATGCAAAACATAGTACTAACATTTAACAAATAATTAACATTTATAAGTTAAAATAGAATACTTACTTTTACCATATATTTCTATTTTTATGAGCCTGAGTCCCAGTAAATTCAATGTCTTTGCTTTTTTTAAATTACCATCGGCCTGGTGGTCCGGTGTTCGGCTTAGATCTTTCGATGAAGAGAAAGCCGTGGTTACTGTAAGGCATAAATGGTTTAATCAGAACCCATTTAAATCTATGTTCTGGGCTGTTCAGGGGATGGCAGCCGAACTTAGTACCGGGATTATGGTTAGTTCACAGATTAGAGAACGCAGTGAAAGCATTTCTATGCTTGTTGCCGGTAATAATGCTAGTTTCTCTAAAAAAGCGACCGGTAAAATTACATTCACCTGCGAGGACGGGCATAAGATAAAAGAAGCATTAGACCAAACGATTGCTACCGGAGAGGGGCAAACCTTTTGGATGAAATCTGTTGGAATAAATGAAGCCGGAATAGTAGTTTCTACCTTTAATTTTGAATGGACCGTAAAATTGAGAAACTGATATTGTTTTTTTATTCTGTTGCTGTAACATTTTGTATTCTGAACCAACTAACTATTGATAACCTAAAATAATAAAAATGAACGCACATGAAATAGATTAATCTATTTCGTGATTTGCATTACTCATCGTTTTATACCTATTAATTGTTCCTCTTTTACCCTTATATAAGTTAACACAAAAGCACTAGTCTTCAAAAATAAATTTTATGCCATCTGTAAAAGCTTGCGGATAGCCATTTTCATATGTCATATTAGGATAGTTAACGAATTCGAATTCCATCCAAGGTAATTCAATCTCCCTCATGGCATTTATAACTGCAGCATTCCTGGCCTCATCAGTATTTGAATAATGAAGTCTTTTGCTTTCATTTTCCTGGGGAATAGCTTCCCTTTCAAGCAACGCCTGCATATCACCCACGTGAAGGGCATCCGTAGCTATGAAATTTTGGAATACAGAAGATTCTGGTTCTTCAAAAAAAAGAGTCATTAGAACCATATTGGCTTCATTGCCTCTGCCAATGAATGTTCTTGAGGTATTACTGGTATAATGCTCGTCTACATATGAAGTCATACTTCTAAATATATCCCCATATTCTTGGAATTCTCCTGGGAGAGTCATCTTATTTTCCTTATAGTCATTAAGAGTTATCACTAACGCATTCAGCTGAATATTTTTGACCGCCCCGATCACTTTGTCAAATTCATCAGTAGCGACGACTGCTGAATTTTGTTCAGGAAAATCAAATAAATAGATTGCGGGTAAGTTTTTATCATTTTCATATGCACTGGGTATAAATATTTCTCCCTCTATACTTATTCCATTTGATGAAAATATAAAAGTTTCCCGTTTGTCGGCAGCTATTGCTGTAGGTGTTGGTGTTGTTGAGGTCGGTTCCAGCGGTGCGTCTTCGTCATTACTAGAGCATGCAATAAGCGCCAGAGCAAATGTTAGGTATCCAAGAATTAAAAAAATCATTTTTGTTTTCATAATTATAGTTTTAAGATTACTAATGAATACTTATTGGATCTTCCGGCATACTGTGCCACAAAGTTGGGGGTAGAGAGAGAGTTTGCCGTAATCCAGGCTTTAAACACCATTGAAGTTACGGAAATTATTCGAAACAAGATTTGGATTATCGGTCGTTCGTAGTATGATATCTCTTTTTGCAGCTTTCGCGATATATTATAGCCTTACCCTTTTTTGGGCATGGTTACGGTTGAAGGCAAGAAAGTTTCTTTCAAAAAATCAAGTCGGATAAATTCTGTTGGCGTAAACGATTCAGGAGAAGTAGTTTCTACCTTTAATTTTGAATGGACCGTAAAATTGAGAAACTGATATTTTTTTTTATTCTGTTGCTGTAACATTTTGTATTCTGAACCAACTAACTAGTGATAACCTAAAATAATAAAAATGAACGCACACGAAATAGACTACAAGATTTACGGCGAAGAAATGCAATACGTTGAAATAGAGCTGGATCCACAGGAGGCTGTGGTGGCTGAAGCCGGCAGTTTCATGATGATGGACACCGACATAAAGATGGATACCATTTTTGGAGATGGTTCCAACCAGGATAACAGTGTACTTGGTAAATTATTTTCGGCAGGAAAACGAATTCTAACCGGTGAGAGCTTGTTTATGACCGCTTTTTTAAATGTGGGTCAGGGCAAAAAGGAAGTTAGTTTTGCTTCTCCTTATCCCGGTAAGATTTTGCCCATTGATTTATCTGAAAAACATGGAAAATTTATATGTCAGAAAGATGCCTTTCTCTGCGCGGCCAAAGGAGTTTCTATTGGTATAGAATTCTCTAAACGACTTGGCAGGGGCCTGTTTGGGGGTGAAGGTTTTATCATGCAGAAACTTGAAGGCGACGGCATGGCCTTTGTTCACGCCGGCGGTACCCTGGCCAAGAAAGAGCTGGGGCCTGGTGAAATTTTAAGAGTTGATACAGGTTGTATTGTGGGGTTTACAAAGGATATAGACTACGATATTGAGTTTATTGGAGGAATCAGAAATACTGTATTTGGTGGTGAAGGTTTGTTCTTTGCGTCTTTGAGAGGCCCTGGAACCGTCTATGTACAATCCCTGCCTTTTAGCAGGCTGGCAGGCAGAGTTTGGGCTGCAGCGCCAAAAGGGGGAGGAAAGGACAAAGGAGAGGGAAGTATTTTAGGAGGAATAGGAGATCTTCTGGATGGTGATAACCGTTTCTAAATTATTCCCAACAAACTTTGAAACCAGATTAATTTCTTTATGAATTTTAATAAACTATTTGACTTTTTAAGTGAATTGGAGAAAAACAATTCCAAGGTCTGGATGGATAGTAACCGAAAACGGTACAAGGAAATTCGCACAGAATTTATTAGCTGGTTAGATGACATGGATAATTCCCTCGCGGATATTGATAAGCATTATTACAGGACTCCGGGAAAAAAAGGCATAAACAGGATTAACAATAATCTTATGTTTCACCCGCATAAACCTATTTATAAAGATCACTTTGGCGCAGGTTTGGATAAAGCTCCCGGGACAGGAGATTTCTATATTCAGATTGGAATAAATGAATCTTTACTTGCCGGTGGAGTTTGGCGACCAGACCCAAAATCACTGCGAAGTATAAGGGATGCCATTGATTATAACGGGGAAGAACTAATAAAAATCATCAATAAAGATTCATTTAAAGAAACTTTTGGCTCGCTATATATTGATGAAAAGCTGAAAAGCGCCCCCAAAGGTTTTACAAAGGAGCATCCTTATATTGATTTGTTGAGAAATAAATCCTTTGCGGTTGTCCACCAGCTTTCAAAAGATCAGGTAATAAGTGATGATTTTAGAGAAATTGTTATCAAAGTATACCGAGAAATGCTTCCTTTTAGGAGGTATTTAAATAATGCACTTACCGTATAAACCAATTATATTTAATACTTCAAATAATATAAGCCGCGATGAACGTGACAAAAAGCAGGATTAAAAATATTAGAAAAGAAGTTTTATCAGATAATTGGTACAACTTAAGCAAGTACACTTATGAATATCAAAAAGAGGATGGAAAGTGGGAAACTCAGATTCGCGAGTCGTATGACCGTGGAAATGGAGCTGCTATCTTGTTGTATAACAAACAGAAAGGAACAGTTATTCTTACCAAACAATTCAGAATGCCTACCTACGTAAACGGAAACCCCTCCGGGATGATGATAGAGGTATGCGCAGGCTTGTTGGATGGGGCTCATCCGGAAGATTGTATCAAAAAAGAAGTGGAGGAAGAAACCGGGTATCAAATACCTCATGTAAAAAAGGTATTTGAATCTTATATGTCACCAGGCGCCGTAACTGAAATACTTCACTTTTTTATTGGCGAATACGAAGAGCAAATGAAAGTTGGAGATGGTGGGGGTGCCGAGGATGAGAGTGAAAATATTGAAGTACTGGAAGTTTTATTCGATACGGCTTTAGACATGATTTCAAACGGGGAAATAAAAGATGCAAAAACTATTATGCTCGTACAATACGCAAGCATAAATAACATATTTCAATAATTGTCCCGCACCCATTCGAACACATACTGCATCTGTTGTTTTATCTCCGAAGCAGGATTCGTAAAATGATTATTCATAAAACTGAATATTAGCGTTTTCCCGGATTTAGTTATTAAATACCCACTTATATTATGATTGTTACCCAGTGTGCCAGTTTTAGCATAGATATATGGTTGGGGATTTCCCTGATACCAATCAGATATTGTCCCTGATTCGCCTCCCTCCGCAAAAAGATGGAATAGTCGTTCTTTTGGAACCTCCCTATGAATTGCATTCAAAACATATACCATAGCTTCAGGGCTAAAAAGATTATATCTGGAAAGTCCGGAACCATCTACCCATCTAGGCGGTTGTTTTAAATCTTTAAGGTGATTTTTAAGCATGTACTCTATAGCCGTTCCTGTGTTTAATGTGTCTGATAGGGTAGAGGAGGCCAGTAAGAGTAATTGCTCAGCTAAAAAATTATCGCTTTCCTGCATCATTCTTTTATTTATACTATCGGTAAGTATTCCAGAGAGTATCATTTTTTCTTCACAAGGCATTTTTTGAACTTCTGATATTTCTCTACCGAGGGCTTTTTCCAAAAGTGTCTGAATTACAATGCTATCTGTTTTAAATGGAATTTCAAGGGTGTCTTTTCTCGTCGGATCGAAATAAAAAGTATTCGTGTCCTTCTCACGATTAATTGTATTTTTTATCAGGGCTACATTAGGGATAAAATAGTTGGGAATCACGCGTAAGGTATCAGAATTAAAGATAGTTACTACATTGCCATATATTGGTAAGGCACTGCGTTCGGCAGAATAATACCCGTCATAGTCTTCCCATGCCCAGCCAGGTCCGAATTTATTGTCAGTAAAGTTGTTCTGATTGAGAGAGATGTTTTTAAAGCCCTTTAAAAACCGGGTAACAGAACTATCGTTTAAATATGGATGTAAGAGCGAGGGATCACCAGTTCCTTCTATAAACAGGGTGTCGTTTACATTACAATATTTCAATGCAGGAATCTGTTTGGGCAGGAGTAATAATGATGTATAAAGGGTGAAAATTTTTGTGTTACTTGCCGGTGTAAAATACTTATCGCTGTTGAGACGGTACAAAGTATCACCAGACATTGGATCGTAAATCATAATTCCTGTAAAATGATTTCTGAAAGTTTTAAGTTTCAATGCAGTGGTGACAGTTTTGTCTAACTTTTTACCAGACGCGCAGGCCCCAATAAGAAGTGAGAATAGGATTAAACAGCAAATATTTAGGACCTTATTCACTTGTAGATTACAGACTTAATGAAGGAAATGATCGATTTAATGAGGGAATTGATCGATTTTAACATGAAATTATCCAATTTTAACGGAATGTACACAATAATATATAGCTTTTTTTGATTATTTTTAGATTAACAATCTAATTAAAACAAACTCTCAATATGGCAAAAGCTATGCTGGAGTATTATAAAACCGTACTCCAAAAAGTAAGTTTTGATGTAAAACTCTTTAGTAAAGAACTAAAAAAAGCAATAACTAAACTATTGCCTGAAGAAATTGAAGAATTGAAAGCCTGGTTACAAGTTTTTATAAACGATAAACCAGAGTTACAACCCACATTGATTTATCTAAAAGTCTAACCCACAAGCCACCCAAAAAGGTGGCTTTTATTTTTTATGGATTGGACTAATTATTTTTACATCCTGAAAGGCGATTGCTCCGCGTACAATCCCTGAAATAACTTCTTTCAATGCCTGTGTAATCTGAATTTTAAGTTCGCTTTTGTGATAAATTAGACTTACTTCCCTGGCTGGTGAGGGATTATTGAAATATTTTAAATTTTTCTGTTTATTCTCATCCAATTCCAGGGTGTTGAGGTAGGGTAATAAGGTCATTCCCATATCCTGATCAGCCAGATTTACCAAAGTCTCAAAACTGCCGCTTTGCAACTGAAAATGCTCGTTTTCAAATTTTTTTGGTGTTTTACAAAGATTTATTACTCCATCCCTGAAACAATGCCCGTCCTTTAACAGCAATATATCACTAATATCCAGATCACTGGGATTTAGTTTATCTGCTGCTCTAAGTCTATGATTTTTTGGTACATACCCAACAAAAGGTTCATAGTATAATGGCCTTTCTATGATATACTCTATTTCAAGTGGAGTAGCGGCAATAGCCCCATCTATATGACCTTCTTGTATGTTTTTTATGAGGGTTTCTGTGCTTTGTTCTTTTATAATAAGATGTACTTTGGGGTATTTGTTAATAAAGGTTTTAAGAAACATAGGTAGAAGAGTGGGCATAATTGTCGGGATAATACCCAATGTATATTCACCACCAATAAACCCTTTTTCCTGATCAACAATGTCCTTAATTCGTTCTGCTTCGTTTACAATATTTTTGGCCTGTGCAACTATTTTTAAACCCGCTTCCGTAATACGGATAGGTTTCTTGCTTCTGTCAAAAATAAGTACGTCCAGTTCGTCCTCAAGTTTTTGCACCTGCATGCTCAAAGTAGGTTGTGTAACAAAACTTTTTTCTGCGGCCAGAGTAAAATTCTGGTATTCTGCAACCGCCAAGACATATTGCAATTGGGTAATGGTCATCTATCATAATTTTGAGTAATACAAATATAAAAACTATCAATAAAATTTATACTATAAGAGATAGATATTTAATAACTTTATACTAAATCAAAAAATATCATGAAATTAAATAGTATTGGCCTGAATACGGAGAAATCCAAGGCACTAAGTAAGGATTTGAATAAATTATTAGCAAACTTTCAAACGTACTATCAAAACCTTAGAGGTATTCACTGGAATATTAAAGGAAAAAGTTTTTTTGATCTACATGTTAAATTTGAAGAATTATACAACGATGCAAACTTAAAAGTAGATGAAATAGCCGAACGAATACTAACCTTAGGGGAAGTTCCACTTCATACTTTTGAGGATTATTTGAAAAATTCAAATGTTCCGATCGGTAAAAATGTAACTAAGGATGAGGAAGCAATTAAATTGATCGTTGATTCTTTAAAAGAGCTGCTGCTCATTGAACGCAAAATTCTGGCTGATTCGGATGCGGCTAATGATGAGGGTACCAATTCTATGATGAGTGGTTTTATTACAGAACAGGAAAAAACGGTTTGGATGATGAAAGCCTGGCTGGCAGAGGAAATATAATACTTTATCTTACAGAATGATAGCTTTGTCATTCAGGATATAGTTTTTATTTCTTTTAAAAAATACGTATAAATAAAAATGCCCGCTTTTTGCGGGCATTTTTATGTTTTATACTGATTTAAAAGCGAAGCTTCAATTCAAAATCTTCGTCGTTTACTTCAAACTTAACATCCTGAAAAGTGGGAGGTCCCACAATAATTTCATTACCGCTCATAGCATAATTTTCTTTTGGCATACCGCTATCCTGGAAGTCCATTCTTTGATTTTCATTTGTATCATGTAAGGATGAAATTGCATAAGTGCCCGGCTTTACATCTAGAAAAACAAAGGAAATACTCCCGGTCTTTGCTTCACGTTTAAAATTTTGGATTCCCGGACCTTGCATAAATGTGTCCTGGGTATGGAGTGCTGCCAGGATTTGTCCTTCATCACTTAGAACATTTTCAATAGTGACCTTAAGGGTGATGCCTTTTGCATCCTGTGCATTGGCAATAATCCCCGAAATAAATAAACTTAAAATAAGTGCTAACGTTTTCATTTTATTGTTTTTTTAGTTGTTTATGATGGTCCAAAACTCCGAAAACATAAAAACAATAAAAATCATTGTTTACTCAACTGTAAGAAATAAGGAATGAATTGTAAACTACATTAAGCTACAATCGAATTTTTGAAAAAGCAGTAAGATAATATACTGATAAGAAACCTAAAACCTGAGATTAACCCCTATGTGATTTGTTTGTTTTCTAAATCAACGGTAACTTCATTGTCCTGGACAAAAACACATAACAAACCAGCTATGATCATTGAAATACCACCAATTATCAAAGCATAAATAGAAATATTTCCAAAAAAAGATTTTAATAGAAAGCCCAGGATACCTGCCGCTACAATTTGCGGGATAACTATAAAGAAGTTAAAAACTCCCATATAATAGCCCATTTTATTAGCCGGTAAAATACTGGATAGCATAGCATAGGGCATTGACAAAATGCTTGCCCAGGCAATACCAACTCCTATCATGGATACCAGCAATAAATTTGGATCGGAAATAAAGTAGATAGAAATTAATCCTATTCCTCCTATAACAAGGGTAATCAAATGTGTCATTTTTCTACTTATATGTTTAGCTATAACAGGCAATAAAAAGGCCACCAGGGCGGCAATACCGTTATATACGGCAAAACAAATTCCAACCCAATCTGCTCCCTCATTGTATAGCACTGATGTAGTATCTGAAGTGTCATAAATATGGCTGGTCACGGCTGAAGTAGTATAGATCCACATAGCAAATAATGCAAACCAGGAAAAAAATTGAACAAATGCCAGCTGAACCATGGTTTTGGGCATTTTAAAAATTCCCATAAAGGATTCTTTGAGTCCTGTGAATACTCCTTTTTCTGCATTTTCACTTTTAAGCTTTTCAATATCATCGGGTGGGTATTCATCGGTGTTAAAAACAGTCCACATTACAGCGGCGAAATAGGCTATTCCCCCCAGGTAAAAAGACCATTTTACCGAATCGGGGATCCCGCCATCAGCGGCTATATTCTCTACGCCAAACCAGTTAGTCATAATATAGGGCAGGGCAGAGGCAATAATAGCTCCTAAACCAATAAAAAAACTTTGCATTGCAAATCCGCTCGTCCGCTGTTCATTAGGCAACATGTCACCCACAAACGCCCTGAACGGTTCCATACTTATATTAATTGATGCGTCCATCAGCCACAGCATAATTACTGCCATCCAAAGTGCTGTTGAGTTTGGCATTGCAAATAAGGCGATAGTGGCAAGAATTGCTCCAATCGCGAAAAAAGGCCTGCGCCTTCCCCATTTACGGTGCCAGGTTCTATCGCTGTAGTAACCAATAATTGGCTGTACCAAAAGGCCTGTTACCGGTGCTGCCAGCCATAGAATTGGCAATTCATCCTTAGACGCCCCCAGGGTTTCAAAAATCCTGCTTACGTTGGCATTTTGCAGCGCGAACCCAAATTGAATTCCCAGGAAACCAAAACTCATATTCCAGATTTGCCAAAAAGTTAATCTTGGTTTAACTGAGCTTATAGAAATTTGTGACACATTAATTGGTTTAGTTTGAATCTGTTTAGTTGGCTATTAAAAATAGAATATTTTTATGAACCTACCGGATTTCAGTCTTTATTGATAAATACGTCTTCGATGAACTATAAAAGGGTAAAATAAACAGCACTACTGTTTTTTGGACTAATGGAGGGCCATGGCATGATTTAATCCAAATTTTTGAATACTTTTTCAATCAGGGCTTTGGTGGCTTTTATACCTTCTGGTTCACTTAGTCTTTCACCCTCGTATTCTATTCCTATATAACCGATAAATCCAGAATCTTTTACCGTTTTAAGCAATCTTCCGTAATCCAGAAAAGTTTCATTGCCATTCGCATCAAAATTGTAAGATT
>Ga0316187_10003301_pt1 | contig 14058 bp, 13 predicted proteins | sample CroRivburrow1_MG_FD_204927 | JGI IMG/M metagenome (GOLD analysis project Ga0316187, IMG submission 204927) | Coastal sediment microbial communities from Maine, United States - Cross River worm burrow 1 | ecosystem: Environmental > Aquatic > Marine > Coastal > Sediment | place: USA: Maine...
CGACCATGCACTGCGCGACTTTCATTTGGCCGGCGTTGACCTCGAGAAAAAAACCAAAGAGCGCTTTAAGGCCATCATGCAGGAGCTCGCGGCCACTCAGGCGAGCTTCGAGCACAAGGTTCAGGATGCTTCGGATGCCTGGTCATTGCACATCGGCGACGCCAGTCAGCTCGACGGGCTGCCAAAGCAGGCGATAGCGCGGGCGGCCGACGACGCGGCCCGCAAGCAGCTCGATGGCTGGCTGCTGTCACTCGATTACCCGACATTTCATAGCATCATGACGCACGCCGTCAGCCGGGATTTGCGGGAAACGATGTACCGCGCGTGGGTGACACGCGGATCAGACAAGGGTGAAAGCAAGGAATGGGATAACAGCGACAACATTGCGAAGATTCTTGCACTGCGCCACGAAGCTGCAAGCCTCGTCGGCTTCGCAACATACGCAGAGTACTCGCTGGCGACGAAAATGGCCGATTCGCCGGCGCAGGTTATTTCGTTCCTTCGTGAATTGGCCGCACACTCTCGCAGCACTGCCGAGCAGGAGTATGCCGACCTTTCGGCATTTGCCGGCATTGAACTCGAGCCCTGGGACGTCACGTTCTGGCTGGAGAAGTACAAGCAGTCGACATTTTCGATCTCCAACGAGGAGCTCAAACAGTACTTTCCTGCCAACACCGTGATTGATGGTTTGTTTGCGTTGGCGGCGAGACTCTACGACGTTGAGTTGTCCCTGGATGACACGGTTTCGACCTGGCATGAGGATGTGCGATATTTCAACGTGCGGGAGTCGCACGGCAAGCCGCTCGGCGGCTTTTATACCGACCTTTTCGCGCGCAACGGCAAGCGCACGGGCGCGTGGATCGACGAGTGCATCGGCCGGAAGCAATTGAATGGCACGCTTGAACTGCCGGTAGGCTACCTCGTGTGCAATTTTCCCCCGCCCGATGGAAACGGCGTCTCGCTGCTGACACATGACGACGTGGTGACACTGTTCCACGAGTTCGGCCACATGTTGCATCACCTGCTCACACAGATCGGTTTTCCGAGCATCTCCGGTATCAACGGAGTGCCCTGGGACGCGGTGGAGCTGCCCAGCCAGTTCATGGAGAACTTCGCATGGAGCTACGACGTTTTGACCCACTGTTCCGCACACGCAGAAAGTGGCGAACCACTGCCTCGCGAACTGTTCGACAAGCTGAACAATAGCCGTCACGCCGGTGCGGCGGTCGCGATGATGCGACAAATCGAACTCGGCCTGTACGACTTCAGGTTACATGCGGAATACGACCCGGATAAGCCGCCGCGCGTTCTGGAAACCCTGGCTGAAGTGCGCGAAGAGGTGGCATTGATTCGACACCCGGATTACAACCGCCTGCCGCACGCGTTCTCTCATATCTTCGCGGGCGGCTACGCGGCCGGGTATTACAGTTACAAATGGGCCGAGGTACTGGCCGCCGACGCGTTTGACGCCTTTGAAGAAGCCGGGATATTCGATCAGGCAACGGCAAAGCGGTTCCGCCGCGAGATTCTCGAGATCGGCGGAAGTCGCGACATCATGAAGGCCTACGTTGCCTTTAGAGGTCGAGAGCCATCGATCGACGCCCTGCTTCGGCAGAACGGAATACAGCCTTCGTGAAAATCGCGACCTGGAACGTCAACTCTATGAACGTGCGGCAAGGACAGGTCATTGAGTGGCTGCAGTCCAGGGAGCCGGATGTCCTGGTCCTCCAGGAGATAAAGCAGCCGACCGAGAAGTTCCCATCGGACACACTTCGCGACATTGGCTACCACTCGATCGCGAGCGGGCAGAAGACCTACAACGGCGTTGCGGTAATTAGCAAGATCGAGCCAACGAGGACGGTGACAGACCTCCCTGGACTCGAGGACCCCCAACGGCGGGTTCTCGCTGCTACTACGGGAGATGTCCGCGTCATCGACCTGTATGTACCCAATGGATCGGAAGTTGGTTCCGATAAATACCAGTACAAGCTCGGCTGGCTGGCATCGCTAAAGGAATTCCTGCAAGCAGAGATGCGGGAGCATGAGAACGTCGTCGTGCTCGGAGATTTCAACATTGCACCGGCTGATGAAGATGTACACGATCCGGAAAAGTGGGGTGATGCCATTCTCTGCAGCCCGCTCGAACGCCAGGCACTCTCTGCGCTACTGGACCTCGGCCTTATCGATGTATTTCGCAAATTCGACCAGCCCGAAAAAACATTTAGCTGGTGGGACTATCGGGCGGCAGGTTTTCGTCGCAACGCCGGTCTTCGCATCGACCTGATTCTTTCCAGCGAGTCGATGGCAGAACGTTGCACCGCAAGCTACGTAGACAAGGAACCACGCAGCTGGGAGCGGCCGTCGGATCACGCGCCGGTTATTGCAGAATTCACTTTCTGACAAAACGTAAAGAAAACCGACACGACATATTCCTGATTTTGTGACTGTGTGCGCTTGGGCCGCCGTGTATCATTGTCGGATAAAAGGTGGGACACATTTATGTCTCAAGATCGCCGCAACGATTACGACGTTACCGATACCGTGCAGGTTAGCAATCCTGCCGCGGTAAGAGACGCTGTACACGAATTATTTTCCCGGACGTTTCCAGGGGCTTCCTTCGACAAGCTTTGGCTTGCGTTCTACGATTTCGAGCGCCTTTTTACCGGCCGCTTTCCGGGCTACAAAGGTTGTGACACGACCTACCATGACCTGCAGCACACGCTCGATATGACGCTGGCGCTCGCTCGCCTCGTTGCAGGTTATGAGCGCAGCGCAGAGCCACCTGACAAACTCGGCTCGGCCCGCGCACAAATGGCGATTATCACCTCGCTGTTCCACGATTCCGGCTACATACGGCACAAAGAGCGCGACAAGGGCTTTTCCAACGGCGCCGAGTTCACGCTCTATCACGTTTCGCGCAGCGCGGATTTCTTGCGCCGGTACCTGCCGGAACTCGGGCTGATGCGCGATGTGGCCGTTAGTAGCATGATCGTGCACTTCACCGGCTATGAGTTGGACCTCGACGATATCGAGCTCGACGATCCGCGAGACATTATATGTGGGCACCTTATTGGCACCGCAGATCTGATTGCACAAATGGCCGACCGCTGCTATCTCGAAAAATGCCGTGATCGCCTTTACAAGGAATTCGTTGTTGGCGGTGTCGCTGTCGAAAAGGCCGGACCCGGCGAATACATGGTGCGATACAAATCTGGCAAGGACCTCCTGGAGAAGACGCCGATGTTCTACCAGCAGGTCATGCGCGAACGGCTAAATAAGAAGTTCAACCGGGCCTATCGCTACATCGAAGTGCTGTATGACGGCCGTAACCCGTACATCGATGCAATTCGCAGCAATATTACGCACCTCGTGCACATACTCGAGAGTGGGGACTGGTCACTTCTGCGCCGGGAACCGGCTTTCTACCTGGGCATAGCCAACGCTGTTCAGGAAATCGAGCAGCTCGTGACACGGCAACTGGCGTCGTTTCAAGGCACCAGTATTCCCAGCAACAATCCGCTAGTGATGCCCGTCTGATTTCGCACGCAATAGGCGTAACGCATAGTACTGCGATCGCGTCAGTCGCCGGTTCGAAAAGAAGGCCGCAAGTCCGGCAGCCAGCACCGCATAAAAGCCGTCTGCCGCTGTCAGCACCTCGTCAAAAAAAACCGGCCACGTCATACTTGTAACGGACCGCAGGACCTGTAGCGTGCTGGTGTCGAAAATCTCCGAGGTGTAGGAGGCTGCTACTACAATATTCGCGAGCAACGCGCCCGATAGCGTCAGTAATGCTGCCAGGACCGGGAACCGCCAGTCGACGCCACGGCCTGCCTGCCTTATCGAAAAGCCCAGCATGGCACCGAGCAATACCGTCATCCAGGGAAAGACCCGGTCAAGCAGTGATGAAAGCTCAACCCAGAGCACGCAGAAAATTACGATGGTAATCAGCCCTGCGACAAGCGCATTGCGCAGCGACTGCGCTCGGACCAGGCGCTCTCCATCCTCTGCGCTGATGTCACGGCGCCTTCCGGAACCATGCTTCTTTCGCAGTCTAAGAGGTTGTTGGGCCGGGGCTTTTGACATGCATTAGAGTCTGTAAGGCGCGTAGCTGGCAATGCTAGACTGCCTGTAAATGAAAATGCCCGCAAATACCAAATCGTTCGTGCTCGTTTTTCGGCGGAGCATGCGGCGCCGGGCGAAAAATCGCTGACCGATATCTTTCGCAGGGTGACAAGAAATTTTTAGAGGGGGCTATCGTAAATGCGCGCAGCTTGGTTTGAAGAATTTGGCACAGCGAAGGACGTGTTACACATCGGTGAATTCGATAAGCCGGTGACATGTCCGGGCGAGGTTCTCGTAAAATTGGCGACAAGCGCGGTAAACCCATCGGATGTCAAGAAGCGGGCAGGCGCTTTTCCAGGCCTGCTTGATGGCGGCCCTGTTATCCCCAACAGCGATGGCGCCGGCGTGATCGAGGCAGTCGGCGACGACGTCTATGCCGGTCGTGTTGGCGAGCGCGTATGGATCTACCAGGCCCAGTTCGCGCGTCGTCTCGGAACAGCGGCAGAGTATGTGGCCATCGACGCCGGTCGAGCGCCAAAGTTGCCCGATGCCGCCAGTTTCGAGGTCGGTGCCTGTTTGGGAATTCCCGTGATGACGGCGCACCGCTGCGTGTTCGCCGACGGTGACGTGGCCGGCCAGACCATCCTTGTTACAGGTGGCGCGGGTCGTGTCGGCTATTATGCGGTGCAATGGGCCAGCCAGGCGGGCGCGAATGTCATTGCCACGGCAAGCAATGACGCGGACAAGGCAGCCTGCGAGCAAGCTGGCGCCCTGCATGTTGTCAATCATCGCGGCGGCGATGTAATCGGCGAGATCATGGCCGCAACGGGTGGCGCGCCGGTGGACCGTATAGTCGACGTCGAGTTTGGTGCGAACCTGCCGATATCGGTCGAAGTGCTGCGCGTTGGCGGGACGATCGCAACGTACTCATCAACGCAAGTGAGCGAACCAAGGCTGCCGTTCTACCAGATGATGTACAAGGACATTACAGTTCGCATGGTGATCGTTTACGCGATGCCCGAATCGGCAAAGGCACACGCGGTCGCCGACATCGGTCAGGCACTGACAAACAATCGCCTGCAACATCGAATCGCCTGCTCGATGCCGCTCGACGACATCGTCAGGGCCAACGAAATGGTGGAACAAGGTTCGATCCGTGGTGCGGTCGTTCTGACTTCCGACTAATTGGCGGCGACGCAAATTTGCCTGCCGACCCCATCCAAATAATGCATTACCACTGCAGCTGAAAGCTCAGGCCGTAAACGATCTCGCTTTCCCTTACGATGGGCCCAGGCTGCATGGACTGATCTCGCGGAATCGCATAGCTAAAGGGTCGGACCTGCAAGCTTGTTTCTCGCCCAAACATCTTGTCGACCCCCTGATTGAGCGAGCCCAAGGGATCGGTAAGCACCCATATCCATTTGTCCCTGGTGATTCGATAGCCGAGCTCCGCGTCCCGCTGGCGAATGTCAGCGCGAACCTGCATGAAATAATGCCCGAGCAGAGAGCCCAAGGTCGGCGTGATAATCAGATCCTGTATGGATGGGTTCTCGAATAACGCCTCGGCACCAAATTCGTAGATTGCGGACAATAACGCGGAGTACCAGAACGAAGCACTGGTGCCATAGCCGCGCTCCTGTGCACGTACGAAATAGGACGCACCCCAGTACGGATGCAGCAGATAGTTGATGTAGAAATCATCGGTGTCGATTTGTGGATGCGCGGCATTGTCCAGCCAGTAGGACATGTCATATCCCTCTTTCTGTTCCTCCGTCCAGCTGCTGACACTCTCCGGCGCCACGTAGAGAAGACCGATAGTCACCCATTGATAGGCAAGAAAATATGCGGTGTCTCGTTTCAACCCAGCTGAGTCACGACCATCGGTATCAATGCCTTGTGGCAGGCTGAAGTCGAGATCGTCCAGTTCGCCGCCGTGCACACTGCTTGTCGACAAAGCGAGAAAGACAATGATCGGCACGAGCGGCATGAACAGTTTGACTTGCACGCCACCCTACCTTCCGCCTGTTCTTCGGATCGAAAAATGCAATGCAAAATCCGGGGTCGCATTTGCCACCAGATCTTCGACGATGGCTAAAGACAGCGACAATCCTCGTCCGGGCAGGCGGTAGGCGCCGCCTACCGCAAATTGTACCGAAGCGCCGCCCAGCTCCTCCAGGTCACTGTCGAAGTACGCCCCCTGGGCGTAGATCTGCGTCGTAATCCGCAGGTTTTCCGTCGCGTGCCACGTGGCCGCCATCCCCCCGTACGGCAGCGCACTACGCTGAATATTGGCCAGCACATCTCCGTCGCCCAACAGGACTGCGCCAACAAAGCCGGAAACATCAAGGCCCCGTTCCCAGAGAATGCGCGTGTCGGACGCGTAGAGACCCAGCGAGAAATCCACGGCGCCACTTCCTCGCAACTCGTCTGCAGCACCGGTAGGGAGCTTGATGCTGGACCTCAACGCGACAGACCGGCTGCTGGCATCGCCGGCCTTCCTGAGCGGCATTGCAGCTGTCAGCTGAATGTCGCCGATACCGAAAGTCGGAGAGCTTAACTCGTACTGCGTGTTGCTCGCGTTAACGTACCGAAAACCGAGCTGATTGCTTACGCCATCGCGCTTGCTGTTCGAGAGACCAAAAGTATCGTGCCAACCTTCGATCGCATTATCCAGAAAGCCTTCCGCGTGGGCGACGAGCGGTAAATCAATGCCCAGTTCCAGGCGCTGCGTCATGCCGCGCCGAAGTGACAGCGTTAGAAAATAGCTTTCCCCATCGACAGCAAAATCCTCAAGCGCATTGTCACCGTCGTCAGCATGATTGACGAGGTCGAAGCTCAGGTCATAATTCGTCGTTCCCTCTCGAGCCAGGATCGCCGATTGAAAGGGCGGAAGTCCGAAGATCTGCAGGAACGGATTCTGGTTACGCAGGGCGAATCCGTGGGCAGTGGCCTGCTCGGAATGGGCGGTCAATGGCCAAACGAGTAGACTGATGACGAGCAGCGCACTCAGACTCGCCCAAATGAGGAATTGCCGGGAAAGAACGGCCAAATCTCCCCTCCAGGTCCAGGATAAGAACTTATTGTCGCTATTCTGGTCTGGATGCCTATACACAAATATACGTAAGGCCATGCCCAGTAACGCTCGTTTTCTACGCCAGTTGCGGATAACCGCCACAGCCGCCGCCTTTGTGGCGCTCGTCGTCCCATATGCTGACGCGCATGCCGATATGCCCGTATTTGAGGCAAGCTATGAGGTCCATTACGGGATACTGCACGGCACGATGACTCTCGAACTTGAACGCCAGGCTGCAGAATATACGTATCGCACCTCGCTGCGGCCGCGCGGCATTGCATCCTGGCTGCGACGCGGCGAAATAGAGGAAACAAGCAGGTTGGTGTCCGTCGATGGTCAGATCCGGCCCGTGGACTACATCAGCATGGACACGATCGCGAGACCGACGCGCCGAGCTAACTACATTTTTGATCAGCCGATCGGCCGGGTTACCGGGGAATACAAATCGCAAAGGGTCGACGTACCGATGCGGGCAGATGGCCAGAACCGTATTTCGGCGCAGGTTGCGATAATCCGCGCGTTACAGTCCAGCACCGAACTTGACGAGTTTGCCGTATTCGATCGTGGCCGCTGGCGGGACTTCCAGTTCGAAGTCTTGCGTGGTCAGTCTGTGGACACTCCTTCCGGCCACTTTGACACCGTGGAAGTCCGTTACACGTCGGGCGACAGCCAGAAAATCTGGTCACTCCATTGCGCCGAGACTCTCAACTATCTGCCCGTAGTAATTCTCTTTAGTGAAGACGGCAAGGTGAAATCTCGCGCGGAACTAACGAAATTCCGGATTCCTGACAAGGTCCCGTCGAACTAGCCGTCCGCACATCCCATGGTCTGTACATGACCTTAGGTGTCAACAAAGTGGCGCAGAAGAGAGCCCTGAAGATGGGTGAATCTATAATAGCCGCTTTGCCGGTCTCGATCTTGCCTGGGACGGCGCTAAAGGTGATTCTTGCAGAGACCAACACCGCGTCGTAGGCTGATTGTCGGGTGTACCAGATCGTAAAGTATTCCCAGCGGAGTGAATCATGTGCAGGAATATCAAAACCCTATATAACTTCGATCCTCCCGCAACGGACGAGGAGATACGTGCCGCGTCAGTTCAATTTGTACGAAAAATCAGTGGTTCAACGAAACCCTCGAAGGCCAACGAAGAGGCGTTCGAACGTGCCGTACATGCGGTGTCGATGGCAAGTCACGCGTTGCTGGCGACTCTGGTGACATCGGCGGCCACGAAAAATCGCAATGCGGAAGCGGCAAAATCGCGGGCCAGAACCGCCCGGGGTTTCGGCGGCGCGTGAAGCGCCTTTTGACAAGCCAATGAATATGTCGGCCGACACCCTGATTCGCGCTTTCGACAAAGCCCGGCATCTGAAGGGCGTGCGCGAGTGCTTGATTGAACTGCAGGACTTCGAACGCCGCATCGACCCTCGAATGCCGCCGGGTGCGAACATCGTTGATGCCTATATCTCCGAAATGTTCGATCGATGCAAGCACTGTGGCGGCCGGGTCCTGGTAGCAGATGTCGACGGCGAGGTTGCCGGTTACGCGACTATTATTCCCAAGGTCAGGAGTGAACAACTCGAAGACGGTGATCTGGAGTATGGGTTGATATCGGATTTGGTGGTAACGGAAAAGTTCCGCGGCCTGGGACTCGGTCAGAAGTTGCTTGAAGCGGCAGAATTGTACGCGCGGGCATGCGATGTTAAATACCTCCGGATCGGCGTGCTTGCAGGCAACCAGGTTGCAGAAAATCTTTATGCTTCTGCGGGCTTTTTGCCGCTGTATGCCGAACTTGAAAAGGAGCTGACCAGGTCGTAATGTCGTTGGAAATCAAAAACATCATTTTGGATGCCTGGTAGATACGCCATGTTGCACGCGTCATGTCATTGCGGGGCCGTCACGATAGAGGTTTTCGACAAGCCTGCATCTGTTACACAGTGCACGTGCTCGATTTGTCACCGCTACGGCGCACGATGGGCGTACTGCACCAGGAGCACCGCCTCGGTTTCATGTAATCCAGGCGACATCGCTGCGTATAGCTGGGGAGACAAGTCGCTCGAGTTCTATCATTGCAAGCATTGCGGTTGCCTGACGCATTACGAAAGCGTCGAGAAACTCGACAATAGCCGTATTGCGGTGAATGCCAGAATGATGTCACCGGGGGATATCGCGGACGTACCGGTCCGGACATTTGATGGCGCAAAAACCTGGAAGTACCTGGATGATTGAGAGTGCTCTGATCGGGGTCATCGTCTCGTTGAAAAATAGCTGGGTCCTGGCGTGGATCTGAATCAGGTTACTCTGCCCTGCACCGATTACGACGAGTCTGTTCGCTTCTATAAGTTGCTCGGGCTTACGCAAATTGTCGATAGCCCACCGCGCTACGCCCGATTCGAAACCAGTTCCGGATCAACGCTGTCGATCCATGCCTCGGCGCCCATTAAGGACGGGCCTGAGGTTGTCGTCTACTTCGAGGTTCCGAATGTCGACCTTGAAGTTCGAAGGCTGAAGAACCTGGGCGTCGTCTTTGAGGCCGAACCTGCTGATCAGGATTGGCTGTGGCGAGAGTCCTATCTACGAGACCCTGCCGGGAACCGGCTCTGTATCTATCGCGCGGGCGATAATCGCCGCTTTCCGCCATGGAGAATTGGCGAAGACAGTGTCTAGCAATCGCTGTCGATTTTGGAAATAAAAAGCTTGTGCCAGATACTGGATGAAGGACCGCCGTTAATCCATTGAGGCGTATTTCGATCTCGGCGCACGACAGGATATCCGACATGACAGAACTCGAAGACCGTTCGATTTATTGTCCCTATTGTGGGGAATCAATCAATGTCTTGATCGACCACTCTGTTCCGCAACAGAACTACATAGAAGACTGCCAGGTCTGTTGCCGTCCCATAAATTTCAGTGTGTCGGTAGAGCCCGACGGTGAGATCCAGCTATGCGCGACGAGTGATAGCGAATAGTCACTGCCGCTCAAGCGTGGTCAGATACGAATACACTGTATGAGCGTGGTCGATGGAATGCGCTAGCGCTTACAGTGTCCCCACCGTCAGATATTGGATGCCCAGCTCTCTGGCAAGGTCGTTGAGCTGTTTAAGATCTTCATCATGCAGGCGACGGAGCTCCTCTTTGCTCTGCTGATACAGGACCGACAATTCGCTACTGACCTCACGCATACCCTGCGTCGGTGGGCCGTTATGATCGAGCGCCGTGCGATATAGCCAGCCGTAACGAGAATACAGTTTGGCGCCGCCATCCCGACCCGCCAGGATGTCGTAGTTTACTTTCGCGTTCGGGTTGTACAGCAGCTTCTCGATTTTGACGATGTTCTCGAGCGCCAATTCGCCCAGCGCTATCAAGCGGGCGGCACGGGGGTCATCAGACAACACGTTGTGGCGCGACTCCAGTTGTTCGCGTACGGCGCGAAGGTGCTCGGCGTCCGCGGTAATCGACGAAATACGATCGCGAATCTCGACAAGGAACTGCGTCTGCGATCTTAAGCCGGCGATTGTTGCATGCGATCTCGGATCAGGAAGCACCGTCAATGGCTGTTCGACGCTATCGCCGGCAACCGTCAGCCGCAGTCGATAATCGCCGGGAACGACCAGCGGCCCGATGTTGACGTCACCTGCATCATTGGTGGAGCCGGGAATTCGTCGGGCGCCTTCGAATGCCAAATCCCAGGCGCCCCGATTCATGCCTTCGACGGCTTCCAAAGCGGCTTTGCGTTCTTCATCGGGGTTCGCATCCGGATGCTCGGGCGCGAGGTAAGGCGGTTCGGGTTCACTGCTGAGCCTGCGAACGATTTTGCCGCTGCTATCCAGAACCTCCAGAACGATTTCATCGTCGGGTTTCTCGGCAAGATGATAAGTGACGATCACGCCCTCCGGTGGATTCGACGTCTTGCCCGACCTTGAGCCGTCGGGCCCGGATGCGTAGGTCCAACGAATGGCAGGAAGCGGCGGGAACAGGTGCGCGGGTTTCTTTGCGATTTCTGACGACATTTCTCGTATCGGCGTCAGGTCGTCGAGTATCCAGGCAGAACGGCCCAGCGTGCCGACGACCAGGTCATTTCCCGCAACGACCATATCGGCGATGGCGACGGTTGGCATATTGAGTCGTAGCGACTCCCAGCTGCGTCCGTCATCGTGTGACACCATGACGCCTCGCTCGGTGCCAAGAAACAGCATCCCTGGTTTTACGGAATCCTCGCGCACCACCTTCAAATAGACTTCCCGGTCAAGGCCGCGTGCCAGGCTGGTCCAGCTTGCACCGAAGTTTGTCGTCTTCCATATATACGGCGTTTCGTCATCGAGACGATGTGCGTCGTAAACGGCGTAGGCTGTCCCGGCGGCCCAGCGCGAGGCCTCGATCGTAACCACGGTGCCCCATTCAGGCGCGCCGCGGGGCGTAACGTTATTCCAGTTCTTGCCCCCGTCGCGCGTGACGTGAATCAATCCGTCGTCGGAACCGGCCCAGATCACCCCGGCTTCGGCAGGCGACTCGGCCACCGCGAAAATCGTTCCATAAAACTCAACGCCGGTGTTGTCACCCGTAATGGGTCCGCCCGTCCATCGTTGTTTGCTCTTGTCATTACGCGTGAGATCCGGGCTGATGGTCTCCCAGGACTGTCCTCCGTCGCGCGTTTTTTGCAGGAAGTTACTGGCGTGGTAAACGAGCCTGGAATCGTGCGGGGAAATTACGATCGGTGCGGTCCATTGGAAACGATGGCGCAGGTCCTCGGCGCCATGGCCGCTGCCGTTATCCGGGTAGATTCCGACGTGCGGCGCCTGGCCGGTGCGTTCATCGTAACGTGACAAATAGCCGAGGTACTCGCCCGCGTAGACAATATTCGGGTCATCCGGATCGGCGACGACGAAACCCGCTTCACCGCCCCCGACCGGGGCCCAGTCGCCGAGCATGATGCCACCGGAGTGCAGGCTGTTACTCGGCCCCGCGCGCGTTCCGAGGTCCTGCAAGCTACCCATGACACGGTAGGGCGTGCGGGTATCGACGGACAGGTGATAAAACTGGCCCAGCGGTATCGGCGGCCGTTCCCAGGTCTCGCCACCGTCCCAGCTCAGCGAGACACCGCCATCACTGGCCTCGGCGATGCGCCGTGGGTTTTCCGGATCGATCCACACGTCGTGGTGATCCCAGCCACCGGCCCTCACTCGCAAAACGGTGCGACCTCCGTCAATCGTTTTCAGCATCCGGACCTGGGGAAACCAGACAACGTCTGCGTTGCTTGGATCAATGGTCAATGTTGTGTAGTACCAGGCGCGTTGTCGCAGCCCGGCGGAATCGTTAATAAGCTCCCAGCTATCGCCGCCGTTGTCGGAGCGGAACAGGCCGCCTTTTTCCGCTTCGATCAACGCGTAGACACGGTCCGGGTCGCTTACCGCGACGCGAACGCCAATCTTGCCCCACACACCATCGGGAAGCCCCTTGTCTTTGAGCTGCGTCCACGTGTCGCCGCCATCACGCGACATGTAAAGGCCGCTGCCCGGTCCGCCACTTTGCATCGTCCACGGCTTGCGGCGTGTCTGCCACATGCCGGCAAACAGAATGTTGGGGTTCTTCTCATTAAACGCGACGTCGGAGGCACCCGTGTCGTTGTCGACGAATAACACACGGTCCCAGTTGTCTCCACCGTCCGTACTGCGGTAGACACCTCTGGCAGGACCAGCTCCGAAAGGGCTGCCAAGTGCGGCGGCAAAGATTATGTTTTCGTCGTCAGGATGGACAACAATCGTGCCAATTTGCCCTTCGGCTTTCCAAACATGATCCCAGTTCTTGCCGCCGTCGAGTGAACGGTAGATGCCGTTACCTTCGCCAACATTACCGCGAATATTGGCTTCTCCCGCACCGACATAAACGACATTCGGGTTCGTTGCTGCCAGCGCTACCGATCCAATGGATGAAACGGGCTGATCGTCAAATATCGACTCCCACTTCAGCCCGCCGTTCGACGATTTCCAGACGCCGCCGGCGGCCGTCGACAAGTAATAGGTAAGCGGGTCGCTCGATATTCCGACTACGCGCGTGGTGCGGCCGCCGGACGCGGGGCCGACAAGACGATATTGGACGCCGGTATCCTCGTTTTCAGCCTCTATGTCGATCGCGGTCTCTTGCGCCGAAAGCGGTGAACCCGGCATGCTCAGCAGTACCGAAACCAAAATGGCTATGACGTAGAGCGGCTTTATTCTCATCATTCTTATCCTATGGAAGCGGTGAACATGGCCCCCTGGTTATCGTACACCGGTGTTCGGCGATTCGCCTCGGCTGATGGATGTTAGCTTTGCGAATCACCCTCAATTTCATAGTCTATGGATTCAATGGTTGCCGTCTTGTTCTGTTTTTCGATCACAATTGAAACCTGGTCGCCCACACCCTTCTTCAACAGCGCCTGCGCCACTGGCGAATCAATATTTATTTTGCCTGCAGCGGCGTCGGCTTCATCCTCGCCGACCAGGCGATAGCGAACGCATTCTTGCTCACCAAAATCCAGGGTGACTTCTGCGCCAAAGAACACCTGCTCAGGCGGCACCCGATGTCGAACGATTTGCAGTATCGGCAAACGTTTCTGCACATAACGTATACGCCGGTCGATTCCGCCCAGTTCTTTTTTACGATAAATATACTCGGCGTTTTCCGAGCGATCGCCTTCGGCGGCGGCCGCCGACAGGGCTGCCACGACGTCGCGCCGGCGAAGCCATAGCGTTTTAAGCTCGTCCTGCAGTGCCAGGTAGCCCGCCGCGGTTATGTACGGAGACCCGGCCCGGCGTGGTGGCTTCCATCGCCCCATTTCATCCTCTCTTCAACAGATAGCCTGCGTCCCTTCGGCTTTTTGGTTTTCGCCATGAACGAACCTTTACGTGCTCTCCATGCTCGAGCAATTGTCGCACGCGGAGGCGCGG
>Ga0316187_10003303_pt1 | contig 14055 bp, 11 predicted proteins | sample CroRivburrow1_MG_FD_204927 | JGI IMG/M metagenome (GOLD analysis project Ga0316187, IMG submission 204927) | Coastal sediment microbial communities from Maine, United States - Cross River worm burrow 1 | ecosystem: Environmental > Aquatic > Marine > Coastal > Sediment | place: USA: Maine...
TGCCCCGAGCCTGTAAATAACTGGAAGATCCATCCAGCCATTGCGCTTTGAGTAGGCCGGCATCAGGTTAACTCGAATTGATTCTAGGGCGACGAAACGAGAATTGTATCGTCATTGACCCTCGATATGTGTTTAGGCAGAACCTTTACCAGGGGGAAATAGGGGACAGACCACGTTTTTCTTTTCGCTAGTTTGCCTCTGTCTTACGCGAAACCCTTAAAAACGCGGTCTGTCCCCTATTTACTACAGGGCAAGCGCGACTGTATCCGCTTGTGCCTGCTACTTCTTTAAAAGACAAGCTATTGGCGGGCTGGGATTACCGTGTCTGAAAGCGGCTCGGTTAAAGTTTCTCAGATGAAGGCTCAGACATTAATTGAAGCGGAATAAGGTGATTCCAAGGAAAACGCAGAATGGTGGGCTTAACTGAACAATCCACAGTACATCGTATTTTGGGAGTGAGATATCAATGAATGAGCGACCTAAGCACACGAATAAATCACGTTTTAAACATCTCAACCACACTGAATGGGCAGCTATGAATGAGTTACTGGAACTGCAGGAAAAGGCTACAAAGTTGGTTCATTGGCCCACCGGAATAACATACTCCTGCGATCATCATGCAGAAGCATTGAAAAAAATAGCATCGTCAATGAGGATTCACATTGCCATTGAAAATTATATTGCCGGCGAAATGCTTTGTGCCAATTGTCTTAACGAAAGCTCTATTGCCAAGGGTGATGCAGATGAGTAATTACGGTGCTGCTGGCCTGTATATATCGTCAGCCATCATTCAGCTAAGCCCTGAATTTAGAGGTGGAAGTAAATAGGTAAATAGTAGATAGGGAAATAGTAAATAGGGGACAGACCACGTTTTTAGGGGTTCCGAGTAAGCCAGATGAAAATTGGCTAAAAGAAAAACGTGGTCTGTCCCCTATTTAATATTCTGACGCACGAATTACCAAAGAAAAACCCGCGGAAATCAACGTCAATATCCTTTTCATTTAAGTCTTGCTAATAAGCAGGCTTCCCTTGATATAAATTTCATCATTGAGATTTCATCCTGGAATGAAAGATGGCCTTGATACTCGTCAATAAAGTTAAACCATCCCTCGTATTATTAATATTAAGTTTGTTTTTTCTAAATCAGAAACGAAAGTTTTGTCGATTCGAGGAAATTCAAAATGAACAGTCACCGTAGACTAATCACTGCGAGTTTCGCCTGTTTGATGGCGGCTTGTGCTACGTTGTCGACATCTAGATCATTCAATCCGTGGCAATTCCCGAACAGAGACTACCGCATATCGTCGATTGCTGAGCAGGTGCGATTACTGGCATCGATGGAGCCATGTAACGAATATGCAAGAGACACTTTTCCTGAAACCTTACGTCGTTATGAAAACGGTTCACTTGAAGGGGCAAACCTAATAGCGACGGTTTTTGACGACGAAAAACTTAACAGTCAGTTGAAAGTTCATGTCGCCGAGGGCGAACAGATTCATGGCCGCATGAGTGGCAAACATGTGATCAGGGGGAAGTTATATGCAGCCGGGGACGAGGTATCCGTTAATACTGCCGACATCGTCGACTGGTACGTCATCCCTCGAAGCGGCCCACCAGAAGGGAATTTTATTGGTAAATATTTACTCCTGAAACAGGATGGATTCGAACCAGGAGATTGTAATCCCAATGATATTGAGTTTCAGCGTTACCGGTATTTTTCGATAAATTATTCCTTTGTTCCTCCGGGTACCGATGGATGGGAAATGCGTGGGCCTGGGGATGGATGGGATATGTCTATGCATAATGAAGGCCAGAGTCCCGACGAATTGAATACTTTATCCAGTTTTCGTCAACGGATACCTGTAATCGATTCCATGCAGAAGTTAATTGCCAAAACCAGAACACACATGGGATATGGTCCCGAAACGGCCGACCGGTACACGGTGCTTGAACACAAGGTCGAAGCCTTTACTAAAAAGGAAGCTTTGTGTGCTTTATCGCAACAGGTTATACATGATAACGAAGCCCTGCTTGTGTCGCTGAAGAGGGTGTCTATGACCAGAGAGGTTCAAACGCTTTTATGTGTGCATCCGTATGATAAAAGTATCGGCATCAAACTTAATTACTCGCATCTTTATTATTCTGGAAACCGGGGCGCAGAATTTATTGATAGGGCAAAAAAGGTATCTGAAAGCCTCGCGTTTACGAAAAGTTACTAAAGGCGAAGTGGACGATGAAGCATAACTCAGCCGTCTGAGCTGGCGGTCGTTTTTTGCCGCTCATATAAATTTTCTATGTACGTGCTTTCCCAATTAAAGACGCTTATGCGTATGTGCCAGGAGGCAGTCTTCGGCCTGGAAAGGACCGGCAGTTAGAATAATGGATCAAACAGAGACTGACTCCTTTGAAATAGAAATCTTGCCTGGGTGGCAATTATTTATCATCCAGCTATCACTGCACCGGTAAGTACTCTTCTGACCATTTCAGCACGACATTGAACGAGATTGAGATTCGCTTTTGCTGGTACAAGTTCGGATGTACCAAGTGGTGCAAGAACGACGGCCACATGAGTATCATTCCGGGTTTTGGCTGGATGGTATATTGCGGTGAAATCTGCGCGTCTCCACGTATCGCAGTCATGTTAGCCTGGGGACGTGGGTCGTAAAAGGAGATGGCGCCAGGGCTCAGGTCATTGCGGCTACCGACTTTTGTTTTTCCCGTTGGTATAGCCACGTAGTAGGTGCCACTCAGATAGCTGTGCGGGTGATTGTGAAGGTCATGGTAATCGCCGAGGCGATTGATATTCGCCCAGCCATGCAACGACCAGCTAACTGGGTAATTCAACCCTTGCCGGTGCAGGTAGTCAATCACTGTTTTATTAGCGCATTCCTTCAGCCATTGCGTCGCCGGGTGTTCGTGGGTCATCAAGTTATCGTTGAGATAATCTGTGGTGAGGTTCCTGTTATCGGCTTCGAGCTTTTCGATCAGCGCAGCTAGCGCTGGATTAGCCCGTTCGTGCCCCGGTAGTAACCGTTGCAATAGGATCGTGGGCCATAGTTGCAGGAAACCCTCGTTATCTGGCGTCGGCATGGTGATTCACTCTACGCTTGGTGACTATTTATTTAAAATAAAGGTCGGATCTCAACTTCCGATTATCATCGCCTATTATGGGACGATCTCGGCTACTGGTGTTAGGGAATTTAGAATTGGCTTTGTTCAGAGCAGACACTCGTGCGAATTTTCCGTACTTCGTCATTCGGCCTATGATAGTTACTATGGTAAGCCAGCACTGTGCAGGTCTGCTACAAATTCGTCCAGGAACTTTTGGTTTCGATCGGGTTGTGTCGCAGCGAATTTTGTTGTTGAAAATCCAGGGTCGATATCACGGATATCTCTTGTGATATCAGTACATTTTTTTAAAAAATAGGGGACAGACCACGTTTTTCTTTTCGGGAAATAGGGGACAAACCGGGTTTTTCTTTTCGCTACTCTGGCTCTGGCTTACTCGGAACCCTTAAAAACGTGGTCTGTCCCCTATTTCCCCCCTATTTCCCTTTCCTAATTTAGGTTCAATTCAGCTTCTGAAGCTGAACTCATTGATATCAAGGGTAAAACCGGCTCCGTCACAAACCATCAGCCCGGCGTCGCGCAGATAGCGGTAGGTCACGTTCTCGAGTTTCACCCTGGAATCGATTATGTTGACGATGTAACCGCTTTCCCCGAGGTCGACGATGGTGGTACGACGTTCCGGTTTGCGCTGATATTCCGCTGACTTGTTGTCGTAAATGAACGTGAATCCCTCGAGTCTACAAACGGCACCCTCGACCTCCAGTACCTCGCCGAGAAAATGGCGCCGGGTCGAGTTCTCGTAAAGCGCCCTGTAGACAAGGTGCACCTTGTCGCCTTTTTCGATAATCATGATTTTGTCTCCATGAACCTCGCTTGCTGGTATCAGGCGATGCAGAAAGCAGGAATGTGTCGATAAGCTTACCCGCGTGACGCATGGCCGCGAGTTGACTGATTATAGATACGTTTAAGGGAAAAAATCAGGCAGCTAAAATCAAATAGGGACGAAATAGGGGACAGACCACGTTTTTACCAAATAGAAAAACGTGGTCTGTCCCCTATTTACAGCAGGGCGAGATGAAATGTTAGAATCAGCAGGCTCCAGAAATTACCGCTACCCAGGAAAACGACTATGAACTGTGATTCCCGCCGTCAGAAACTGCGCGCCGTATTTGCGGGCGATAGCTGCATACATCCGGGTTCGGTGTACGACCCGATCTCGGCCCGTGTCGCCGAAGATCTCGGCTTTGAGGCCGGCATGTTTGCCGGCTCGGTCGCCTCGCTGACGGTGCTCGGTGCACCCGACCTGATTGTGCTGACACTTAGTGAATTCGCTGACCAGGCGCATCGTATCTGTCGAGCCGGCGAATTGCCGTTGATTGTCGATGCCGACCACGGTTACGGCAATGCCCTCAACGTGCGGCGTACCGTCGAAGAGCTGGAGACTGCAGGCGTTGCCTGCCTGACAATCGAGGATACCTTGCTGCCGACGCGCTTTGGTCGGACCAGCGCCGAGTTTCTTGAGGTCGACGAAGGTGTCGGCAAGATGAAGGCGGCGTTGGACGCGCGACAGGATGCACAGATGATCCTGTTAGGGCGCACCAGCGCGGTTGGTCCGAATGGTGTCGACGACGGCATTCGGCGTGCCGCAGCTTATCTTGATGCCGGGGTTGACGGCATCATGTTCGTCGGCATCAAGACCCGTGCCGAACTGGAGCAGATCGCGCGCATTATCGATGCGCCAATTATGCTAGGTGGGTCGGGCGCGGAATTGCAGGATCCCGCTTATTTGCAGGAACTTGGTGTCAGGGTCAGTTTGCAGGGGCACCAGCCCTTCATGGCGGCGGTGCAGGCGATGCATGATTGCCTGCAGGCATTACGTGGCGGAACACCACCGGCGCAGTTGCAGGGCGTCGCCTCGACCGAGTTGATGCAGCAGCTCAGCCGTGACGCGAACTATCGCGCCTGGCAGGATGATTACCTCGGCTGAATTTTAAAAAGGATCAGTAGCGGCGGGAGATTTACTTCCAGAAATATTATTTCACCGCAAACAACCGGCGGGCAGTGCGTAGCTGCGCGCCTAACGCAGAAAGCGCTTCTCGTTTGCCTTCACTTCGTCCATTTTTTGCAACCTGAAAATCTCCGATACCGGCACGATGTCCTGGTCGACCCGGTGGATGCCGCCGTCGGCGATGATTTGCGCGAACACTTTTTGCATCGCGGTCACCGACGCACGGATGGCGTGGTTGCCGTAGATCAGAATCTTGACCTTCTTCAGCGCAAGCGCGCGTGCCTCGGTCATCTGCGGGTAGGCGGTCGGCACGATGACGAGGGGAACCGATCCGTTCCAGGCATTGATAAAACTCTCGATTTCGTCTGGCGTCTGCTGTTTCGAGTGGATCAGGATCATGTCTGCACCTGCTTCGGCGTAACGGGCGGCGCGCTCCAGCGCGACCCGTTCACCGAGCCCGGCAATCAACGCCTCGTCGCGTGCGATGATCATGAAGTTGGGATCCTTGCGCGCATGCGCAGCGGCTTCGAGCTTGCCCTGGAATTCCTCCACGCGCAGTAATTCCTGGCGGCCCCCGGCGACCAGGCTGGTGACCTTGGGGAAGGTCTTGTCCTCGATCACCACGGCGGCAGCGCCGGCATCCTCGTATTGTTCGATGGTGTGCAACACGTTGATGGCGTTGCCGTAGCCGGTGTCCACGTCGGCGACGATGGGCAGGGTGGTGCGTTGCGCGATGGCACGCAGCGTCGCCAGGTGTTCGGCCATCGACACCAGGCTCACGTCGGGCAGGCCGCAGGCCGCCGACAATTCGAAGCCGCTGGCCCAGATGCCGTCGAAGCCGGCTTCCTCGACCAGCATCGCGGACAATGGATTATGTGCCGCCATAATGCGTGCGAGGCCATCAGCAGCGATGATTTCGCGCAGATTCTTACTGTTTTGTTTCATAACCTGGGTTTTCCGCTGGATTCAGGGCGCCGCTCATGCGTTCGCGTCGATTAGCTGGGTGACCGCCGCATGAATGGCGTCACAGGCACTGGCGAGTTCCATTTCGCTCGCCGCATAAGAGATGCGGATAAAGCCATCGGCAAGAAATCCCGAACCCGGCACCACGGCGACGCCGGCTACCTCCATCAGGTACATGGCGAAGTCCATGTCGGTCTCCAGTCGCTTGCCGCCAGGCGTCACATTGCCGAGCAGTTCACGGCAATCGGCAAACACGTAGAAGGCGCCGTCCGGGGTGTCGCAGGACAGGCCGGGGACCGCGTTAATGCTTGTTACCATCGCGTCGCGCCGTGCCTTGAAGGCCGAGCGAAATTCATTCATGAAGGATTGATCGCCGGTCAGGGCGGTCACCGAGGCATGCTGCGAAATCGAGCAGGTATGCGAAGTCGATTGACCCTGCACCGTATTCATCGCCTTGATCAACTCCAGCGGCCCACCCGCGTAGCCGACGCGCCAGCCCGTCATGGCATAGGATTTCGATACGCCGTTGACGGTAAGCGTGCGATCCGCCAGGTCCGGCGCTACTGCTGCCATGGTGGCGAATTCGACGTCGCCATAGACCAGGTGCTCATAGATGTCGTCGCTCAGAATCCACACCTTCGGGAAGTCACGCAACACTTCGGCCAGGGCTTGCAGGTCGCTGGCGGAGTAGACGGCGCCGGTCGGGTTCGACGGCGAGTTCAGCATCAACCACTTGCTGTTGTCGTTGAGCGCGGCGCGCAAGTCGTCGGGTTGCAGGATAAAGCCGTTGCCGACGCTGGTCGGGATGGCGACCGGCACGCCACCGTTCAATTTCACCATCTCCGGGTAAGACACCCAGCAGGGGGTCGGAAAAACCACTTCGTCGCCTTCATCGAGCGTGGCCATCAGCGCGCTGAACAGCAATTGCTTGGCGCCGCAACCAACCGTGATCTGCTCGGCAGTGTAGGTCAGGTTATTCTCGCGGCGAAATTTTTCGACGATCGCCTCCCGTAGCGGGGCAATACCCGCAACCGAGGTATAGCGCGTTTTCCCTGCCTGGATGGCGGCGATCCCGGCTTTGGCAATATGCTCCGGGGTGTCGAAGTCCGGCTCACCCTGGCTCAGCGTGATGATCGTTTTCCCGGCGGCGCGCATCGACTCGGCCAGTTCGGTCATCGCCTTGGTTTGCGATGGTTTTACTGCGGAAAGCTTGCTTGACAGGATGCCCATTGGATTCTCCCTGGTTGCGCCGTATGCGGCCTGCGCGAAGTAAAACGTTTTCACCCGCTGAAGTAAAGGTTGGCGGCTACCAGTCGAGCGCCATTGACTCCGGTATATCGATCAGGGTTGGTCGCCCCGCAGTCTGCGCACGTCGCAATGCGTCGACAAACTCGGCGCGCGTGGCGACGGTTTCCGCGGCGCAACCGAATCCCCGCGCGATGGCGATGAAATCGGGGGTATAGATATCGACGCCGATGGTTGGAATGTCGCGCTCGACCATGTAGCGCTTGATCTCGCCATAGCCGTTGTTATTCCACACCAGGATCGGCACTGCGAGTTCGAGCTCAACCGCGGTGGCCAGTTCGGCGATGGTAAATTGCAGGCCACCGTCGCCGATCAACGCCACGACGGGCGTGTCGGGCAGGCCGAGCCTGGCGCCGAGAGCGGCTGGTAATCCGTATCCGAGCGTTCCGTAGCCGGTCGACGAGTTGAAATATCGGCGCGGCGCGGCGGCCTCGTAAAACAAATTGCCGCCATACACCGGTTGCGTCGAATCGCCGACCACGACCACCCCGGGTAGCGTATGCGCGATCAGGTCCAGAAAAAGACCATGTTTGCGGTAGGCTGCGGGTGCGATCGCGTCAGCCGCCGTGCGCAGTTCGGCCACCTCGGCCTGGTGCCGGCAGGATTTAAAACCCGGCATGGCCTCGCACAGGGCCCGCATGGTCATGCCGGCATCGGCGCAGATCGAAATCGCCGGCAGCACGTTGCGCGTCATTTGTTCGGGTTCGATGTCGACGCGAATGACCTCGCCGGTGATTTCGAGTTTGTCGTCGAACAGCAAGGTGTCGGTTTCACCGAGTTCAGTGCCGATGGCGAGCACCACGTCGGCCGCTTCGAGGGCATCGAGCACCGGTCGCTGCGGCAGGCGACTGCCGAGGTTGAGCGGATGATCGGGTGGCAGTACGCCCTTGGCGTTGACTGTCAGCGCCGTGCGTATGCCGAGCAGGTCGACCAGCCTGCACGCCTCGGCGGCGGCATCCTGGGTGCCGCCGCCGAGCACGATAAAGGGTCGTGTCGCGCCTTGCAGTAGCGCCGCCGCATCCGCGATGGCTTGCGTGCTGGGACCGGAACGATAGCGCTTGCCGACCTTTGGCAAGTGAGACGCAGACATCGGTGCAGTGATGACATCGAGCGGCAGTTCGATGTGAACCGGGCCCGGGCGGGCGCTGTCGAATACGGCAAAGGCACGCGCCAGTACCTCGGCCAGTTCACTGGGTCGCGCAACCGTATGGCTGAAAACAGATACGCCGGAAACGAGCTGACGCTGGCTCGGTAATTCGTGCAGGCGACCCCCACCGAGCGCGAGTTCGTGGGAATTATTGACACTGGAGATGACCAGCATCGGCACCGAGTCCGAATAGGCCTGGGCCATGGCGGTAATGATATTGGTCATACCGGGCCCGGAGATAATGAAGCAGGCCGCCGGTTTGCCGGTAGCGCGCGCATAACCGTCGGCCATGAAGCCGGCGCCCTGTTCATGGCGCGGGGTGATGTGGCGCAGCCTCGTATTGGGCAGGCCGCGGTACAGTTCGACCGTATGCACACCCGGTATGCCGAACACGATCTCGATGCCATAGGATTGCAGCAGTTCGACCAGAACCTCGCCGCAGGTCTTCGAAGCCTTATTCGTCATAGCCTTCCTGTTCCTCGTTACTCGACATTGCCTTCGCTCGAGCGCGGTGCTGCAGCCGATCCCACGCTACCAGCCGTTCACGCGATCCCAGCGGCTGCCCACCCGGCCGTCTTCGAGCAGGTTGAAATAGTCGTAGGCGGCGGCTGTCATGCAGGCGTGGACGGGCAATATGCGTAGCCGCGAGCCGACTGGAAACTTTGTGTAATCCGACTCATTGCGCACTCGCACATGCCCGTGTTCCTGGCTCACCGAGGTTACGAACAGATCGGCGATAATGCTGCCGTCGCTGTGACACAGTTGACCATATCCCACCTCGGGCCGAAAGCGATCGGCGCTGCGGTCTTTCGACAACGCCAGCCCACCGGCATCCAGCAGGATCTTGCCCGCAGGCTTGTTGTGGCCGATGACGCTGCTGAGTACGCTGAGCGCGATCTCGTCGGTACCACAGACGCCACGCGACTGTTGGTCCATGTCGAAAACGGTATAAACGCCAGCGCGTAATTCCGACACGCCGGACAGGTCTAGCGCATGGAGGGCGGTCGGGGTCGAACCGACGCTGACGGTTTCGATCACGTGACCGGCGGCACGCAGGCGCTCGGCGGCCGTTACCACGGCGTCACGTTCCTGTGCCGCTATCTGTTCGATAGCCGTGCGCTCGTCGACCCCGTAGGAGTGGCCCGCGTGGGTAAGCAGTCCCTGCAGGATCGCCGCGGAATCAGCAATCACCTCGGCAATTTGCAGCAATTCCTCGCTCTGCGCCTGCAGTCCGCCCCGGTTATCACCGCAATCGATTTCAACCAGCAGCTTGTAGCGAACGCCGCTTTGATCGGCCGTGGCCGCGACGGCCCGTGCGACGTCAAGGTTGTCGGTCATGATCTTTAAATCGGCGCCACCTGCCATCACGCTGGCCGCGGCCGCCAGTTTGGCGGGCACCATGCCGACCGCATAAGTAATGTCGGTAATGCCGTGTTCGAGAAAATAAGCGGCTTCCTTGAGCGTCGACACGGTAATACCGCTGGCGCCGGCGGCGATCAGGGCCCGTGCGGCCTGCGCCGATTTCAGGGTCTTCAAATGCGGGCGTAACTTGACGCCGAGGCGATCGGCGCGGGCCTGCATGGCGGCGATATTCGTCATGAGTCTGCCCTTGTCGAGCAGCAGTGTCGGGGTGTTGAGTTCGGATAAATTCATATCTGCATTTCGTCGGGATCGAGCGGGTAATTCCGCAGACAGTATACCTGTTTCGGCGCGACTTAAACTGTCTGCTAGGTCATTGTTGAAATAGGTATACTGTCCCCGGAATTTGTTATCGACTGCCGGATGAGTTAACCCAATGACCGACACCAAAACCCATAAAATCGAAAAGGATCCGTTGTTTCAACCCCTCAGGATCAAGCACCTGACGCTGAAGAATCGCATCATGAGCACCAGCCATGCAAGCGGCATGGACGACGACGGTATGCCGGCGGAACGTTACCAGCGCTATCACGAGGAAAAGGCCAAAGGTGGCCTGGCGTTGACCATGTTCGGAGGGTCGTCGAATGTGGCGCCCGATTCACCATCGGTGTTCAACCAGTTACGCGTCGATAACGATCGCGTGATTCCCTATTTACAGTCTTTCTCGGAGCGTATTCATGCCCAGGGAGCGGCACTGATGTGCCAGGTCACGCACCTGGGCCGGCGCGGCGATGCGACTGCCGATAACTGGTTGCCGACGCTGGCGCCTTCCTCGGTACGTGAAACTCTGCATCGCAGTATTCCGCGCGAAATCGACGAAGATGACATCAAGCGTATCGTCAAGGCGTTTGGCGAGGCTGCGAGACGTTGTTACGAGGGCGGCCTCGACGGCCTCGAAACGCATGCCGGTGCGCATTTGATCGGCCAGTTCTTTTCGCCCGATATCAACCGCCGCACCGACAAGTACGGCGGTAGCATTGAAAATCGCGCGCGCTTTGCATTGATGGTGCACGAGGCGATTCGCAACAGCGTCGGTGACAATTTCCTGGTCGGAATGCGCATGTCGGTCTACGAAGATCGTGGTGGACTCTGCGCCGAGGACGCACTCGCTATCGCGCAGCTCATGGAGCGCGAGGGCGCCATCGATTTTCTCAATTGTGTTGCCGGGCGCATGGATACCGAGCTCAGCCTCGCCGAGAAAAACATGCCTGGAATGACCCAGCCGCTGGCGCCGTTTCTGCCCTTGGTCGCCGCGGTCAAACGTGAGATATCGGTGCCGGTGTTCCATGCCGCGCGCATCACCGATGTCGCGACCGCGCGTTACGCGATTCGCGAGGGTATCCTCGATATGGTGGCGATGACGCGGGCACACATCGCCGACCCGCAACTGGTGAACAAGATCAGGCGTGGTGAAGAGCATCGGATTCGTCCCTGCTTCGGTGCATCACACTGTATGCACAAAAAACCGTCCTGTATTCACAATGCCGCCTCGGGCCGGGAAACCGTATTGCCACAGGTGGTCGAAGCGAGTAGCGGCGACCGCAAACACGTGTTGGTGGTCGGAGGCGGGCCGGCCGGAATGGAGGCGGCGCGGGTCGCCGCGGAGCGCGGTCATCGAGTAACGCTGCTGGAAGCGACACCGCAGCTTGGCGGACAATTGTTGCTGGCGGCGCGCGCGAGCTGGCGGCGCGACATGATCACCATTGTCGACTGGCGCGTGGCGGAGCTCGATGCACTCGGTGTGGAAGTGCACTACAACACCTACGCCGATGCGGCCGACGTGCTCGCGTTTAACCCCGATGTCGTCATCGTCGCCAGTGGCGGCTTGCCCAATTTCGGCGATCTCGATGGCGCAGAGCTGTGCTGTAGCGTCTGGGATTTACTGAGCGGGGATGTCAAGGCGCAAAAGCGTGTGCTGGTGTACGATGGCACCGGTCGTCACGAAGCGGTGTCCTGTGCCGAACAGCTCGCCATCGACGGCGCCAGCGTAACCCTTGCGACGATCGACGATCGCGTCGCCGCCGAGCTGGGCTATGCCGAGCGACCGCCGCACCGCAAGCAGTTGTATCAACTGGGTGTCGAGGTAAAACTCGATCAGATGTTGCTCGCCGTGCGTCGTGAGGGCAATCAGCTGGTGGTGACCTTGCGCAACGACCTGACCGACGCAGTGCTTGAAATCGAAACCGACCAGCTGGTGGTCGAGCGCGGCACCTATCCGCTCGACGAGGTGTTCCAGGAGCTGAAAGATGGTGCCGCCAACCGCGGTGTCACCGACATCGACGCACTGATCAATGCGCGGCCGCAACCTTATGATAAACCTGTCGAGGGTGGTTACCTGCTGTACCGTGTCGGTGATGCCGTCAGCAGCCGTTCCGTGCACGCCGCGTTGCTCGATGCGTTTCGCATCGCGGTCGCCTTGTAGCGGTCACGAGCGTTAACGCAATGACCAGGCAGAACCGCGACGTCGATTAATTCGGGAGTGAGTTTCCGTCGAAGCAGCCGTACTGCTCAAGTACCGCAGAAGGTCTGCTGTACGATTTCGTGGGGTTTTGGCGGTGTTGCCAGGAGCGCGTCGCCGGCCGCGTAGACGAACGGTTGTTGCAAGCGCTCGTGCAGCCGATGGAAGAATGAAAAATCACCCGCATAAGCTTCGGCGATGGCCTGTTCGACGAGGTGGTTGCGCGCAATGAAGGCTGGATTGGTCGAGCGCATCTGCGCCTGGCGTTGCGCCGCATCGACCGATTCCTGTGCACATCGTTGCTGCCAGCGTTCAATCCAGGAATTGAAGGATTCCGGGAAGGTGAAGAGCGCAGCGACTTCGTCGCCATCCGCGGAGATGTCGGCCAGGCGGCGAAATGCCAGGGTAAAATCGTGGCGGCCAGTTTCGAGGAGATCGAGAAATTCCTGCATGAGAGCCTCGTCTTCTTCCTGTGTTTCGCTCAGACCAAACTTGTCGCGCATGCGCTCGAAGTAGGCATTCAGGTAAAATTCCGGGAAGGCATTCAGCACGACCTGCGCAGCTGTCGTGGCCTCGGTTTCGTCATCGGCGATAAACGGCAGCAGACTCTGCCCGAGGCAGGCGAGGTTCCACTGCGTGATGGCAGGCTGGTTGCGGTAGGCATAACGGCTGCCGTGATCGATGGAACTGTAGACCGCGGCCGAGTCGTAGCCATCCATGAAGGCACAAGGTCCGAAGTCGATAGTCTCGCCCGACAGCAGCATGTTGTCGGTATTCATCACGCCGTGGATGAAGCCCACCGATTGCCAGTGTGCGACCAATGTGGCCAGTTGTTGCGATACCTTTTCGAACAGGCTGAGCGCCGGATTATCCGCGTCGAGGACCGCGGGATAATGTCGGGCAATGACGTGATCGATCAGCAGTTGCAGACCGTCCAGGTCCTGGGTCGACGCAAAGTACTGAAAGGTACCGATACGGATATGGCTTCTGGCAACGCGGATTAAAACGCCGCCTGGCAGTCGTTGTTCGCGGTAAACGCCTTCGCCGGTAGTCACCGCGGCAAGCGTGCGACTGGTGGCAACGCCTAGCGCGGCCATGGCTTCGCTGACCAGGTACTCGCGCAGAATCGGCCCAAGCGGCGCCCGGCCATCGCCGTTGCGAGAATAGGGCGTGATACCGGAACCTTTGAGTTGTACGTCATAGCGCTCGCCGTCGTTGCCAATCACCTCGCCAAGCAGGATGGCGCGGCCGTCGCCGAGGCGCGGATTGAAGCTGCCGAACTGGTGACCTGCATACACCGTCGCAATGGGCTCCGCACCCACGGGTACATGGTTGCCGGCGATCGTGTTGATACCTTCATCCGATTCCAGCCATGCCGGATCGATACCGAGCAGTTCGGCCAGTTCGTGGTTGACGCGAATCAGCGCGGGGTCAGCTACCGGCACCGGTGCCTGACGTGCGAAAAAACGCTCGGGTAGCTGAACATAGGAGTTGTTGAATTGTGGCGCCAAGTTACGCTCCGCGGCTGTGTCGATTCAAAGTGTACTAGATGGGGACGACCTTGCCGAATAACCAGTCCACGCAAACTCCTGGCTACGCGGAACTTGACAACTTACTTGTCAATTCATATATTGACAAGTAAGTTGTCATTGTGTGAGAGAGTCATGTCCAAAGCTGGTAAAAGTG
>Ga0316187_10003305_pt1 | contig 14047 bp, 13 predicted proteins | sample CroRivburrow1_MG_FD_204927 | JGI IMG/M metagenome (GOLD analysis project Ga0316187, IMG submission 204927) | Coastal sediment microbial communities from Maine, United States - Cross River worm burrow 1 | ecosystem: Environmental > Aquatic > Marine > Coastal > Sediment | place: USA: Maine...
TGCTCCGCTTCTGAGTCGAACCGCGCCTTGCCATGAACCCTGATCCACATTTTTGAGATGGGTTCTGGGGCGATCTCAAAAAATGACGAAGAAAGGACAGGCGCAGATGCCGCCGACAGCAAATGGATCTGCAAAAAAATAAAAGATAAAATCCCTGCCGCCCGGGCGCATCAAAATCACGCAAGCGCTGAAATTACTGCTTGAAAAAAAGGAATTTAGCGCTGTGACCACCGCAGAAATCGCCAAGCAGGCCGGGGTTACCGAAGCGCTGATTTACAAATATTTTAAAGATAAGCGCGATTTGCTGCACCAGGTATTGCGGGAATACCTGGTGCAATACCAGGTTCAGGTTGAAAATGATTTAAAAGGGATAAAAGGCGCCCTCAACAGGTTACGAAAGCTCATCTGGTCTCACATCAACGTTTATGCCACCAACCGGGTTTTTGCAAAAATTTTGCTGTTAGAGGTCCGGAACTATCCGGATTACTACAAAAGCGAAACGTACGAATTGGTAAAAATATACAGCAATACGGTGCTGCGCATTATTGAAGAAGGCATTCGCAACAAAGAAATACGAGAAGATTTGGAACCCAAATTAATTCGGCTGGGAATCATCGGCAGTATTGAGCAGGTCTGCCTTTCAGGCGTCGTATTCGGCCGGGAAATTTCACCGGATGATATCACCGAAAATTTATGTGAGTTCATTTTTAAAGGTATAGAGCGCGATCAAGGTTGAGCCCGTTTCCTGTTGAGCCGGTTGATCCCGTTAAATGAGAACTTACGGGCTCAACGGGCAAACCGGCTCAACCGGCCAACCGATGAGAGGGACAAATGGCATGGGAAAATGGATAAACGGCTATCTGGACAAGTTGGCCGACGTTCGCCGGGAAAATCTGGCGGGTGGTCGAAAAGACGGTATCGAACAGATACACAAACTCGGCAAACTGACTGCCAGAGAGCGAATCGAACGCCTGGTTGATCCAGGCACGTTTGACGAAATGGGTTCGTTGGTCACTGATTCCCGACCACCCCTGGACGGCAAGTCAAGGCCTACTCCGTCCGATGGGATTGTCATGGGCGTTGCCAGGGTGAATGGTGCCCCGATCTCATTGTATGCCATGGATTTTACGGTCATGTCGGGTTCGTTAGGGGATCAGGCCGCCTGGAAGCTGTCCGATCTGACGAAAATGTCCGGACAGATGCAAATCCCGATTATCGGCATGATCGATTGTGCCGGTGCAAGACTTGGTATTAAAGGCGGCGACTCCGGATTCAATGGATTCAGCCAGTTTATCAGAAATTACTGCCTTTACTCGGGGGTCATACCCAGAATCACCCTGCTTTTAGGGCCCTGTACCGGCTTAATGGCAGCCGTACCCGTATTGTCAGACTTTTTGATCATCAATCAGAAAACCGGCTTTCTTTGGCTGGGCGGTGATAAGGCTTCAGCGGATGCCGGCACCGCTGAGTTCCACATGGAAAGAAGCGGTCAATGTGATCTCATTGCCGACAGTGACGAAGACGCCATTCAGATGGCCAAAACGATTTTAAGCTACATCCCGCAGAACTGCTGGGAAAAACCGATTCGCAGGGAAACAGAAGATGACGTCGCAAGAAGAGAAGAAAAATTACTCGATGTGATGCCCGATGACCCCAAATTTACCTACGATATTCACGAGATCATCGACTTAATCGTGGATGACGGTGTATTTCTGGAATTAAAGGAAGATTTCGCATCGCATCTCGTCATTGGGTTTGCACGCTTCGGCGGTTATGTCGTCGGAATCGTCGCCAATAATCCGGATGAATTAAGCGGCATTCTGGAGCCGGACGCTTCTGACAAATACGATCGCTTTATGATGTTTCTGGATGCCTTCAACATCCCCCTGGTTACGCTGGTCGATACGACGGCATTTCCGCCCGGAGACCGATGGGAGAGACTCGGCGTTATCCGTCACGGCGCAAAACTGCTGCATTCCTATGCGCATCTGACCTGCCCCAAAATCACAATGGTATTAAGGCGCTCCTATGGCGGCGCCAACATTGTCATGGGGTGCTCCAAAATGTTTCCGGACTTTATTTACGCCTGGCCAACGGCAGAATTCGCACCCACCGGCCCGGAAACCGTGGTCCATGCCGTTTTTCACAAAGAACTGACCAAGGCCAAAGAAGAAGGAAATTATGATGAGGTTTATCAATTCTTCTTAAGTATTCTCAAGGAGCAATTTTCGGTGATGAATCTGGCGAAACATTGGACGACCTATTATACGGTTCACGAAGTCATTGACCCGCGCGACACCCGATCTCGGATCATCAGGGCCCTTGAAGCCATCAGAAATAAACATGAAGAACTGCCTGAAAAAAAGCGCTCTATCAAACCGGCATAGCCGTACCGGAGTTTCGCTTAGAAGTGGTTTCAAAATCGATGTGGAATATTTTAGTCCTGTTGAGTTTTTTAAATAACACAATGTCCCGTTTTAGGTTTCGGGTGTCGGGTTTCAGGTGTCAGTCTTTGGTCCGGAGGAAACATAGGACTGAGTGCTGAGGTATATCGAATTAGAAGGTGGAGATAAGCGTGCCAGCTTATGCCAGAAAGCGACAACTCAAGGCCTCTGAAGGACCATTCAGGCCGGAAAACGACAAGTCGTGTTGTCGGGGCCGGGAGTCAGGCAGCATTTTTTGCTCAGTCCTCAGCACTCAGTCCTTATTTTTCCTGACACCTGACACCTGAACACTGAAACCTACTTATCCCTGACACCTAAAAAATAAACTACTTGCGGAACATAACACTGGCGCCGCAAAGGATACGATGATGGGCAAAAAAATGAATCAGGCTATTAAACGTCTGCGTGACATTCAAAAGATGAATCGTTTGGGCGGTGGTGAAACGCATATCGAACGACAGCATGGTCGGGGCAAACTCACCGCCCGGGAAAGGATCGAATGCCTGGTTGATGCCGATACGTTTAAGGAACTGGGCTCCAGCGTAAACACCACCGGTGCACGTATCGATGGGAAAAAGTCAACGGCGCCATGTGACGGCGCGGTGACCGGGACCGCTAAAGTCAATGGTCGCCCGGTCGCCGTTTATGCAAGTGATTTCACCGTGCTGGGCGGTTCCATCGGCACCCAGCACGGGCTCAAATTTGTAAAATTAATGGAGATGGCCGCTAAATGGGGAATCCCCATGTTCTGGCTGCTGGATTCCTCGGGCGGAAGACTGGGCTACCAGGATGTGCCGATGGCCGGTATTGACTGGTGGTTCGCCCTGGAATCGCGCTTTTCCGGTTTGATTCCCCAGATCAACATCCTTATGGGGCCCTGCATTGCCGGCCAGGCCTATTGCCCCACCCTCTGTGATTTTCTTTTTATGAGCCGAAAAACATCGAACCTCTGGCTGGGCGGTCCACGCATGACCCAGGCGGCCACATCTGAAAAAATCGGAGAAAATGTCGGCGGGGCGGACTATCACATGGCTTACAGCGGGACCTGCGATGTCGTCGGCGATGATGATGCGGAAACCATCGCAAAGGCACGTGAACTGCTTGACTATTTACCGAATAACTGTCGGGAAAATCCGCCGGAAATACCATCAGCCGATGACCCTGATCGAAAAGTTCAAGAACTGGTTAAAATTATCCCTGATGACCCTGAAAAAAAATACGATATGCATGACGTCATTCAGGTACTGGCAGATGACGGTAAATATTTTGAAATTAAAAATGAATATGCAACCCATTTAATCACCTGCTTTTGCCGATTTAACGGAATGGCGATTGGTCTGGTTGCCAATAATCCCGCAGAACCGGGCAGCATAGTGGAAATCAATTCCTGCGACAAGTATTACCGCTTTTTGCAGGTCCTCGATGCCTATAACATCCCGCTGGTCACATTGATTGACACGCCGCCGCTGGTGCCGGGCGAAAACCAGGAAGCCCAGGGCCTTTTAAGGCATTTTGGCAAAATACTGGATGCCTATGCGACCGCTACGATACCGAAGATCAGCATAGTTCTGCGGGAAGCCTACGGTGATGCAGGCAGCTTAATCATGGGCGGCGTAAAAGGAATCGGAGTCGATCTTTGCTACGCCTGGCCGATGGCACGATTCGCTGTGGAGGCCTCCCGGCTTGACTATCGGAAATTATACGGCAAAGGCATCGAAGAAGACGCCTATGAGGGATATCTCAATCGATCCAGAGAAACCATCGATGTGTTTGAAGTGGCCAGAAGTTGGACCACCCATATGGTGGATGAAATCATCGAACCGCAAGACACCCGTAAAAAAATTATCGAGGCGCTGGAGCTGACAAAAAATAAAAATGAAAAATTGCCAAAGAGAGCCAAAAGACACGGAACGGGACCCAGCTAGCGCTGGGTCCCATAAATATAAAAAATAGTAAAGGACACAAGAATAGTCGCTGCGTCGAAAAATTAGCATAAGTGGAGGCAGAATGACGGAGACAACCGCACCGCCCAAAAGAATCGAAGTTAGAGCACCCATGTCGGGGGTATTTTACCGCAAGCCGACACCGGACCATCCGCCATATGTCGAGGTGGGTGAAACCGTCAAGAAAAAGCAAATCATCGCTTTGCTTGAAACCATGAAAGTGTTTCAAAAAGTCAAAAGCCCGGCCAGCGGAAAAATTGTTGAAATTATACCCCAGAATGAATCCGCTTTGGCAGACAATGATCTGATGTTCATTATCGAAGCGGTCTAGTAATCGCTAAATTAAAAGGTGATCTGCTCTTTTTAAGATCGCTTAGGGAGAGTCTTTCATGACCAAAGAAGATTTAGGCTACCGCGTAGAGAACAACATTGCCCATTTTACCATCAATCGGGAGAAGCAGAGAAATGCGCTCAATCTTGAAACCATATCCCTATTTCTAAAACATCTCGATCAGGCCGAATGCGATAATACCGTCAGGGTGGTTTTGATCACCGGCGCCGGCGACAGAGCCTTTTGCTCCGGAGCGGATCTTGGCAGCGCCGCGCAAGATCAAATGCAGGAAGGATTCCGCAGTTATGCGCAACTGCTGAAAAAGTTGGTGGGTTATCCCAAAGCGGTTGTGGCCAGAATAAACGGTGACTGTCTGGCGGGCGGTATGGGTCTCATGTTAGCATGTGACATTGTCATCTCAAGAAACGATGTCAAATTCGGGACCCCGGAAGTCAATGTCGGTTTATTCCCGATGATGATCGGTGCTCTGATTTATCGTAATGTCCTTCGTAAAAAGGCGATGGAAATGGTCCTGCTGGGTCATAAACTGGATGCCGAACAGGCCTGCCAGATGGGGCTGATTACCCGTGCAGTTTCGCCGGAAAAGCTGGATGCGGAGGTGGCGATGACACTGAAACTGCTGGCGGCCAAAAGCCCGATCGGAATGAAACTCGGCAAAGAAGCCTTCTACGCGATGGCCGACATGCCTTTTGAAGATGCCCTCGATTTTCTTTCACAAAAAATTGGGGAGGTGGCCGCTACCGAAGACGCCAAAGAGGGCATTACGGCATTTCTTGAAAAAAGACCGCCGGTCTTCAAGGGCAGATAGAACCCATCTCAAAAATAGTATGGTTTATTTTAGTGAGTCTTTAAACAACACAGTGTCTATGGTTTCAGGTGTCAGGTGTCGGGTGTCAGCGAACCGATGACTGAGGGCAGAAAACCATCTGCCTTTTTTTACTGTCATCTGTTTTCTGCGCGCTGGCTTCTGTGTCTACCTGACACCTGTATTGTTGAAAAAGAAGATTGATAAAAGTGATCCGTACTTTGCAAATTGCTTACGGGAGGCAACTCTAGAATACATGGAGGAAAAAGGTGGAATTAGAAGAAAAAGTGGTTGTTACCTGTGCTTTGACCGGCGTGCTTACGGATCCGAATAAATTCAACGTCCCGGTAACACCGGAAGAAATGGCCGAGGCAACCGCCCAGGCCTATAACGCCGGCGCCAGCATCATGCACTGTCATTTCAGGGATCAGCGCGACGGAATGGGGGCGTTGCCGACCTGGGATCTAAACACCGTCGGTGATATTCTGGCGGCGATTAAGGCCCGGGTACCGGATATTATTATCTGCATGAGCACCGGGGTCATCGGAGACGACCTGTCCGGCCCCTTGAGCTGCCTCGAAGCGTTTAAGCCTGAAATGGCGGCCTGTAATGCCGGCACTTTAAATTATCTAAAAATCCGCAAAGATGGCGCCTGGGCCTGGCCGCCTATTCTCTTTGACAATCCGGTGGAAAAGATTAAACGCTTCCTGGATGTTATGACGGCCAATCAGATTATTCCGGAGTTTGAATGTTTTGATACCGGCATTGTGCGCAGTGTGGGCCTTTACCGGGACAATGGGATGTTCACCGGCGATGCGCATCTGTCCTTCGTGATGGGGGTCGACAGCGGTATGCCGGCGCGCCCGGAACTGCTGCCCATACTCAAAGACGAGTTGCCGCAAAATGCGCACTGGCAGGTTATTGCCACCGGTCCGGGTCGTGAAAAGATCTGGGATCTGCACCGCCGCTGCCTCGAGCTGGGGGGGGATGTCAGAACCGGACTTGAGGATACCCTTTATCTTCCAAACGGTGAGCGGGCGGTCTCCAATGAACAGCTGATAGAAGCGCTGGTCAAAATGGTTCGCGAAGTGGGCAAAGAGGCTGCCACGCCAGAAGAAGCCCGTAAAATATTAGGTGTCATGGGATAACCTGATTTAACAGCCGGGCATCAAAGCAACGGAAGGAGACCCTTACCAAATGAGAAAATTTAAAACCAAAATCACGGAATTGCTGGGCATCGAGCACCCGATCCTGAGCGGCGGTATGCAGTGGCTCAGTCGAGCAGAACTGGTGGCGGCCGTCGCCAACGCCGGCGGGATCGGATTTATGACAGCCGAAAGTTTCGAAACACCGGAAGATCTTAGAGCAGAGATCAAAAAAGTCCGCAGCTTGACGGACCGGCCTTTTGGTGTCAATTTGTCCATGATACCCGAATTTGGCCTGCCGGAAAGAACCCTAAAATTTTGTGATGTCATCTGCGAGGAAGGCGTAGCGGTCATTGAAACTGCCGGGCGTAGCCCGGAACCGTTAATGCCGCAGCTTAAAGAAAACGGCATCAAGGTGATCCACAAACTGACTTCGGTGCGACACGCACTTTCCGCCCAGCGGCTGGGTGTCGATGCGGTTACACTGATTGGCTTCGGATCCGGCGGTCATGTGGGCAACGATAATGTGGCTTCATTTGTCTTAATCCCCAAGGCCGTGGCCGCCCTGGATATCCCGGTGATAGCCGGCGGCGCCATTTGCAACGGCAAAGGATTTTTGGGGGCCCTGGCCATGGGGGCCGAGGCGGTTCTCATGGGAACCGCATTTATGATGACCCAGGAGTGCCCGGTTCATCAAAATATCAAAGAACGGCTGGTTGAGACCACCGAAACCGATACCACCCTGCTATTAACCACCATCAAAAATCCGGTTCGTTGTATAAAGAACAAGCTGGCGGATGAGTGTCTGGCCATCGAGGAAAAAGGCGCCACTTTAGAGGAAATCATCAATACCGTGGCAGGGGGTAAAGGTCAGGTGGCATATCATAGCGGCGATCCGGATGCGGCCCCCATTTCCTGCGGCCAGATTGCGGGACTCATCGCCGAGATAAAAACCGTGCAGGAGGTGATCGATAACATTATTTCAGAAGCCGCAGAACTGCTTGATCGCTTAAACGGTCTGGCGGTCGTATAAAGCCGAGGCATCGTCATGGCCGTGTTTTAAGATGAAGTCTTCTCAAAAATAGGATTTTGGTTCAAGATTGCGGCGGGGCCGAGTTTAAAACCGCAGGCATACTGTTGTATGTTGAGGATTTTAGACGAGGCTCCAACAAAAATATTGGGCCAAAAGACATTTTTGAGATGGCTTCATTAAACTCAGGATTGAAGGAGGGATCGAAATGGATGAAAAATTTTGGTATAAATCCTATGCACCGGGGGTGCCGAAGACCCTGAATTATGAAAAGATAACCATTTCAGAAGCCCTGTCGCGAGCCGCGAAAAATTTTCCGCAACATACCGCTTTAAATTACATGGGCAAAAGAATAACCTACCAGGCGCTCGACGGGCACGTCAATCAATTCGCCAGAGCGCTGCAGGATCTGGACGTCAAGCCGGGGGATAAGGTTGCCGTCTGCCTACCCAATATCCCGCAGGTGATTATCGCCAATATGGCGATCTTCCGCATCGGTGCGGTTTGCGTTCAGAACAACCCGCTTTACACCGAAAGAGAGCTGGCGTATCAACTGAACGACTCAGACGCCAAACACGTCATTACCCTCACCCTCCTGATTCCCCGCATGCAAAAGATAAAACCCAAGACCCAAATACAAAAGATCATTGGCTGCCATATAAACACTTATCTACCGTTTCCTAAAAAGCAGCTCTTTCCGCTGGTCAAAAAAGACATGTACCGCAAGGTTGAGTCCGGTGGAGATGTTCTGGTTTTTAAAGATGTGATCGGTAAATATTCAGCCGATCCGCTGGCGGACCAGAGCAAATGGGATGAACTGGGCGCCCTGCTTTATACCGGAGGAACCACCGGTGTCAGTAAGGGGGTCATGTTAGCGCATTCCAATATCAGCAGTGTTATCCAGCAGTTTGTTGCCTGGTTTCCGGACTTGAATCCGGGGGAAGAAAAGCTGGTTGGAAATTTTCCGGTATTCCATATCGCCGGCTTCACGACCGGGCAAAATTTGTCGATCTGGCGCAGCTGGGAATTTATTCTGGTCCCCCGGCCGGAGCCCAAGATCAACATCGAGATATTAAAAAAATACCGCCCCACTTTTCTGCCGGCGGTGCCCACCATATTCGTGGGGCTGCTGGCCGACCCCGAATTCAGAAAGCTGGATTTTTCTTCCTTAAGGGGATTCTTTTCCGGCGCCGCGCCCCTGGCCGCCGATACCATTGAGGATCTCAAAGAAGTCAGCGGCAAGATCATATCTGAAGGGTACGGCACCACCGAAACGGCCTGCCTGGCGACCAGTACCCCCTGGGGGGGAACGATCAAACCGGGCACCGTGGGGGTGCCATTGCCGGATACCGACATTAAAATCGTTGATTTGACTGACTCCCAAAAGGAGCTCGCCGCCGGAGAGGAAGGCGAAATCGCCATTAAGGGGCCTCAGGTCATGGTGGGCTATTACAAAAAACCGGAGGAAACGGAAAAAGCCCTCATCGACGGTTGGTTTCTGACCGGCGATATCGGAAAATTTGATGAAGACGGCTACCTCAGCATCGTTGACCGCACAAAGGATATGATCATTGCCGGCGGGTATAATATTTATCCGGTCGAGTTGGATGATGTCCTCATGGGCCACCCTAAAATTCTGGAAGCCTGCGCCGTCGGCATCCCGCATGAATACCGCGGTGAAACCGTTAAGGCGTTTATCGTGGCCAAAGAAGGTGAAACCCTGACAGAAGAAGAAGTCATTCATTACTGCAAGGAGAACCTGGCGGCCTATAAGGTTCCCAAAATTTTTGAATTCATCGATGAGCTTCCGAAAAGTACGGTCGGAAAAGTGCTCAGAAGAAAACTCAGGGAAATGGAACTCGAGAAAATGAAGTAGGTGCTTCAATGGTCTCAGAGCAGATATCAAGGATTGAGATTTTTTTTTACAGGAAGGCGACAAACAGATCCGCGCTATATTTTTCCCATATAATTTGCGGATTTAAATTTACAAAAAATGAAAATTGAAGGGAATATACGACAATTCTGATTCTGCATCCGGTATGCAACGTAAATATTGGTAGATCCTATATTATCTTTCCTTGACTTTGAGCAGCACTTCAATTAAATATGGCTAAGCCAAATTGCTTTTAATTTACTGCCTTTCAACCATGTGATTAAATGCAACCAAAATCATGGAAACCCTGGGCCCTTTTGTCCCCGGCGCTTAGCGCCATATTCCTTTTACTGGTTATCCCGGTTTGCTTCATCGTCGTTTACAGCTTTTGGTTGAGATCTCCCAGCGGAGCGGACATCCCCGCCTTCCAATTAGGGAATTACGCCAAATTCTTCGAAGATTTCTTCTACCCGAGGATTCTCATTCGAACGATTCGCATCTCCTTTGAAACGGTCATTCTCTGCGTTTTTATGGGATATATCCCCGCCTATTTTTTCTACCGCAGCGAAAGCCGTTATAAACAGGTTTTTCTTCTGCTCATCATGCTGCCGTTTTGGGTCAGCTTCATCATCCGTACCATGAGCTGGATCAACATTATGGGCGATTCGGGACTGATCAACCACTTCTTGTTGAAGATCGGACTGATTCAATCGCCCATATCTATGCTTTACAATGAATTCACCGTGCTCATGGGATTGATCATGTATCTGCTGCCGTTTATGGTGCTGAATATTTATGTCAGCCTGGAAGGCATCGACAAGAGTCTTCTCGAAGCTGCACGCTGCATGGGCTGTACCGAATGGCAGGCCTTTCGAGAAGTGACGCTGCCGCTCAGTCTTCCGGGTGTCAGCGCCGGTTGTCTGCTGGTTTTCGTTCTGACGGCCGGGACCTATCTGCCGCCCATGATACTCGGTGGACCGGGAAACGAAATGATTGCCAATCTCATTTTCAAGCGGATTGTCGGCACGCTGGACTGGCCGTACGGCTCAGCCATCAGCGTAATCCTGCTCTCCCTGTTGTTTGTGATCGTGTGGACCTACAACCGCTACCTGGGAATCAATCAGATCTTCAAAAACCTTCAGGGAAATTAGACCATGAAACAATTCTCAATAGGATGGTCATTGATCCGAATCTACACGGTTCTCGTCTACGTATTCCTGTTCGCACCCATCGTCGTGGTCATCGTGCTTGCATTCAACCCCAAGCAATTCGGTATCTTTCCCATGGAGGGTGTCAGCTTCCGGTGGTTCATCAAACTGGCTCAAAATGAAGCGATCATCGACGCTTTTAAAAATTCTCTCGTCCTGGGCTCGCTGACCGCGGTGCTATCCACCGCTATCGGCATTCTTGCAGCGCTGGCCTTTATCCGTTTCGCATTTCCCGGCAAAAACACCCTCAATACCCTGCTGCTATCACCGATCATGATCCCGGAAGTGGTTTTGGGTGTTGCGCTTCTGCTGTTTTTGCGGTTTCTTCAGCAGCCCAAGAGTTTTGTCCTGCTGCTGATCGGGCATGTTGTATTGACCCTGCCCTATGTGCTCTTGATCGTTCAAGCACGTCTGGTCGGCATTAAAAAAGAGTACGAAGAGGCGGCAAAATCCCTGGGCGCCAATGCATTTCAGACCTTTAGAGAGGTCACCTTACCGTTATTGTTGCCGGCCATATTGGCCGGTGCCCTTTTTTCCTTTACCATTTCGTTCGATGATATCACAGCGACGCTTTTCTGGGCTACGGCACAGAATCAAACGGTTCCGGTCAAGATTTTCAGTATGCTGAGAAATTCCATCAGCCCGGAAATCAATGCCCTGGGCGCCGTCATGATCGTACTGACGATTGCCACCCCATTGCTGGCAGGTTACCTGTCCCGCAAGTTTTCAAAAATAAAGACATAAATTGACAACCCTCAGCTGAAAGGAGAACCAATGGCTAACGTAACGAAAGAAAAACTGGATAGGTTATACGAGGCATATAAAAACGGCACCCTCAGCCGGCGTCACTTTCTCAAGTACCTTGGCCTTGCCGGCGCCGCCATCGGTCTGGTCGGGTCGCCCTTTGGAAATGTCGTGAAAAAGGCCTGGGCAGCTAAGTCCATCCGTTTCGACGGATGGGGCGGCGTGGTTTCCGAGGCATTCCGGGAACACGCGTTTAAGCCTTTTACCAAAGCCACGGGCATCAAGGTCATTGATGGCGAATTCGGTGGAATGGACTCCTACCTGACGCGCGTCAAAGCCTCCTACCCACCGGGCGGGGAGTTCAACATCGCTCATCTCAGCGCCGTTTTCGATTATGCCCGCTATGCGGAATTGGGATTTGCTTCGGTACTGGATGAATCCAAAATTCCCAACCTCAAAAATGTCATGGCGTCAATGATCAAACCCTTACGGGAGATCACCAAGGGCACCCTCTCGGCCGTCCCCTACGATCTGGGACAGACCGGTATCGCCTACAATACCAAGCATATCAGCAAGGAGAAGGCCGAAAAGCTTGGCGCCGCCCTGCTGTGGGACAAAGGCTTGAAAGGCAAACTGGGCAGCTGGGGCGGCGACCACAGGACCAACATGTGGTACGCGGCGCTTCACACCGGCCAGAGCCCCAACAATATGACCGACATGAAGGCTATATGGGCCGCATTGCGTGAACAGCGCGATCTGATGAAGAAATATTGGAGCTCCGGCGCCGAGTTGATGAGCTTGCTGGCCAACGGGGAGATCTATGCCACGGTGGCCTGGTCTGGGCGGGTGGCCGCACTTCAGCAGGAAGGTCATCCCATCGGCTACCTCTCCCCCAAGGGCACCTACTCCTGGATGGAATATCTTTTCGTCCTGAAAGGCACCGATATGGAGACCGCCCAGAAGCTGCTCAATTTCATGCTGGAGCCAGCCGCGGCCATCGCCGTGGCCGAAGGGCAGAACTATCCGCCTAGCCTGGATCCGTCTAAAGTGAAATTGACAGACAAAATAATGAAGATGCCGGCCTTCGATCCCACCGGCAAACTGGACGGGTACCTGTTTGCCAATCCGTCCTACTGGAATGCCAACCAGTTGGAATGGACGGAAAAATGGGATCGAATCAAGGCGGGCAACTAGATCAACATTCGATAGATATAGGTTTGTAAATGCCATTTGATCGCCGGGGTCGGACTCTCTTTAGGGGGAGCTGCCCGACCCCGGCATCAGACCAACATGAAGCCATCTCAAAAAAGGGAGACAGGTAATTGGCGACCGACAAGAAGCAACCCATTGTGCAGTTCAAGGGCATTTTAAAACGGTTCGGCAACGTTGTCGCCGTTGAGAAAATGGATTTTGACATCGAAGAAGGGAGCCTGGTGACGCTGCTGGGCCCTTCCGGATGCGGGAAGACCACCTTGCTGCGCATGGTGGCCGGTCTGGAGGAGCCCACCGAAGGGGATATTTTCATCAAGGGAATCCGGATCAACGACACACCGATCCACAAGCGAAACCTGGGGATGATTTTTCAGAACTACGCACTGTTTCCCCACAAAACCATCTTTGACAACGTGGCCTTCGGCTTGAAGTACAGGGATGTGCCAAAAGGAGAGGTCAAAAAAAAGGTGACACGGGCACTGGAGATGGTTCGCCTGCCCGGCGTGGAGAACCGTATGCCGAGCCAGCTTTCCGGCGGCCAGCAGCAGCGCATCGCCATGGCACGCGCCATTGTAATCGAGCCGGATGTGCTGCTGATGGACGAGCCTCTCTCCGCGTTGGACGAAAACCTGAGGGAGGAAATGCGGCGGGAGGTAGACAACCTTCAGCAGATGCTTGGCGTCACCACCATCTTTGTCACCCATGACCAGCGTGAAGCATTGAGCATGTCGGACAAGATCCTCGTCATGAAAGACGGCCAAAAGCAGCAGGAGGGCAACCCCGAAGCTGTCTACAATGAGCCGGCCAACCATTTTGTGGCCGATTTTCTGGGCCACTCCAATTTTATTTTGGGCGAAGTTGTCGATGTCGACGACCATCACATAAACGTCAAAATTGAGACCGGAGATGTCCTCTTTGCTGAAAATAAAGGCGGATTCTCGAAAGGTGATCAGGTGGAAATGATCGTCCGCGCCCAGCGGTTCGATGCTTTTCCAAAGGATGAATTCAAACCGGTGGAGGGGATGAACCACTTTCAGGGCCGCATCAAAGACCGCAGTTACATGGGCGGGGAGGTCAGTTACTTCATTCAACTGGGTGCCGAACGTGAAATTCATGTCATCAGTATGATGAGAACACGGATCTACGACATCGGCGAAGAGGTCAGCGTGCAGGTATCGCCACACCACTGCCATTTGATCCCCATGGAATGAACCGGTAGGCCGTTTTGCCGCAAACTTTCCGATCTGAAACCTGAAAGCAGACACTGCCGTTTTCAGGTTTTATTTTTTTC
>Ga0316187_10003307_pt1 | contig 14044 bp, 7 predicted proteins | sample CroRivburrow1_MG_FD_204927 | JGI IMG/M metagenome (GOLD analysis project Ga0316187, IMG submission 204927) | Coastal sediment microbial communities from Maine, United States - Cross River worm burrow 1 | ecosystem: Environmental > Aquatic > Marine > Coastal > Sediment | place: USA: Maine...
TTAGAAACTCAAAGCCTTCGATAGGCCCTTCAATACTTAGAATAGAAACTAGAACACCATTATTAGTACAATCTGCTGCTAAAACAGTTGCCACCCTTGGAATTCTTATCCCAATTGCGGTAAAAGGATCGATTATGTGAGAATATCGCTGGCCATTAACTTCAACAAAATTTCGAATTTCATTCGTATTTTTTCTATTATCTTATAGGCTTCATGGAATTGATAACACAGCAATAATAGTTTTATAAATTAACAATTCGTTCAATTTCCAATTACTTTATCTTATTGATTATATATTTTTTCGTATCAAAATTATACGCTTTACGATCTCGGCTATACGTTTTTTATTTTCAAATCAGAAGCAACAAAAGTATGTCACTATCTTTTTAAGTTTTTGTGATTAAGCAAATCTGTGTCCTCGTTCCTCTACAGTCAAGTAATAAAACCTAATTGCAGAAGAATCTGATTTTATATCATCCCAAAGTTTTTTATCTTGGGAAAGATATTTTGTTTCACTTATTTAATTAACCAAACTTTTGTTTTATGAAGAGAAAAGAATTTGTCAAAGCTTCTTCCCTGGCGATTGCCGGGACAGTATTAAGCCCGATGATCTCCTGTCTGCCGAAAAAAACAAAAGAAACAGAACAGGAAACAATATTAGAGCGTAGAAACTGGGGACGAAATATTATTTTCAAAGCAAAGAACCTTGAACAACCTACTTCTGTTGAAGAATTGCAAGAGCTGATGAGAAAGGTTGGAAATAAAAAAGGGCTTGGTTCAACACATAGCTACAACGACATAGCTGATAGCCCGATGACGCAGATTTCCCTTAGGAAACTTAATAAAATGATCTCTATTGATGAAACCAACAGTACCGTAACCATCGAGGGAGGAATCAAATACGAAGAGATGGTCCCCCAATTGTATGAAAAAGGATTTGCGTTGCAAAACTTGGCATCCCTGCCACAAGTCACGGTTGCTGGTGCTTGCTCCACCGGAACACATGGATCTGGAACGAAAAATGGAAGTCTTGCCACAGCGGTCAAGGAAATGGGAATTTGTACGGCCGATGGTCAACTCATCAACATAAGCCGGGATAATAATCCGGATATATTCGATGGGGCGGTTGTCAGCTTAGGTGGGCTGGGAATGATCACTCGCATGGTTTTGGATATTCAACCCGCATATGATGCCCGACAGGACCTGTTCCTTGATTTACCCATGGAAACCGTAGTAGAGAATTTTGATGAAATTATGTCTATTGGATATAGCGTGAGCCTTTTTACCAAATGGCAAAACGATATAGTTGATCAGGTTTGGATCAAACGACGCGTTGATCAACCTATTGATGACCTGGGAATGGAATTTTTTGGCGGAAAGATGTGTCAAAGGAATATTCACCCAATCATTGAATTATCAGCTGAATCATGCACAGATCAAATGGGCAAGGTTGGCCCCTGGTATGATAGGCTGCCGCATTTTAAGATCAATGCAATGCCTTCGGCCTGGGACGAACTGCAATCAGAATTTTTTGTCCCAATTGCCCATGCAGGAGATGCCATGCTGGCAATTGCCAAACTTGGTGACAAAATCTTGCCATATTTATATATTTCTGAAATCAGGACCATTGCTGCAGACAATCTATGGATGAGCCAGTTTTACAAGCGGGAGAGTGTATCTTTTCATTTTACATGGAAATCTAATTGGCCTGAAGTACAAAAACTATTACCAGAGATTGAAGCAGCGCTAGCACCATTTGATGTACGGCCGCACTGGGGTAAACTTTATACAATTAATGCAAAAACTATTCAGGAGTCGTACGAAAGATTTCCTGATTTCCTTGAATTGCTAAAAACTTATGATCCAGATGGTAGGTTCAGGAATGATTACCTTAACCGGATCGTCTATTCATAATATGGCAGGAGTGCAAAAGCTTCATGTTTGACTTGATGTGCCACACGAATCTTTAGATGTTCGCAAGTATTCAATTTCCATTAATCCAAAAATCGTCATTCCAAATTTGAAGTTCGGTTATTGGAATTCTAAACAATTATTCAATTATAGAGAAGAACTAGAACGAAGGGCTGGGAGGGTTCGAATTGAATCGAGCACTGTGGGTGAAATTGATAAGACTTTTATGGTAAGTCAAAATATTATTTAAATTCGAGAAAAAGTTATTTTTTTATCAGAAATACGTATTATTTTCTTTTATTATACCAAATAATAGAAAAATCAGCATACTTTTTGATTCTGATTTTTTAACAATTGAGAAAACATCCTTCAATAATATTTTGTTACTCAAATAATCTATAATAGATCTTGTTATAATGCCATTTATTTTATAATTTAAACATTTAGTGCAATAAAAAATTGAATTTTTACTAAAATCAAACAAGCAACTACCTGCTAATCTTGCCTTCTTATATTAGCAGTTGAAAAATGAGTTTATGATGGATAAAGAATAAGATCGGAAGATTAGCATAGTTCGATCACCCCATGAAAACTCGATTAACAAGTATGTTGACTTGCCAGGTAAGCAAACGTACGTCTCTACTCTTCATTTTTCTTAGTTTATTCTTAATCTCATCCCCTTTAACTTTAGTTGCTCAGAAAGATAAAAGCGAGAAAAAATACATTATTTGTCACACACCACCTCGGAACGCGGGAAAAACTATAACTATAGAGGTTAGTGAAAAAGCTTTAAAAGCTCACTTGGATCATGGAGATTCATTTGGACCTTGTGTGGAATCAGAGGAGTATACAGGCACAGTAATTACAAAATACCCCGCAATAGAGAAAACTAAATCACTATTAAGTTCGGAACTTGAATCTCTAGTGAAATTTGTTGAGGTAAATGGAAGTGCTGCATCTGACGAAGTCTTTATCATCAATAATGGCAAAAAAGTGCTTGTAGAAATAATAGCTATATCTGGTCAACATGAACTTGTAAAAATTATGCTTTCCGATGATTATAATATTAACGAATATCTTCAGTATGGGATCAATGATCAGATAATAACCGTTTTGTTTCCAATAGATAAACTCCCGGAATTGAAACTTAAAGAAAATATCAGGGAAGTAAAACAGGTCAATACTCCGGTTTCTAACAGTGGAATTACTACAAGCCTGGGGGATATTGCACAGCAATCAGAAAATGCCCGAAACGCTTTCAATGTAAAAGGTGCTGATGTAAAAATAGGTGTAATATCAGATAGCTATGATACGAAAGGACAAGCTCAATATGATGTATTGAATGGTGATTTGCCCAACTCTGTACATGTTTTATACGATTTTCCGTCAGAATTGGGAACTTTTTTCTCTTTATCTGATGAAGGAAGAGCCATGATGCAAATAATTCATGATGTGGCACCCGATGCAGCTCTAGCTTTTCGATCCGGATTTATCAGTGGAGAAGATATGGCTGTTGCGATAGATGAACTGGCAGATCCATCTTTAGGAGATTGTGACATTATAGTAGATGACCTCACCCATATAGGAGAACCTTTCTTCAAAGACGGTATGATTGCCCGAACTGTAAATTCACTTCCAGCAGATGTTTTTTACATAACAGCAGCAGGAAACTTTGGAGATAACTCCCATGCCGGAACTTTTAATCCTTCATCTACAAATCCTTTATTACATGATTTTAATACAACAGGCCAGGAAGATACTATTCAAAGTATATCATTAGGAGATGGTTACTACACAATAGTATTGCAATGGGATGATGACTTCTATTCGCTAAGAGATGTTTTCCAGGATGGGAATGATGGTGCTCAGAATGACTTAGATATCTTCCTGGTTGATGATCTTGGAAATATTATAGTTGATTCAAATAATGACAACCTGGGCAAGGATCCGATAGAGACTATGAATTTTTCGGTAAAAGATGGAGGATATCTTGCTAATATTATGATCAAGAGAGCTAGTGGAACAGAAAATGTTGATTTTAAATATATTGTTTTCAGAGGACATGATTTCAAATTCAACGAATATGAAACAGGAACTTCTACAATTATGGGGCATGCCAATTCAGAAAAAGCTATTACAGTTGGTGCTGTTTTATATGATTATGCTCCTGCCTTCAGAGATTCGCTCAATATTGCCTCCTTCTCTTCTAGAGGTGGAACTCCTGTTGAAGGAGTAGTACGAAATAAACCCGATATTGCTGCACCAAATGGAATTAACACAACCGTTGAACTAGGTGGTGTAGATTATGATAATGATGGATTCCCTAACTTTTTTGGCACTTCGGCTTCAGCCCCTCATGTGGCTGGTGTAATCGCACTGTTAATGGAATCAAAGGCTAAATTTAGTGAAGTTTTCTCAATTGAGGATGTATTATTTAATTCAGCTATAGATATGTATGAAACGGGATTCGATTTTGTTTCTGGAAATGGTTTTATCCAGGCAGACGCAGCCATAATGGCGATACCTGCATCACCTGAACCAGAAATCATTTCCCTAATTGTCCCTGAAGGTGTAGTCCCAGGAGTGGTGGAATTCACAGTTACTATAGAAGGAAAAAATTTCACCGAAAACACCTATGTAAAATTTAATGAATCAAATATTCTACCGGAAAACACCACATTTCATGATAATTCTAAGATTACAGCATTAATACCAGAATTTACCGAAGATCCTGCCCTTGAAGTTATCACACCGGCAATCACTAATAGCGGGCTGGATGGTGGCTCTGATCTAATGCGCTTTTCTTCACTAACGAAAAAACTTATTACAATTAAGGCAAATAGCACCTCTAAAAAATATGGAGAAATAATTCCTGAATTTACAGACTCAGTATTTGTGGATGGAGTCCCAATTGAAGATACAGAGTTAACCAGAGAAAGGCTTGAACTAGAATCTGATGGAGTCAACCGGATAAATTTCACTACTACAGCTACCAGTAGTGGAATCGTTTTTAAATATATAATACAACCTTCACTAAATGAACAGTATATTCAACCAGAATATAAATATGAGTTTAAAAGTGGCATATTATCTATAGAGAAAATGCCACTCATCATTAAGCCTAATGACTTACATATAACTTATGGCGATAAGATAGAAGATATTACCTTCCAATATATTTATGACGACTCAAAAATTGATCCGGATGAAAGAGGATATTTCCTGGAAGCACTTGAAACTGCGCACCAATCCACCTTTACGGGTGAAGATACCATCGCAATAGTAAATCGGGGAAGATTGGTTGTAAACCGAGGGAGATTGGTAGTAAACGGGACAGGTTGGATGGCCTCATATTCCTCATTATCCAACAGAGGACGACTGGTTGTAAATGGTAATGTTGCAATGGATATAGATTATACCATACTAGAGGATTATCAATATAACCCAACAGGTACCTTAACCAACAGAGGCAGATTAGTGGTCAATGCAGAATCCTTAGTAAATGGTGAAGCTATAATTGCGGACCGGGGGAGGTTAGTGGTTAACGACGGCGCCCTTGTAAACAGTGATGAAGAAACTGATGAATTTGCAGATCTGGCTGTCATCATTGACACTTCAGATTATGCCATTTCATCTCTTTTCTCTATTAATTTAATTACTGGATACGAGGTCAATGAAAATGATGAGGATACTATATCCATAGTACCTGGAGCCTTTAGTTCTACAGAATCCCAATATTTCGATATTACCTATGAATTGGGAAATTTATGGGTGTCTCCAGCTGAATTGAATGTTGAAGTTCATGATAAATGGATAGTAAACGGAGACCCAATACCTGAATTTTCATCTACGATTACAGGGTTTGTCCTGGAAGAAACAGTGGATTCTGTATTCTCCAGTATTACCTACGAACCAACTACTTACAGCGGGACAGGTATTTATCCTATAATCCCAAGCTTTGAATATGTTGATTGGATAAATTATAATATTGTGCCTGACCCAATAATACCAGGGGATTTGCTAGTAGCTGATATCAATGAATTATTGTCTGTCGTATCTACAAGAGGTGGGCTAAAGCTATTAGATAATCATGGAAATACTTTAACATTAATTAACTCAAATAGTCGAAACGTTGATGTTAGTGAAAATTATGTTTACATACATGGAGAGGAGTGGATTATTGAAGAATATTCTCTTTTTGGAAATTTTTTAAGAAATATCTCAATTCCATCTGCAGTAACTCAAAATCTTATATCTGGACAATACCTTAATTTCGTGGTTCTACCCAACCGGGATTTTGCCTTACTTGATAACCGTAATGACAAAATATACTTCATAAATTCTCTAGGCGATTATTTAACTGTTGATATATTACCAAGTGCTGATCCTATCCTCCAAAACATGGATGGTATTGTTGTAGATAATAATTTGATTGTATCAGAAGATGGTTATAATCAATTAATTAAGGTGGATTTACAATCATATACGGTCTCTAATTTTAGGGATCTATCACATCTTTCAGGTTGGTTATCTGCGATTGATTATCAAAACGGCACTTATTATCTCTGTCAAGATATGGAAATTTGGGCTTTCACGGAAGAAAGTGAGGGTGAAACTCTAATAGCTACCCTACCCGAAAATAATATTACGGGTATAATGATTTCAGGATATACTGCATATGTTACAATTAACTTTTCAAACAGAGTTTATAAAGTAGACATTTTAACAGGTAATTACGAGGTTTTGGCTGAAGGACTAATTTTTGCTGAGGATATTGAAAAATTATGGCCACGAAACACACCAATACAAATCAACGGAAAAATTGCTATTGCACCATTTAACGGTGGACCATTTGAAGGAGATACAGATCTTGTGGTAATTAATTCTGATGGAACTAATCCAATTATTCTTGTAGAAGGTACAGATTTTGTTCGTGACCCGGAATTTTCTCCAGATGGTACAGAAATTCTCTATTCTTTGCAGCCACCTGAGAGCCCCGCATTATCGAACTTGTGGAAAATCAAAACGGATGGTTCATCTCCACCTGTACAGATGACCTCTGATAACCAAAGTTTTGGTGGTGTTTACTCTCCAGACGGATCGAAAATTGCCTTTACAGATAGAATGGAATTATATATTATGGATGCTGATGGATTATCTGATCCAGAACAAATAACATCCACAGGAATTAACAAGTTCGGTTTAAGATATGCTCCAAATGGCCTGGAAATATATTACATCGAATCAAAGGATGGAGGAAATGATATCTGGAAGGTAAATGTAATCTTCAATGAAGCTACGCAGACTTATGATCGCACACCAATAACTAATGATCTGACATATTATACCGGTTTGGATTTCCTAAAGGACGGATCAAGAATAATTTATTCAAAATCACCTGGAGGAGGGCAGTCAGGAGATGCAATTGGGTCTATGAATCCTGATGGAAGCGATCAAGTTATATTAAGACAAGCACCTATTTCAAGTGGGCCATCAGTATCCCCGGATAATACTAAGATCGCATATATTGAATCCGATACTAATGTGGACCTTTATGTTATGGACATAGATGGCAATAATTATCATGAGATCTATACTCAAGGATTTAATACCCTTCAACCCAGTTGGGGCATTTATCCTGATGAATTAGGATTTGGCTTAGATCAACTAAATGTTTCAAGCCTTACTGAAGGAGATATTACTATATATCCGAATCCGGTCATTGATATGTTAACTATTGTGCATGCTAATGGAGCAGATTTAAACATTAGTATAGAAGTAGCTGATAACCAAGGAATTCTTCTAGATATTCCTATAACAGTCACTAAATTGAGTGAGGAATTTGAGGCTAATCTTACTGTTCTTGAAGCAGGTGAATATTTCCTTTACATAAACGACGGAAATACAATAGAAACATTTAGGATTATAAAGCTATAATTAATTAAAAATAATCAATGATAAAAAGAGGGGGATTATCAAATCTCTCTCTTTTTGTTCTCAAACATGGATATATCCATGTTTATCAAAGAATTGAATATTCAATTTAAATTTCATAACTTTAATTTGGCACTATCCAATTCTTAATATGGGATTTCAAAAAACCATCCTGATTTTATTCCTTAATTTTTTTATTTTTTCTTTTTCAAGAGCGAGTGATCCTCATTTGGATAGCATGAAGGCTGTCCTTAATCAAACTTATGTGGATTCCATACGAGTAAATATATTGAATGATATGGCTGACCATATATACAGATCAGAACCTACCATAGCGATTCAATATGGGAAAGAAGCCAGAGTCCTGGCAGAACAGATCAATTATCAGAAAGGCCTAGGTTATGCACTAAAAAATATTGGATTAGGATATTATATTCAGGGTGATTACGTTGAAGCTTCTATTATCTGGGAGCAATCCTTACATGTCTTTGAAACCATTCAGGATGAAGAAGGGGCATCCAACATGATTGGTAATTTAGGTGCAATTTTTTCAACTTTAGGAGATGATGCAAAAGCCGTTGAATATTTTCTAAGATCCTTGAAAATTTCTGAAAGTTCCGGGGATAGTATCAGGATAGCTACCTGTTTGATGAATATTGGATATATTTATTCGAGTAATTTTATCTCCATTGACAAGGCCTTGCCCTATTATTTGGATGCGCTTGTTATCAGTGAAAAAATCAATTATCAGGATGGAGTTGGCTTCAGTTCGTTTGATTTGGGTGATATATTTTTTCAAAAAGAAAATTTTGATTCAGCATTATACTATTTTGAAAAATCATTGACAGTCAATGAAAATACGGTTGATGTTTCGGCATCATTAAATTATATAGGGAGAATATATGCTGAAAAAGGAGATCTGAGTAAAGCCTTAACCTATCAGACAAATGCACTGGAAATTGCCAAAGAATTTGATGCAAAACTAGAAAAATCTCAGGCACTTCTAGGAATAGCAAATACATATAAAAAAATGGGAAACCTGGATCTGGCCATAAAATATTATATGGAAGCACAGGAAATCGCATTATCAATTGGGTCAGATCATGATGTGAAAGATGCTTATGAAGGACTGGCTTTGTCATTTGCAGATCTATCTGATTATCGAAACGCGTATAAATACCAGACCCTTTTTGGAAAGATCAAAGATTCAATATTCAGTATAGAAACGGATGATAAGATTAAAGGTCTTACATATGGCTATAAGATTGAAAAGAAGCAAGATGAAATTGAAATACTTGAACAAGAATCGGAAATTGAACAGCTGAAAACTAAAAGACAAAAAGTGATCAGCGGAGCAGCAAGCGCTTTGGGATTTTTACTTTTAATTCTTGCTATCGTGCTTTATCGCCGATATATATTCACACAGAAAACAAAAAAAATCATTCAGAAGGAACGGGACAAGTCTGATGAATTGCTTTTAAATATATTACCTTCTGAAACAGCTGAAGAATTGAAAGTCAAAGGTAAGGCCAAAGCCCGGCGCTACGATAACGTCAGTATCCTGTTTACTGATTTCAAAGGATTTACAAGCATATCTGCAAAGTTAAGTCCTGAAGACCTGGTAAAGGAAATTCATCACTGCTATAAGCGTTTTGATAAGATTATGGGGAAATACGGGATCGAAAAAATAAAAACGATCGGAGATGCTTATATGGCAGCCGGGGGATTGCCTGTTTCCAACACAACACATCCACTTGATGTGGTTAAGGCTGCGATGGAAATTCGGAATTTTATGCTTGGATTAAAAGCGGAACGAGAAAAAGATAATCTACCCTTCTTTGAGATACGCATAGGAATCCATTCCGGACCTGTAGTAGCTGGAATTGTAGGTATTAAAAAGTTTGCATACGATATCTGGGGAGATACGGTAAACATTGCATCACGTATGGAATCTAATTCTGAGCCTGGAAAAATCAATATCTCTGAAACCACCCATGAACTCATAAAAGACCATTATGATTGTGATTTTCGCGGAGAAATAGAGGCCAAAAACAGGGGAAAGCTGAAGATGTATTTTGTTAAGAAAGAAATACAAATTGGGGAAGAACTTGTCATTTAAGTAATATCAATGATATCCAGTGTCATATTTCAAGAGTATAATTCGTACTTCATGCATATATGATCTATCCAATTATTACTATTTCATATTTTGGAATTTCTTAATTGTATAAACCGTCAAGCAAAAGTCGATTTATTTAAAGAAAAGGTAAAGAACAAGATAATGCAGTTAGTATTAATTACACAAAGTAATTTATGGTTTAATTTTAGACTGTCATGAATCTTCGAGAGTTTCTAAACCTTCTTCCCATGGACTAGTAAAATACATCTAATCAAGAATAGTTATAGACAATTCCAACCTCGTTTTAAATATGGGATCTGCAAACCTGATAATCCAATACCAAAATCTCAGGTTCAAAAATCCATGCCTATTACTGGGTATTATATCCCAAATTGTAGTTATTTGTATAAATTGAAACCATGAATCGATTTACGAAAACATCCATATTAGCTTTATTCTTCCTCTTAATTATAAATACTCAAAATGTATTTGCAGACGTTTTAATTAATAAATCAGGGAAAGATGATGGTGAAAAACTCAAGAAGATTATGATCCTGTTTTTAGCGAAAAATTATGAAAACAAAAAAATTCTGGAAGATGAGTTAACTTATTATATTAACGATATGGGATTTGATGCAACACCTAGTCATCGATTTATCACAGAAATACCAGTTGAAAATCCTGATACCTTAATAATCGTTCTGGAAAATAATGGCTTTGATGGCATTTTGGTTGTTGATGTCATGGATGTAAGTGTTAAAAATAAACGCGTTAATGCTAAAATGAAATATGGATATAGCCCCACAACTCCTCAATTTAATTGGTATTTCAATGTTTACAGGCAATATAGTGTGGGATATAATAGAATTGATAAAACATTTGATTTAGAATCAACATTATTTAGAACTTCAGATAAGACCGAGGTATATTCTTTTACTTCAAAGGCATATGAGAAAGGTTCACTTGATCTTGCTATTGAAGGTTTTGCCAAGACAACGGCAAAACAATTGAAAAGTAGCAAAACTCTATTAAAAACGAAATGACGATTTAAGTTTTTGATTAGCAATAAAAATGCTGAAAGAAATAATACAATTAAATATCGTTACTCAATTGTCTCTTCAATAGTTTGTAAATCACTCACATCCATGTCGATAAATGATTTTCCGTATTGTGATTCAAGAAATTTTTTTATTATTCCTAAATCATCTCCGGACTTCCATTCATGATAACATAAGGTAAGGTCACGCCCCTCCCATCCTCCTCCTACAAAATCAATGCCTACACCTAAGATTTCAGATTCCCCTAGGATATCGGACACAGCGCTAAAAACAGGCATGCCGAATTTAGTAGTGAACCTGGCTTTATATAATCTCCTACCCATAATCCTTCATACAATATTTAGTGTTTTTAAAATCTTATTAATAAAAACAGCAAATCACACTAAAATTATTTGTTATTAATTGAATAATACAAATTTAGCTAAAATAAATGCAATTTTTAATCGTTTTTTACTTTTTTTATATATCAATCCCAATCCAAATAAAATATTCTTGATAAACACAACCAGTTATTTTGAATTACATTAAAAAATCTTTCCTCTACGAGTTATAATTTAGATTAATAATTCAAAGATAGCAAATGAACTATTCTGATTACTAGCTTTACTTTTGTACCTATTATTTCAAAAAATTCAATTTCAACTACTATTTTTCATCTGAAATTTAAAATATTTAAACAAATTGTCATTCCAATTGAAAAGGATTTATTATTGAAATCCAAATGCAAACTGAATTGAAAAGATAAAGGTTTGATATCTCATTTGAATCTTCATTCATTTCAGTATACATCTTGCATAGCCTCTCATAATTTTATATATTCACGGCCTCAAATAGGCAGTTAGCCACGATATGATTTTTTGAATGAAAATTAAATGAAAGAAAAATGAAAGAAAAGAAAATACTATTATCAGAAAATGATATACCTGAAAAATGGTATAATATCATGGCCGACATGCCAAACAAACCGCTTCCTCCGCTAAATCCAGCGACCAAAGAACCTATTGGTCCGGAGGCTCTGGCTCCTTTATTCCCTATGGGTTTAATACAACAGGAAGTTAGTACTGAAAAATGGATCGATATTCCTGAGGAAGTCAGAGATATGTATAAAATATACCGTCCTACTCCATTATTCCGTGCATATGGTTTAGAGAAGGCTTTGGATACTCCCGCTAAAATATATTATAAATATGAAGGAGTTAGTCCTGCGGGATCACATAAACCCAATACCGCTATCCCCCAAGCTTATTACAATAAGCAGGAAGGTGTTAAAAAAATAACAACTGAAACCGGAGCAGGACAATGGGGAAGTGCCTTAGCCCTGGCATGCAAAATGTTTGATATTGCTTGTGAGGTATATATGGTTCGCCTGAGTTATGATCAAAAACCATATAGAAAAATAATGATGAATACCTGGGGTGCAGAAGTAATACCTTCTCCTAGTAATCTTACTGAAGCAGGGAGAAAAATACTATCCATGGATCCAAATTCTCCAGGTAGCCTTGGGATAGCTATATCCGAAGCTGTTGAAATGGCAGCCAAAGATGAAAATACCAAATATGCTCTAGGAAGCGTATTAAATCACGTTCTTCTTCATCAGACAATTGTCGGACAAGAGGCTCTCAAACAAATGGAAATAGCTGGTGATTTACCTGATATTATTATTGCCCCCTTTGGAGGAGGTTCCAATTTTGCAGGATTATCCTTTCCGTTTTTACGTCTCAATTTTGAAGAGGGTAAAAATATCAGGGCTATAGCCAGTGAACCTTCTTCTTGCCCTAAACTTACCAGAGGACAGTTCCGATATGATTTTGGTGATACTATAGGAATGACGCCGTTACTTCCAATGTATACATTAGGTCATAATTTTATACCGGCGCCAATACATGCAGGTGGTTTACGTTATCATGGCGCTGGTGTAATTGTTAGTCAATTATTAAAAGATAAATTGATAGAAGCCCGATCACACCATCAATTGGAATGCTTTGAAGCAGGTGTCAAATTCGCTCAGACGGAAGCTATTATACCTGCACCTGAAGCAAATCATGGTATTGCTACTGCTATTCAAGAGGCAGAAAAATGTAAGGAAGAAGGTGTCTCAAAAACAATTTTGTTTAACTTATGCGGTCATGGACATTTTGATATGGCATCTTATGAATCCTATTTTTCAGGAAAGCTTATAGAGCATGAACTTTCCGAGGAAGAGATTGCTTCATCACTTTCAGAATTGACAACACCTACTATTGACAATTAGTTAATGGTGATTGACGAAATTCACTATATATAAATATTAAAAGTTACCTGGTCTTAAAAAAACGGGTGGCTTTTAATATTTATTATCTCATAACTTCGCTTTATTCCTGTTTAGTATATATATTTGCCCACTCAAAACGAATATTTCCTAATTATACAATAATTGGATTTATTCATTATTGATTTGGCACGGTATTCGTTTTAGAAATTATATATTATTCTTATTTTATAATGAAAGAAAAATCTAAAGCGATCACAGTTAGGGAAGAAATTGAAGGCAGTGTTAAATTAGTAATGGGCACTCTCGGATTTGCTGCTTTCCTCATAATCTGTATTCTATTAATACCTTAAAATCATATCATAAGCTGATACGATTTTATTAAACATTGGAAGACCACTCTCCATCTTTTACCTTATGATTTCTTCATAAGAGAATTTTCAAGAACCTCTTTTCGAGATTTCTGATTATAAATTTTAATAATTGTTATCTGAATAATCAAGGTATAAGTAATTGTTAATGCATTTTTACTTGGAAATTTAATCATATCTTTATAAAATACTCTTTCCTTTAAATTCTCCGAAATACGAGCAGAATAGAACATACTAAATTTTAAGTTATGACTGTTAAAATCCAAACATTGAGTGGCTACTTTCATGAGTATCAAAAAAGTGTAATTGATCCTGAAAATTTTTGGGACCGTATAGCAGAATCATTTCATTGGAGAAAAAGATGGGACAAAACAGTTGAATGGAATTTTGAGGACCCTGATAT
>Ga0316187_10003309_pt1 | contig 14037 bp, 10 predicted proteins | sample CroRivburrow1_MG_FD_204927 | JGI IMG/M metagenome (GOLD analysis project Ga0316187, IMG submission 204927) | Coastal sediment microbial communities from Maine, United States - Cross River worm burrow 1 | ecosystem: Environmental > Aquatic > Marine > Coastal > Sediment | place: USA: Maine...
CCTGGATTTCGAAGCCCTCTTTCTCTAGAAGAGAGAGAATGTTCCCAGCATTGCTGGCTTCCATGCTGTCAGGCTTGATGATCGTCAGTGTTCGTTCCATATCCACGTACCTCGTGTTCTCGAAGGAGGGCACTCTTGATCAGCCCTCATCAGTTGATTGACCTTCCAGAATCTGCAAGTCCCCGTCGGAGTCCTCGAGCTCGAACACCGGGCCCAGGATCTCTTGGCTTCCTGCCGGCCCGAGAAGAACCGCCGAGCCAGCAGGTAGGCCCAATCCCCACCTGACGCCTTGCTGTTCCATCAACTGCCGAAGTCGTCGATCGTGTCCGGGATCGAAGTTGGGCTCGATCACGGCGCCGGGAAGCCAACCAAATCCCGGCAGGATGTTGCGACCCAGCAGACTTCGAACGAGTATCCCGAACGCCTGTGTCGCTCCAGCAATCGCGACGACGAGCCCGCCCGACGCCAACTTGCGCCTCAGGGCCTCGAGGGCCGCTGAATCCTCGAGTGTCTGCACGAGTTGATCAGTGACTCCGCCGCCGATGTACACCGCAGCAGCCTGGTCGATGCGCTCCACATTCTTCTGGCGCCGCGCGTCCCGAGCTCGATAGATCGGGATGAGGGTCGCTTCTCGCCCGAAGCTCTCCTTCAGATAGAGGGAGAAATTCGCCGCATAGTCAGTGGAACCACTCGCAGTCGGCAGGAATCCAATGGAACCCTCGTCGAGCTTCGAGATCCATCTCTCATCGGTGTCGAGAGTCTCTCCAAAGGAGAACTCCCCTCCCCCGAGGAGCGCCAGCCAGCCCTGATCCCCGATTCTCTGGATCGAACCCGGCATCTACTACTCCAGCGCCCGAGCCATCGATATCCCGATCTCTGCCGGGGACTCCGCAACGGTGATTCCAGCCGCCGTCAGGGCTTCGGTCTTGGCCTGCGCCGTACCCTTGCCGCCGGAAATGATCGCACCGGCGTGTCCCATCCTACGCCCGGGGGGAGCGGTCCGGCCGGCGATGAAGCCGACCACCGGTTTGTCGAGATTCTCCTGCACCCAGGCCGCAGCCTCTTCTTCAGCGCTGCCGCCGATCTCGCCGATCAGGATCACACCTTCAGTGGCTGGATCTTCGGCGAAGGCTGCCAGGGTGTCGATGAAGTTGGTGCCGGGAAGAGGGTCGCCACCGATGCCGATGCAGGTGGATTGGCCCAGCCCCAGATTCGTCACCTGCCAGACCGCCTCGTAGGTGAGGGTTCCGGAGCGACTGACCACGCCGACGCTGCCCGGCTGATGGATGTGTCCAGGCATGATGCCGATCTTGGCCATGCCGGGAGAGATGATCCCGGGGCAGTTCGGGCCGATGAGACGAGTCGGATGCTCTTCGAGGAAGGCACGCACCTTCAGCATGTCCGCCACTGGAATCCCCTCGGTAATACAGACGACGAGCTCCACTCCAGCGGCAGCCGCCTCCATGATGGCGTCACCGGCGAACGGTGGTGGCACGAAGATCATCGAGGCATTGCAGGAGGTCGCTTGCCTGGCTTCGGTCATCGAATCGTAGACCGGAATTCCCTCAACCGACTCGCCTCCCTTGCCGGGCGTTACACCGGCTACGACGTTCGTGCCGTAGTCCCGGCAGCCCAGGGCGTGAAAACGTCCCTCTGTTCCGGTAATGCCCTGAACCACCAGTCGGGTGTCGTTGTCGACCCAGATTGCCATCACACCCCTCCTTTTGCGGCGGCCACGACCTTCTGCGCCGCGTCGGCCATGTCGTTGGCGACGATGAAATCGAAGTCGGCGTCTTGCAGGATCTTGCTCCCCTGCTCCACGTTGGTGCCCTCCAGTCGGACTACCACCGGCAACTCGACGTCAGGCAACTCCTCGAGAGCCGCGACGACCCCGCTGGCGATCCGATCTGTCCGCGCGATGCCGCCGAAGATGTTGATGAGAACCGCTTTGACGGTCTCGTCGGAGATCAGAATCCGGAAAGCGTTCTGCACGGCCTCCTGGCTCGCCGAGCCACCGACATCCAGGAAGTTCGCCGGCTCACTGCCGAACAGCTTGATGATGTCCATCGTGGCCATGGCCAATCCAGCCCCATTGACCATGCAGCCGATCTCGCCATCCAGCTTGATGTAGTTGAGGTCGTACTTGTCCGCTTCGACCTCCAGGGGGTTCTCTTCCGCGAGATCGCGCATCTCCCGGATGTCCGGATGGCGAAACAGGGCGTTGTCATCGAAGTTCATCTTCGCATCCAGGGCCACGACATCACCTTGACCCGTGACGAGGAGCGGGTTGATCTCCACCAGCGATGCATCGGTGTCGAGATACGCTGCGACCAACGAGCCGATCAGTTTTGCCGCCTGACGCCCAGTCGAGCCCTCGAGCCCCAGCTTCTTGACCACCGATCGGGCCTGGAAAGGCAGCAGACCCATCTGCGGATCGACAGCCTCGCGAATGATGGCCCCCGGATCCTTCTCCGCGACTTCTTCGATGTCCATGCCGCCCGAAGCAGAGGCCATCAAGACCGGCTTGCCACTTGCTCGATCCAACGTGACGCTCAAGTAGAGCTCCGAAGCGATATCCAAGGCCTCTTCGATCAGCACCTTGCGAACCGTCTGACCCTCGGGACCGGTTTGTGGAGTCACCAATTGCATGCCGAGGATGGCGCCGGCAATCGACTCGGCCTCCTCGGGTGAACCGGCCAGCTTCACTCCCCCACCTTTGCCACGCCCACCGGCATGAATCTGGGCCTTGACGACGCAGCGCCCACCCATCTCTCGACATATTTCCGAAGCCTCGGCCGCAGATTCGACTACCTGCCCTTTGGGTGTAGCGACTCCGTAGCGGCGCAAGATTTCCTTGGCCTGGAATTCGTGGATCTTCAAAACCAGTCTCCTTGGTTGGTATTGTCCTTTCCCGAAGAACTCGGGCAAGACAGTATAGTCCGGAACGGGCCGGAGAGGGAATTCCCGCTAGGGGGCCGAGGCCGGGCGGAGAGTCGAGATCAGGGAATCTCCAGCACCAGAACCGTCAGGTCGTCTTCGCGTGGCGAATTGCGGGTGAACTCCTCGAGGTCGTTCAACACTCCGTCGCGAATGGCTTCGACACTCTGCCCAGCCAGATGACCGAGGCACTCTTCGAGACGGTCGAAGCCAAACAACTCTTCGCTTCCCTCGGCACGGGCCTCGACGACGCCATCGCTGAACAGGAACAGAGCATCGCCGGACTCGAGTCGGGCCGATCGCACCCGCACGTCGAGCTCGCCTCGTACGCCCAAGGGGTAGGAGACGGATTCCAGAGCGTGAACCTCGCCCTGCTTCGTGATCTGGTAGGGAAACAGGTGACCGGCGCTGGCATAGAACATCTCGCGACGTACGGGATCGATAAGCGCGTAGCAGAGGGTGGCCAGGAGACGCTTACGGGCACTCTGAAAGACCATGCGATTGAGGGTCCTGAACACCTGTTCGACTTCGGGGTCGAAGGTCACCTGAACGGCCAGTGCCGACTTGGCCATGGACATGACCAGCCCGCTCGAGACGCCGTGGCCTGCCACGTCGCCAACGGCTACCGCCAACCTGCCGTCCTCCAGGGCCAGGACATCGTAGAAGTCACCGCCAACCTCGGTGGCCGGAAGGTATTTGTGGCTCAATTTGACGCCGTTGAGCTGCGGCGGCAGCTCGGGGAGAATGGATGCCTGGATCCCGCGTGCAGTTTCCAGCTCGACCCGCTGACGCTCCCGGTCGGCAATGCGCCTGACGTGAGGGGGAATGTCCTCGTAGAGGTAGGTGAACTCTCGATCGCTCAGCAGGTATTTGGCGCTGGCAATCACCGGTAATGCCACACCCAGGAGGGCCAGCGAAGCGTGTAGCTGAATCGACGCGTCATTGGCGCCCAGAAACGGCACCGCACCGCTCACCACGAAAGCCGTCATGCAGGCGAGGATCGAAGTGAAGATCCCGAACCGCAGAAACAAGAAGATGAAGGCGGCCGGTGGAAGCAACCAGATCAGGTAGTTCCAATTGAACGGGTACACGTGAGTACTCGAGAAAAAAAGGACCGCAGCCGCGACCAGCGCCACGGCGATTCCCAGCCACCGACCAAGGTACCTAGTGCCGTAGGAGACCAGAAACAGTCGTCCAAATAGTCCCGTGTAGAGAGCGTAGGCCAAACCGAAGGCCAGCAATGGAAGGCTGAACCACCCGGCGCTCTCCCACCAGGGCCCGATCGAATAGGACGCGTAGGCGAAGACGCCGAACCGCCGAAACAGAACGATCAGCGACCACTCGACAGCAGCGATGACCACACCTGCGACGAGTCCCTGCAACGAAGCTCGCGCGAAGGTGGCGTTCCTCCAATCCCCTTTGAACAGGGCGTCGAAGGCAGCCAGCTTCCTGCCCCACTTCTCACGACACAGGGATTCGCCTACCGACCAGCTGAGGAATGACATCAGGCCCATCGGAAAGAAGAAGAGCATCAGCATTTGAAAGCCGACCACCCAGGTCATCTGACGACGAGTCAGCACTCCCATGGCCCAGCCGGCTGACGCCGCCCCGCCGCTGAACAGAAGGGTCACGGCACCGGCCACGACGATGACGAGAGAGATCTGGATGCCGCGCCGAATACCGACTTCCCCTTCGTGGTACCGGCGAACAAAAGGTATTGCCACGAGCGGCAGGAGCAGCAGGGGGAGGAAGACCTTCAGCTGCCCGAGGAGCTGGAACCCTTGAAAGTTGCTCCGGATGCTCGCCAGCTCCGGATCGTCGAAGAACGCCGAATAGCCAGCCAGCCGATCGCCAGCAAACGTGATTTCGACGCCGTAGGGATGGTCGTCGCCCAACAGAGCCTCTCTATCCCGATATCGCAAGGTCAGGTCTGCCCTGGCCTGAAGCTGGCGCTGCCGAATCTCGGGCTCCTCGAAGGTGTCCAGATCGAAGCCCTGCTCCCGCAGGAAGAGATCCGCTTCCACTCGGGCCGCCGCTTCGTCGATCTCTTCGCCTTCCTGATCCGGGGGCACCCGAAGCATCAGCTCGGGGACCTCACCGTGGGGCGTCACACGGGCCCGGTAGCTCCATTCGAAGGGAGTCGCACCCGGCTCATAGACCGTAACCTGCCAGGTCCTCAGCCCCTGCATCAGGCGACTGCCCTCCAAGCCTTCGACCTGGCCGGAGAGAAGCGACTGTTGGAGGCGGTGCTCCAACGCGGGAGCCTTTTCCTGTTGAGTCACGACGTACGGCTCGGCTGGTAGCTCACCGAGATCCCGCATTCGCTCGAGCGCCAGGGCTTGCGCTTCTGCTTTGGAAATGTCCCAATCTCGCGGAAAGAGCGGGTAGGCGCGCGGAAATGCCCAGGCAACCACCAGGGCGGCAATGATTCCGGTGGCAATCCAGGCAAGGGCTGAAGTGGCTTTCTTCAAGTTCTTTCCACCGCTGACAGGCTCTCCCTCGGGGCCAATCCAGCCCCTTCAAGGCTCCGTACGGAGCCCCGCCTCGAAGGTTGCACCCCTGCGAGCGTTCTTACCCCTCGAACACACGTTCGAGGCACCGACTAGAGGTTCTCGACGATCGCCTGACCGAACTCTGAGGTTTTGAGGAGAGTCGCACCCTCCATCTGCCTCTCCAGGTCGTAGGTCACCCGCTTCTGGCTGATGGTCTTCTCCAGGGCCGCCACCACGCTCGAGGCCGCTTCCTGCCAGCCCAACCACTGCAACATCATGACGCCCGAGAGGATGAGAGAGCCGGGATTGACCTTGTCCAGATTGGCGTATTTCGGCGCCGTCCCGTGAGTCGCCTCGAACAGGGCCAGGCCATCGCCTTCGTTGCTGCCCGGTGCCATGCCGAGTCCACCCACCTGCGCAGCCAGTGCATCGGAGAGGTAGTCACCATTCAGATTGGTGGTGGCCAGGACCTGGTACTCCGTCGGCCGAAGCAGTATCTGCTGAAACATGGCGTCGGCAATTCGATCCTTCACCAGGATCTTGCCCTCTGGCACCTGACCGTCGAACTCGTCCCAAAGCTCCTGCTCGGTAACGGTCTGCTCGCCGAATTCGTCTCGGGCGACCTGATAGCCCCATTCCTTGAAGGCCCCTTCCGTGTACTTCATGATGTTGCCTTTGTGGACCAGGGTCACATCGGTCCTTCCTTCGCGGACCGAGTACTCGAGAGCTTTGCGAACCAGCCGCTTGCTGCCGGTCACCGACACCGGCTTGATCCCCACACCACTGTCCTCACGAACGCGTTTACCAAGCTTGTCCCGCATGAATCCGATGAGCTCGAGAGCGCCGCCGGAGCCTTCCTCCCACTCGATACCGCAGTAGACGTCTTCCGTGTTCTCTCGGAAGATCACCATGTCCACCTTGCCGGGCTCCTTGACTGGTGATGGCACGCCCTCGAAATAGCGCACGGGACGCACGCAAGCGTAGAGATCCAGCGTCTGGCGAAGAGTCACATTGAGGCTACGAAAGCCGCCGCCGACCGGAGTCGTCAAGGGACCCTTGATGGCGACCCGGAACTGCCGAACCGCCTCGACCGTGTCCTGCGGCAGCCACTCGTCGTAGTGCTCCTTGGCCTTTTCTCCTGCATAGATCTCCATCCAGGCAATGGACTTGGAATCGCCGTAGATCTTCTTTACGGCGCTATCCAAGACGAACTGTGTCGCCCGCCAGATGTCGGGGCCGATGCCGTCCCCCTCGATGAAGGGGACAATGGGGCGATCGGGGACTTCGAGGTTGCCATCCTGCCATTCGATTTCCTGCCCATCTTTGGGCGGCGATACCTTTCTAAAGCTAGTGCTCACGCCGAGGATTCTCCTGTCTGTTCAGAGTCACATTCTGGGTCGCACGCCGGGCGACGAGCGAGGGTGGAGTTTAGCACAGGGCCCAACCGACCGTGGTAGATTCGCGCCATGGACTGGGGTCCCCTGATCGACGCAGCCGTTGCAGTCAGGCACAACGCCTACGCGCCGTTCAGTGGCTTCAAAGTGGGCGCCGCGGTCAGAACCCGGGCCGGACTGATCTTCAGCGGCTGCAACGTCGAAAACCGGAGCTTTGGAGCAACGATCTGTGCCGAGAGGTTCGCCGTGGGCTCTGCGATCTCCGCTGGAGAAACAGGAATCGAGGGCGTCGTCGTCGTCACTGACACCACCCCGCCTTCTCCACCCTGCGGGCTCTGCCTTCAGGTTCTCGCAGAGTTCGGCAACGCCGATCTCCCCATCCTTCTCCTCAATCTGCAGGGTGAGAGGCTCGAGTCCCGGCTTGGTGACTTCCTGCCCCATCCATTCCAGTTCCCGAGCCCGACCTAGCCGAGATCGACAAACTCCGCCTGAATCGCCTCCGGCAGGATCCCCGCTTCGTGGCCCCGATCCAGAAGCAACTGCACGGCCCGCCTTCCCGCCTCTCCGTAGTCGCGGGTCCAATCGTTCACGTACATCGAGACGAAGCGATCCGACCGAACCGGATCGTCCTCGAGACCCCGCGCGTACTTCGTGGCGAAATTCATCGCTTCCGCTCGATGATCGAGAGCATAGTTGATGCTGCCGGACAGAAGCTCAGAGAGTCGACGGATCAACTCGGGTGCCAGGTCCTTGCGAATGCCATTGCCACCTAGGGGCAATGGCCCACCGGTCTCGTCCTTCCACCAGGACCCCAGATCCACGACGGCTTCCAGGCCCATGTCCGAATAGGTCAGCTGGCCTTCGTGGATGACCACGCCCGCGACAACGTCCCCATTCTGCACCGCCTCCAGTATTCGATCGAAAGCCACTACGGTCGTATCCAACTCTGGTTGCCAGAGCTGCAATGCCAGATTGGCCGACGTCAGATCCCCGGGAATCGCCACCGTCTCTCCGGCCAGGTCTTCTCGGCTGAGCTTTTCGTTTGCCACCACCACCGGGCCGTAGCCGTCCCCGAAGCTGGCACCCGAGGGCATCAGGATGTAGCGATCAGCGAGGTAGGCATAGGCGTGGATCGACAGCGCCGTGATCTCGTAGGTACCTTCGAAAGCGGCCTGATTCAGGCTCTCGATATCGCTCAAGACATGTTCGATCTCCAATCCAGAGGAGTCGAGGATCCCCTGGGTCAGGGCATAGAACATGAAGGCGTCGTCGGAGTCCGGACTGTGGGCAATACCAATTTTCGTCGGCGTCATCGAAGTGTCGCTCATGAAGTGAAAGGCCGATCGAAACCGGCCAGACTAGGTAGTTCGAGGCTGCTCTCGCTGAAACATCCCCTCGCGATAGGCTGTGATTCGACCCGTAAAAGCGGAGGCGGCCACGGTCAGGGGTGAGGCCAGATAGAGCCTGCCAGGTCCCGAGCGGCCCTTGTAGTTGCGGTTGATCGCCGACACGGTGACCTGATCATCCCGTTCCGAGACTCCAGGTCCACACCCTATGCAAGCTCCGCATCCGGGCTGAATGACCGTGACTCCTGCTTTGGCGAACGTCTCCATGAAGCCATTCTCCCGACAGAACCTCTCGACGGATTCCGAGCCCACCTGGATCAGAAAAACGACTCCATCAGCTACGGACAGACCGGCATCGGCGGCCTCTTTGACCACCTGGTGGTAGAAGATCAGGTCGTCGATCTTGCCTGCCGTGCAGCTACCTCCGTAGGCGATATCGATGGCAACATCTTCGACCTCCTCGACCAGAGCTCCGTTAGTGGGATCGGATGGAATACCGTGATCCGGATCACCGGGGTGCGCCACCATCGGCCGGATGGAGGAAAGATCGATTGTATGTACCCCTCCGTCATAGTGAGCTCCGGGGTCGGCCCGGACCGCGCGTGCACGAAGCTCGCTCTCGTCGATTTCGGGACGCCGTTTCTTGACCCAACGGAAGGTCTCATCATCTGCTTCCACGATGGCCCCACGAGCGGAGCACTCCGTCGCCATGTTGGTGAGCGTCGCTCTCTCGTCCATCGACAGGGTGGCGATGCCTGGCCCGGTGAACTCCATGACCCGCTTGAGCGTCATCTGGGGCCGAGCGAACTCGAGCAGAATGTAGAGCATGAGGTCCTTGGCTGTCACACCTTCGGGCAGGTGCCCGACCAGCTCGAATCGAATCGACTCGGGGACTTCGGCCATCGTAAATCCCGAGTGAATCAGATTGGCGTACTCGGTGGCACCCACACCCCAGGCCAGGGCGTTGTTGCAGCCTCCCATGCAAGTGTGGCTGTCGGTGGCTTGAATGAAGTCGCCGGGCGAGATCAGCACTTCGCGCGCTACTTCATGGCAGATCCCAGGAGAGATGCCGTCTCTGGCCGAGAAGTCGCGCACCTCAGTATGCCGCTGGAAGCTCACCTGAAGCTCCCGCAGCCGCTCGATCTTGTCCATGAACGGCAGCATCATGGGCACTTCGTCGGCGTAGATCAGGTGGTCCTCGAAGACCGCGAACCGCGCCGCGTTCTCGATCTGGTAGTCGGCGCCATACTCCTGTTCGAGGAAGTACTGGACCTGGGCGGTGGTGAACTCGTGGGAGTAGCCCCCATCGACCTCCACGACAAGGCTATCGCCTGGTTTGACGAATCGATCTCCACCGCCGAGAGCATGCCGGGCGAGTATCTTCTCGGCCATGGTCATCGGACGCTCCGCGGTTTCATCGGCAGGCCACTCGATCTCTTTCCGGGCGAGGGCCTTGGCGAGTGGGAACAGGCCACCCTGGCGCACGATGAGCTGTGTGATCGGATCGTAGTTTCGGTAGAACTCCTCCAGGGGCACTCCCTCACCTGCTTGCAGCCGGCGCAGGATCTCGTGGTCGGTCATCAGCACGCCCTGGTTGATGTTGTTGGCGGCGTGTATCGGAGCAAAGGAGGCAGCCACCGCAATCCTCACTCCAGACCACTTCTCCGCTTGCACGGCGGTCTCCCGGGAGCTCCCGACGCCCTTTCTGTGGCCAGAAACGATGACCTCGAACCCTCCGTTGTACAGAGCATCTCGCTCGAAGAGCCGTTCTCCGTCCACGATCAGGCCCGCATAGGCCTCGCGCGCTAGATCCTCGGGGCGGTGGTTGAAACAGACCCAGGCCGGAGTCATGACGTCGGTGTTGATGTCATCCAGAAGATCGTCGACCGTCAGGTCATCCATCGTCAGATCGAGCTCACCGGCGAGCTGACGGCGAATCAGATCCGGGTCCTTGGTCAAGAACAGGACTCGCTTGCCCGGGGTCAGATGCACTGTCGGTGGTGGCTTCACGGATAGGGCCCTTTGCAGTGGCAGCGCGTCCTATTCTATCCATAGGTCCGGAAACCGCCGCTTCGGACTCCATGAAGGCCGCATGAGACCTCTGCGATATCGCCAGCAGCCGCTGCGGGGGTAGTTCGAGCGTTACCGACAACGAGCCTGTTACGATCACTTCGCGTGAGTTGCAGGAGGAGTCGAGAATGTCCCAGATCATCGAGTGTGTTCCCAACTTCAGCGAAGGCCGCGATATGACCGTGATCCGCCAGATCACGGACGCAATCGACAGTGCCGATGGAGTCGCCCTGCTGGATGTGGACCCCGGCCAGGCCACCAACCGGACGGTGGTGACCTTTGCGGGAGACCCTTCGCAAGTGGTCGAGGCCGCTGTGCGCGCCGCCAAGAAAGCCGCCGAGTTGATCGACATGCGGCAGCACCGGGGAGAGCACCCACGGTTCGGAGCCATGGACGTCTGTCCGCTGGTACCGGTCTCGGGAATCTCGCTCGAAGAGACCGCTGCCTATGCCCATCAGCTGGCCAAACGGCTCGGGCGTGAAGTCGGCCTGACCGTGTTCTGTTACGAGAACGCCGCGACCTCGGACGAGCGACGGAACCTGGCCAACGTGAGAGCCGGGGAGTACGAGGGCCTCGAGGCGAAGCTCGCCAAGCCAGAGTGGCAGCCGGACTACGGCCCTGCCGAGGTCAACCTGAAGTCGGGGGCCACGGCGGTCGGAGCAAGGGATTTCCTGATCGCCTACAACGTCAACCTGAACACGACCTCGACGCGGCGCGCCAATGCCGTGGCCTTCGACGTCAGGGAGAAAGGTCGGATCAAGAGGACAGGTGACCCACTCACAGGCGAGATCGTCCGTGACGACCAGGGAGCACCGCTCTACATTCCGGGCAGCCTGGAGGCCGTCAAGGCCATCGGTTGGTTCATCGATGAGTACGGCATAGCGCAGATCTCGATGAACCTCACGGATCTCAATCGGACTCCGTTGCACACGGCCTTCGACGAAGTCTGTAAGAGGGCAGAGGCCCGGGGAATGCGGGTCACGGGCTCTGAGTTGGTAGGACTCGTACCGCTCGGAGCGATCCTGGACGCCGGCCGCCACTTCTTGCGAAAGCAGGGACGCTCCCTCGGTGTTCCCGATCACGAGATCATCAAGATTGCCGTCAAGTCGCTGGGGCTGGACGATCTCAAGCCCTTCGAGCCCAAGGAGAAGATCATCGAGTACAAACTCGCAGCTCAGGAGCCTCAGCCGTCGCTCCTCGCGGAGCAGACTCTGACTGAATTCGTCGAGTCTACGGCTGCGGAATCACCGGCCCCCGGTGGCGGCTCGGTAGCGGCCGCAGTCGGCGCGCTGGGCTCGGCGCTGGGTACGATGGTCGCCAATCTCTCCGCTCACAAGCGAGGGTGGGACGAGCGATGGGAGGAGTTCTCAGACTGGGCCGAGCAGGGCAAAGCCCTCTGCGCGGAGCTTCTCAGATTGGTAGACGAAGACACGGCGGCATTCGATGGAATTCTCGCCTCCTTTCGCCTGCCGCAATCGTCGGAGGCCGAGCGGTCCGACCGCTATCGAGCCATCCAGCAGGCGACGAAACGGGCGATCGAGGTGCCGCTTCAGGTCATGGAAGCGTCCGTGCGGTCCATGAAGGTCCTCGAGGCGATGGCCCACGAGGGGAATCCGGCGTCGGTGTCCGATGCCGGCGTGGGCGCCCTCTGTGCGCGCGCGGCGGCTCGCGGCGCCTACATGAACATGCAGATCAACTCCGGCGACCTCGAGGACAAGCGTGCTGTCGAGGATCTTCTGGCTCGAGGCAAGGCCCTCGAAGAGGACGCGGCCGCCCTGGAAGTGGCGATCCTCGACATCGTCAGCGACAAGCTCTGATCTTCCGCTATTCGGCGACGCTCATCCCAGCGCCGAATCTGGCCCGATCCCTTGCCTTTTCGAGACAGGATGCGAGTTCTCTGACGAGACCGGCAGTCATCTGCTCGACCTCCATGGCTTTGCGGCAGAACGCCAGAGCGGCCAGAGCCTCCTGATGGACCCTCAGCGACCTGAAGATCGTCAGCATTTCCGCCGCGAGGGCCTTCAGATCGGCGACGCGGCCTTGGCGCAGATAAACAAGCGCCAGATCCAGGGAAACGAGGGCGGCGTCATGGGCCATTTCCTTGTCGACGAAGAACTGCTTGACCTCGAGGAACAGCGTCTCGGCCTCGCTCAACCGGCCGGTATCGACAGCGATCTGTCCCTCCAGCCATTTGAATCGGGTCAGGTCGACGGCGTTGCCAAGTCTTATGTGAAATTCTCTCGCTTCTGGACAAAGCACCTCAACTTCTTGCAGCCGTCCTTCTTCGCGCAAGAAGACAAGGAGGTTGTGCTTCGCCACGAGCACCAACCTCGGCTCGTTTTCGGAATCCACCAAGCCAATCCCCCGCTTTAGAGCTTCGATCGCTTCGCCGAACTCTCCATGGGCACCCAGCGTGTATGCCTTTGACAGCCAAGCTCGGCCCTCAAGGTACTTTTCACCTTCGATCGCGAATCTCTCGATTGCTCCATTCAGCATGGTTATCGCAGCGTAGAACTTTCTTTTTTCTGAGAGGAGAGCTGCCTCCAGATCGCAAATAATCGCTTCATCTTTGCGACTCCCTGTTCCGACGACCCAGTTCTCTCTTGCGATTCTAAATGCATTCTCTGAGCCTACAAGGTCTGATCGAATTCGCCGCACATTACCTAGATGGGCATAGGACCGAGCCCTTAAGTCACGAACGATTCCCCGTGGATAACACTCAGCGTCAAGGGACTCAGCGATAGCCACTCCCATCGCAATCATGGAGTCAGCCTCTGAAGGATCGTGCGCCCCTAGCTCATATCCCCGGGCGAGAGCCAATTGACACAGCCCAACGGACTTGAACCGCTCGCTGTTCTCAACCAGGATCACGCGCTGCTCTGGGGAATGCGTCATCAGTTCTCGAAGCAGCTCCTCAGCGGGCGTTTCAACCGGCCTATCCCTTTCCTCCTCGGACGGCTCGCGGCCATCGAGCAAGGCAACCAGCTCCGCTTCTCTCTCAGGAGTCAGATCGTCGACTCGCAGCCTTCCCAGACCCTCGATACAATCGACTATCTCATTCAGAAAGTCCTGACAGGAGCCACAACTGTCCTTGTGGCTTTCGAAGGACTCCCTGTCTCCTCGAGACTGAGCATCTTCGAGATACTCGGTAACTGCGTCTCTGAACTGTGGGCAGGTCACGGATTCTCGAGCTCTCATCGCCTTTGGGACCTCTTGATGACTTGCTGCACGACATCTCGCACTCGGAGCCGGGCTCGGTGCAACAGCACCCTCTGGTGGCCGGAGCGGATGTCCAGTGCCCTGCAGACTTCTTCGGAAGACCAGCCTTCCACATCTCGCAGGGTGATCACGATTCGTTGCCGCAGCGGCAGCTGGGCGATGACCCGGGCCCGGTGACCGTCCAACTCTCGTCGCAGCAGCCTTTCCTCAGGGGAAGGCGTCTGGCTGCTATTCCCCCATATCCAAGGCGATCTCCCGGGGCTTCGAACCTCCGAGACCGAGGCCCCCTCCAGGAGCTCACAGCGCCCCGTGTCTTCGCTCTCGAACGTCGAAAGGGGTACCTGGCGGCTCTCCCGCAGCCCCCTCGTCTTCGCTCGATTGAGCAGGATTCCGAAGAGCCACGTCTTCAATGAGCTCCTGCCCTGGAAGCCGCCGAGCCCTTCGAGGAGGATCGTCCAGACCTCCTGCGCGACTTCCTCCGCGATCTCACGACTGGAGACATAGGCCATGGCCACCCGCACCATCGAGCTGTGATGCGCCCGCACCACGCGTGCAAACACCTCTTCGTTCCTCGCCAGG
>Ga0316187_10003312_pt1 | contig 14033 bp, 10 predicted proteins | sample CroRivburrow1_MG_FD_204927 | JGI IMG/M metagenome (GOLD analysis project Ga0316187, IMG submission 204927) | Coastal sediment microbial communities from Maine, United States - Cross River worm burrow 1 | ecosystem: Environmental > Aquatic > Marine > Coastal > Sediment | place: USA: Maine...
CAAAAAACTCTTTCGACAAGGATGACCGCGAATGAACGAAACGGTTGCCTCAAACCCGATCGAAGTACCACTAACCTCCGCTCAACCCGCACGGCAGACGCCCAAGCGCAGGTCGGGAAACTTTCGGACCTATGTCCTGCTGACCGCGCTCATCGTTCTTGGCTGGCTCATTCGTGATCGACAACTGATTTCGCCCGAGGATGGAATCGGATACTGGCTGGGCATTATCGGCGCGTCAATGATGGGTGCATTGCTGTTGTACCCGCTGCGCAAGCGCCTGCGCTTTTTGCATGCCCTCGGACCGACGCGTCACTGGTTTCGACTGCACATGGCCTTCGGACTCGTCGGGCCGCTGCTTATTCTTTATCACTGCAATTTCACGCTGGGCTCTTTCAACAGCCGCGTCGCCTTGTACTGCATGTTGCTCGTCGCTGGCAGCGGAATCATCGGCAAGCACTTCTATGCCGCGATCCACCGCGGCTTGTACGGCAGAAAAACGAATCTCACAGAGCTGCAGAAGGAACTCGCCGACTCACTCGAAAAGAGTCACGGCCTGGCGAGGTTCATGCCAGAGCTCGTCGCACGCCTTGATGCAATGTCGACGGATTTCCAGGGCGACAGGGTTACGAAGTCCATCGGCATCGGCCGGAGCTTGCGCTGGACATTCATGCACAACCTGACCCGGTTTTCACTATGGCTAACGGCACGTCGCGAACTGAAAATCGCAGCACAACAATCCGCGGTCGTCGCCCGGGACCACAAACGCCTGCTACGCACGGCCTCCCGCTTCATTCGCGACTACACGCAACTTACTGGTCGCGTCGCGCAGTTCTCTTTCTATGATCGACTGTTTGCACTCTGGCACATCCTGCACCTGCCAATCTTCTTCATGATGGTGTTGTCGGTGATTTTTCACATCCTCGCGGTACACATGTACTAGAGAGGATGTGAAGGAATGACACGCACACTACTCGCAATACTGGTCTTATCTATACTGGCCCTGGTTCCCGACAAGGCCAGCGCACAACTCGAGACCCTGGTAATGCCCGGGGACGTCATCTCCGGCCACGCCGAGCTTGAAGCGGATTGCGACAACTGCCACAAATCATTTGAACGCAGCAGGCAGCGCGAGCTCTGCCTCGATTGTCATGACGACATCGCGAGTGACATGACGAACGGCAAGGGATACCACGGCCTGAACAGGAGAGCGAACGGACGCAATTGTGCGGGCTGCCACACAGATCACGAAGGCCGCGATGCCACGATCGTCATCCTCGATGAGTCCACCTTCGATCACGAACTCACTGATTTCCTGCTGCACGGCAAGCACGCCGGGACCGCCTGCAACGAATGCCACCAACCTGGTAACAAGCACCGCGAAGCACCACTCGATTGCCACTCCTGCCATCAAGAAGACAGCGTGCACGAAGATGCGATGGGCGAGGAATGTGAGAGCTGCCATTCACCGACTGCCTGGTCGGAGGTCGAGTTCGATCATGAATCGACGGGGTACGCACTGCTCGGCAAACACGGGCAAGCGGGCTGTCTCGACTGCCACGCTGACCAGACTTTCCAACCGGCGCCTGTGGCCTGCATCGACTGCCACGCACAGGACGATGCGCACGACGGAAGGAGCGGATCGGAATGCGGCAATTGCCACAGCCCGACAGGGTGGCAGGACACGTCATTCAACCATGCCCGCGATACACGTTTCATGCTCGACGGCAGCCACTCCGAACTGAGTTGTAGTGACTGCCACAGCGAGGATCCATTCGCAGACAAACTCGAAACCGCCTGCGTCGCTTGTCACCAGGACGACGACAATCACGACGGCCACTTTGGTGGCAACTGTGATACCTGCCACGCCGCAACGGAATGGGCCGACAGCATTTTCGATCACGCTCGGGATGCAGGCCATGAGCTACTTGGCGGCCATGCGACCACCGACTGCACGTCCTGCCATGTCGAGCCGATATTCGACGTGGCGCTGCAGACCGGTTGTAACAGCTGCCATGCCAGTGATGATCCGCACGAGGGCACACAGGGAGAAGCCTGTACCGATTGCCACAACGAGTCGGGCTGGGCCGATAGCGTGTTCTTCGATCACGGCCTGACGTCGTTCCCGTTGCTCGGGTCACATGATGAGAAGGAGTGCGAGGCATGCCATGTATCAAAAGTGTTCAAAGATGCACCGACCAACTGTGTGGCTTGTCATGACGACGACGACCCGCATGGCGGGAATCTTGGGGATGACTGTGGCGTCTGCCACAACCCGGTCGACTGGGCGTCCTGGCGCTTCGAACACGACGTGCAGACCTCGTTCGCGCTGCTTGGCGCCCATGTCGAGGTTACCTGCGATGCGTGCCACCGCAGACCGTTGCAGCAACAGCTCCGCCTGGGTAACCGCTGTGCGGATTGCCACCGGCCTGATGATATTCATGATGGCGAGTTTGGCGCCGATTGCGGGCGATGCCACTCGGCCGACTCGTTCACTAATGTGAGGTCTATTCGATGAAACAGCCGATACGGACATTTTTCAGGCTCGCAGCATCTGTTCTGCTTGTCGGCTTACTGGCTGGCCAGGTTGCCAGTGCGCAGGAGGGATTTGATCACTTCAGCACCGGTTTCGAGCTCGATGGAGCACATGCCAATGTAAGTTGCGATCGTTGTCACGCCGGCGGTATTTTCGAAAAGAGCAACCCGACATGCGGGAGCTGCCACTCCGGCATCGCAACCGTGCGGGCAACGGCCAAACCGGTCACCCATGTACAGACAACGGCAATCTGCGAAGACTGCCACACGACGTCAGCCTGGAGCCCCGTCGCGTACATGGACCACTCCGCGGTCACAGGCAGCTGCGGCAGCTGTCACGATGGACGCCAGGCAACCGGGAAAACGCCGAACCATATAGCGTCCGGCGATCGCTGCGACGACTGCCACACCTCGACCGCGTGGAGTCCCGCGGTCTTTGATCACGCCAACGTCTCGGGTAATTGTTTTGCCTGCCACAATGGGTTCGATGCGACGGGCAAGAGCCCGGCTCACGTGCTAACGACAAATAACTGCGAAGATTGCCACTCAACAACATTCTTTGAACCCGCAGTTACCGTCGACCATACGCAGGTTCTCGGCTCCTGCAACAGCTGCCACAATGGCGTGCAGGTCGCGGGTAAATCGCAGTCGCATGTTTCTACGACAGACAACTGCGCAGACTGCCACAACACGGTGGTATGGGATCCGGCCGACCAGGTGGATCACACGCAGGTACTTGGCAGTTGCGGTTCATGCCACAACGGCTCTGCCGCGACCGGCAAGGACGCAGACCACATCGCAAGCGGCACAGCCTGTGACGACTGCCATACAACTGTTGCCTGGACGCCCGCAAACTTCGATCACGTCAATATCTCCGGAAACTGCGTGAGCTGTCACAACGGTGTCGACCAGGAAGGCAAAGGCCCAATGCACGTCCTGACAACCGACATCTGCGAGGACTGCCACAATAACGTTGTCTGGTCGCCTGCCGACATCGTGGACCATACGCAGGTGCTGGGCAGCTGCTCTTCCTGCCACGACGGCATCATCGCAACCGGCAAGAACATGGCGCACATTGACAGCGGCAACAACTGCGATGACTGTCATACGACCGTGGCCTGGACCCCGGCGAATTTCGACCACGTCAACATCGTGGACAACTGCTTCAGTTGTCACAACGGTATCGATGCCACTGGTAAGAACCCGACACACGTGCTCACGACGAATATCTGCGAGGATTGTCACAGCCCGGCAACCTGGAGCCCCGTCGTTACCGTAGACCACAACCAGGTGATCGGATCCTGCTCGTCCTGTCATGACGGCAATGCCGCGACTGGCAAGAATCAGGGGCACTTCATCACGGCTCGGGATTGCGAGGTCTGTCACGACCCCGGGGCATGGATACCGCATATCTATCGGCACACTGGCCTGGCGTACGAACCGCTGGACCACCGCGGCAACCTGGCGTGCACGGAGTGCCACCAGAACAACTCCGACCCGGTTATCTGGCCTTCGCCCGGATTCCAGCCGGACTGCGCCGGATGCCACGCCAATGACTTCCGGTCAGGACCGCACAAGAAATACGAAAACCCTGACGTCACCTACACGGTCAGCGAACTGCGCGACTGCACGGGTGCTTGCCATGTATACACCGACTCGAGCATGACGACGATCAAGGACAATCGACCCGGCCCCGAACACAGGATAAATAACGGTGATTTCTAGGACGCTGCCACTGCTCCTGCTGCTGGCATTAAGCGCCAACAGCCATGCCGCCGCCGGGTTCATTCATTCCGGCGTTGTCCAGCGTGGCGATGTGTACGCGGAGATCAACCTCAAGCTGAGCTGCAATGTGCATTACGTCGGGCATGCACCGAGATCACGTAGCGATGTGCTCCGCATCCAGATTGAAGCGACCACGGTTTGTGCGGGTGTTGCTCCGGGGATTGCCGAAACGCAGCAGATCTTTCGACCGCAGGCTGCGGATGAGGCCTGGCTCAGCAGCATCGAATACGACGGTCAGACAGTTGGCGACCAGCAGCTTCGCCTGAGCTTCAACCATGAAGTCCGTTTCGATGTACGGCAGATCAACGCCAATAATTTCCTGATTCGTGTGTTTCCTGCAGAGACTGAGACCCAACCCGTCACCTCGGATCGACAGATCGTCGCAAGACGGGTCGAGCAGTCGCCTGACGCCCGCCCTCGTTTCGTAATCAACCTGGCGTCTTCCCAACGCGCGCCGACGCCTGCCGAAGTGCCGAACATCAACACTGACGGCGGTCAGAGTGTATTTGTTATCCAGGCCCTTATTAACGGTGCGACCTGGTACCGCACTCGCCTGGGATATTTCGAATCGGCTGAACAAGCATCCCGGGAGCTGCGCCAGGTTCGTGAGCGCTTTCCCCGAGCCTGGATCGACCGCGTTGAGGGCGGTGACAACGTAACGGATAACCGGGTGGCAACATTGACGCCATCGGGTCCTGAGAGCGGTGACCCGCAGCAGACGCTCGATACGGACGAAGTCGCGACCCTCATGGACGAGGCACGCCGAGCCATGACCCTTGGTGAGCTGTCCAGAGCCGTCCAGCTCTACACGAAGGTACTGCGCCTGCCACCAAATGATTACCAGCCCGCGGCACAGGAGTTCCTGGCGCTGGCGCGTGAGCGCAACGGTCAGATTGCGCACGCCAAAGCCGAGTACCAGCGTTACCTGGACATATACGGCGATACCGACGGTGCGAGTCGCGTGCGCCAAAGGCTCAACGCACTGATGGTCGCCGCACCGCCGCCGGAGGTCCGTGCAGCGGCGGCGAACGCGCCTGTCCGGCAAGCTACCAGCAACCCTTGGAAAATTCGGACTTTCGTTGCCCAGCACTACCGCCGGGATGCCAACCAGGTAAACGATCTCGAGGAGGTCGTCAGCCAATCATCGCTTTACACCGATATGAATGTCGATGCCCGGCGTCGGGGCGAGCGATTTGATTTCAGCGCCCGTTTCAGCGGCGGTCACCGGTATGATTTGCAGGACGAGGAGACAAATTCCGGCAATGACCTGCGCATCTCATACGCCTACGCCGATCTGGCGGATGTACAAACCGGACTGCGGGGCCGCTTCGGTCGCCAGACCCGCAATACGGGCGGCGTGCTTGGCCGCTTTGACGGGCTGAACCTCAGCTATGCTCTCAACGAGAGACTGCAATTCGACACTGTCGTCGGCAAGCCTGTGTACACGACCACCGAAGGTGTCGATGATGCGCGTTCCTTCTATGGCGTCAGCTCGACGTTCGGCCTGTTTCACAAGAATCTCGACTTCGGCGTCTTCTACCTGCAGCAGGACATAGAGGGCCTGACCGACCGGCAAGCAGCAGGCGCCGAGATTCGATACTTTGGTGAACGACAGTCGCTCTGGAGCGTTATTGATTACGACCTCGAATTCGGAGAGCTGGGCAGCGTCTTTGTACAGGGAAGCTGGCGACTGCCAGCCAACATCACAATCACCGGACTCTTTGACCAGCGTCGCAGTCCATTCCTGAACCTTGGCAACGCGATCATCGGCCAGCAGCTGGAAAGCTTTGCAGATCTGAAGGTTTTGTATACCGAAGAAGAAATTCGCCAGCTCGCGCTCGACCGTGCGCCTGAGTCGACGACGACAACGTTTGGTCTCTCCAAGCCCCTCACGACGAAAATGCAATTCAACATCACAGCAAGTCTGACGAGCATCGAGGCTACACCCGAGTCAGGTGGTGTTGCCGCGATGGAGGCCAGCGAATACAACTATTACTCCACCGATCTCGTCGTCAGCAGCTTGTTTACAGAAAACGACGTCACGATATTCGGACTCCGCTATGCAGAGTCAAATTCGACTGATGTGTTGTCTGCAAATCTTGACACCCGCTTCCGCATTGGGCGCCGCTGGCGAATCAGCCCACGCTTGCGCGTCGACTATCGAGAGATAAGATCTGACCAGAGTACCCAATGGATTTACTCTCCCGGAATCAGGCTGCATTATCGGCATGACCAGCGTTTCCGCTTCGAGCTCGAGGCCGGCACGCAATTCTCCAACCGCGAAATGGCTGGCGAGGACCAGGAGCGCAAGTCATACTTCGTAAACGCAGGCTATCAATGGCTGTTTTGACGCAACCAGGGAAAACCGCGGCCGGCACCATCGCCCTTCTGCTGGCGATGCTCCTCGCCAGTGCCTGCGGTGGCATGGGCACGACGCCTGATTCCAGGCTCGATCCGGAGACCGGTGCCACGATCGATCGGGCGGCGGTACCCATCAAGTTTTTCCAGGACAGTTCCGGTCGGGCAGCCTACGCACGTAACTTCATCTATATGGGCCCGTTGGCGGTCAACCGGATGGGCAACTACCACTACTACCTGTGGCTCGGTGTCTGGAGCACGCACGCTGATTCTGTCGATACCACGAAACGACATGATGAGCTCGAGGCAATCACGATTATTGCCGACGGGGAGCCGCTGGCTCTCGAAGTCGCCGGCTGGACACTCGGGACGATTGGCTCGTCGGCGCCGGTTTACGACAGACCTGTCGCAGCAGCGATTGACGCCTATTACGTGGTCACACTGGATCAGATCCGGCTGCTGGCCGAAGCAAGTGACATCTCGATCCAGGTGGCGCCCGGCGAAGCCGGCAATTACGAAGTCTGGACGAACGGGGCCCGCGGCATGGAGGCCTTGAGGAAGTTCGTGCGCCAGGCTCGCTAGGTGGAATTCCCCCCACCACAAGAATCTATCCAGCGAAAAAGCTGGAAAACACCAGGACACACAAGAACACGAGCAGCAAGCGCTTGCTCGCCGCCGGCCTGCGGAAATGCTCTCACTCCGCCTGCCCCTGATCCGGGAATTCGCGCAATGCCACCGCCCTGTACAAATGGCTTCCGACCCGAATATCCCTGAGCACGCGGATCTCCGACTCAACCGGCCCACCCTCAAAGTCTCGTTCAAACTGCGTCGATCGAACGAGCAATATCGTTTTCGGGTATTTTCTCAGGTATTCGATAGCCTCATCCGGGCCTTCCAGTAAGTCAACTGCGGTACCGGTGTAATAGCTGAATCCGCCACGGCGAAGCACGCCGGCGTGATCCACCATGCCAAATCGGGGTTCGTCCCCGATCGCAGCACTGATCCACTCGCTTTGGGGCTTGTAGCTCTTGGTCGGTGCGAAGGCTGGGAACACCAGCGCCAGGATGACGATGTAAATCAGGATGTGCGTGCCCCCGATGCCGAACAGCGCCGCGCGGTTGCCACCGAACTTCCATGCGCCTCCAATTGCGAGCGACGAGACAATCAATGCAACGCCAAGCACCATGAGCGGCATCGCCGCGTTGGCGACGACTTCCATTTCCTGGCTGTTCATGTCGCGGCCGGAAAGCAGCGTCTCGAGATTTGGCACAGCCCAAAGCAAATACGATCCCAGTGAAATGTATACGAGCACCAGTGCCCACGAGTACCAGCGAACCGCGACGCCACCGACTTCCGATTGAGCTCCGCTCACTGACTTGCCAACGTCGGCAAGCCACAGGCCAAGCAACAGCGCAACCGCCGGGTAAGCGGGCAGCAAGTAGAGCTGCCGCTTGGTCGCCGCAAGTGACAGAAAGGCGAAGAATATTACGAACCACAGCAGGGCCAGTAAGACCTTCGGATCACGCCACTTTTCAGATCGATATATCCACCAGACGGCGGGCGGAAAAAGCCACGACCAGGGCGTGAAATCGAGCCAGAAATTGCGGATGTAGTAGTACCAGGGTTGCCCATGCCCGCGGTTCTCGCTGGTCAGAAAGCGTTCGAAATTCTGCGCATAGAACTCACTGAACATGCTATCCCAGCCCATAGCCTGCGCATTGGTGAGAAACCAGGATGCGTAGACAAGCACAGCAACCAGAGAAAGCGGCGCAAGCTCGATAATTCGCCACCATTGGCGTTGGGTGCCCAGCCAGATGACAAGTACGAGGCCCGGCAAGAGCAGCCCTAATGGCCCTTTCGACAACATCGCCAAACCGAAACACAGGAAAGCCAGGGCGCGCAGAAGCACGTTACCGCTGCCGCCACTCCCCGCAACATAGCTGAACATGCCCGCCGTAATGGTAAGCGTGAACATGACGTCCGGCCGGTAGCTGTTACCTTCGTAGACAAACTGCAGGAACGTGAGCAACGTGAAGCCAGCCCAGAGACCCGCTTTCTCCCCGAACCAGGATTTGGCAATACCGGCTGTCAGCAGAATCGTGATAATTGCCGCGATGGCATTCGGAAAACGCAGCGAGAATGCGGACATCCCGCCGAAGATGTGTGAGGAAATCGTTCCTATCCAGTAAATCATCGGTGGATAGTCGACCCATATCTCCCCCATGCGTCGAGGAGACACCCAGTCGCCGCTGAGGAACATCGCTCTCGCGACTTCGGCAATGTCCGGCTCATCTGGATACCAGACTTCCCGCAGGCCAAGAAACGCGATGAAGAGCAGCGCGCCGGTCAAGAGCAGGAACAGAAACCTGTGCCTGGTCAGCAAGTGTTCGAATTTTGTAAATTGCATTATTGGCTATCCATAGCTGCCGCTGCTTCGCTAACGGCATTGGCTACTCGATCGACATCTGCATCGGACATTTCCGGATACGCCGGCAGATGCAAGACCTCTTTTTCGGCTCTTACTGCGTTCGGGAACGGCCGCTCACCCTCGAACATGCGGCTGCAATCCCTCATGTAGAGATGCTTGGTATCAACGCCCTTCTTCAGCAGAGCAGCCGCCAATTCCGACAGCTTGCTCGCGAGCACGGTGACGAGCATGAAATTCGCGTAATCGCCCGGGCCCGTCGATGCTGGTTTCTGCAACGGTATCTTGCCATCAATCTGACTAATAAGACGTTCTGCGTTGTCCGTACGACGCTGGTTCCGGGCTTCGATGGTCTTGAGCTGACGCAGACCCAGCCGAGCCTGGTAATTCGTGTAGCGCCCCATCTTGCCTTTTAGCGACACCTCATCGCCCTGGTATCCCGATGCAAACCGGTCTTCGTCGCTATCACCCGAAGAAGCGATGCGCAGCATCTGATAAACGCCCAGGTTGAATAGCAAACGATTCGTGACAGTTGCCTCGAAGGTTGTTTTCGATAACCTGCGCATCAGCCACTTCATGCCGTTGCGAGGCTCCTTTGCGGCGAGTTCTCTGAGACGCTTGCCAACTTCCGGATCTGACAAAGTCACGATACCGCCACCCATCGTGTTGATGACCTTGGATGTTTCGAAACTGAAACAACCCGCATCACCAAACGACCCGACCTTCTTCGAGTCCACGGAGGCGCCATAGCAGTGCGCGCAGTCCTCGATGAGCTTCGTGTTGGTGCGTGCGCATATGTCGGCAATTTCCTGAATCTGACATGGCACGCCGTAGAGATGAGTCGCGATGACCACCGCAGTATTTTCGGTACACGCCTCAGCCAGAAGCTTTGGATCCATACCGAGCGTGTCCAACTCACAGTCAACGAACTTAAGGTCGTAACCCAAAGACTTCACTATGAACGGCACAACCGGGTAGCCAAATGCCGAGCAGATGACCTCACTGCCGGGCTTCACGCCCAGGCTATCGAAAAGAAAGCGAAATCCAGCCCTGCCCGACGGCACGGTTACAGCATCGGCCACCGAAATGTAGTCCGCCACGGCATTTTCGAACGGCTCAATGCGGTCTCCTTCCCACAAATCGCCTCGCAGCATGCTCATGAGCGCGGTGCGCCAAGCGCCTTGCGGCACTCGAATACGTTGTCTTGGAATTGCCATTGGAATCCTGAGATTGGGCGAGCGTGTGCACGACTCGTGCAATTTAGTGGAACATCGGCCGGTACGCAACACAGGCGTACCTCGCCGAAAATATTGGTTTGAAACCGGGCCACTGGCTGCTAGATTGCGCGTCTTATGTCTTTTTACCCGACACTCGACGCCGATTCTGGCCGTCGCACCAGCGCATAGTCCGGTGCTCAGCTCACGCCTCTATACATACAGCCGGTACATTGCGTTTCTTCTCCTCGGCGCAATCTCTGCCTATGCCGCCTACCGCCTCGCAACAGGGGACTGGAATGAAGTAACCAGTTTCTGGGCAAGTCATGGCGCAATAATTCCTACGCTCATCCTGATCTCGGTCATCGACGTACTGCTGGAAGGCGTGGCTTGGGCATGGGTCTACCACCGCTTTGAGATCCGGACATTCGACCGCGTCGGCGCTCTTTCCTTTCTCGCCGGTCGCGCAGGGCTACCGATGCCGGCCCAGCTAGGCAGGCTGATCCGCCCTGACGCCATGATCAAACAAGGGCGCACAACCGTGTTGCACGCGGTGAAAGCAGAGGCTGTCGTGTTTGGGCTGGATGCGATATCCGTTGTCAGCCTGCTGGGCGGACTGATGGTGTACCAGGTCTTTCCCAGGTTGACGCCTTTTGCGGTATTGGGAGGCATTGCTATAGCCATGCTTCTCGGAAACATGGTCACCAAGCTACTAACAAAAACCCGGCTGCATCTGCCACTAAAGTTTTGGTGGACGTGGTCAACATTTCTCATCATCTTGATCATGATGGTGGGTTGGATCGCACATGGGCTGGCTCTGTATGTCGTCGTGCAGGACCTGCCCGGAGAAATGACGCTTTGGGATTCCCTGTTCTTCGGTCCGGGAACCGCCGTGCTTGGTGTCGCGACCGGGCTGCCCGGCGGTATCGGCGCAACGGAAGGACTGCTGGGCACTGCGATGAAGGTCCGCAGCGTACCTACTGAACACCTTGCCATCGCCATTGCAGCCTTTCGACTGATAACCTTCTGGATGTGGATTCCGATCGGGTGGATCGCGATCGGCATTCTGCGAAAAATAACCCCCGAAGCTTCAGATTCGTCGACAGAGGCACCAGAGTGAGCGAAAAATATCCATTTACTCTCATCAAGGAAGAAATCGCCAGGAGAAAGGGCGCAGCGCTCGACTTCGCTGTTGGTACTCCGGCATTTCCACTATCAGCAGAGATGTCTGGATGGCTGAGGGACAATTCGGAACTGGCGCTGGTACCGGGCAATCGTGATGACATCGCCGAGTTCGCTGCGGCGGCCGCCAGTTTTCTGCACCTCCAGTACGACGTGCGGATCGACCCGCAGAACATCCTCCCTACCGCGGGTGGCCGGGCCGCGATGGGTATCCTGGCTGCATGCACCTTGTCGCCAGCAAGTACTGTCATTGTCACCGAGCCCGGTTATCCGGCTTTCGCTCGTCTCGCTGCACAACTCGGTGCGAATGTGATCGTGAGCCACCTGGACCACAATAATGGCTTCGCCCCGGACTTTGAATATTCGGATGATGTTGCCCGCGGCTCAGTGACAATGGTGGCTGTTAACTACCCCAATAACCCGAGTGGCAGCACCTTGTCTCCCGCGGTTCTGCAAAAGCTCAGATATCTTGCGAACCCCGGGCTGACACTCTTCAACGACGCGACGTACGGACCACTCGTTTACGACGACAAGCCACATTCACTGCTGGCGGAAGTTTTTCCGGAAGACACCCAGCCGGATATTGTTGAGTTACATTCTTTCTCCAAGCACTACCCTATCGGGCCATTGGCCGTGGCATTTCTTGCTGGATCGACTGACCTCATGCACTCGATGAGCACCTACAGCGAATACGCCTGGTCGCCATTGAGCCGCCTGCAACTTCGCGCAACGGCAAAATGCCTGCAGGACATCGATCGAATTTCCCGCATCAGGGAACACGTGCCGGGACAACTCAAAGCCCTGCAAGCTGTTCTGGATGAAATTGGCTTCGGAACCTACACGTCGCACTCGGGATCCTATCTGATATGCGACGTGCCGCAGGCAATCGCAGGTGAATCCGTTACGTCCGCACAGCATGCAGCCAGGTTCCTGATGGACCGGTTCGACATTGCGGTCGTGCCGCTCGGTACAAGTGATCACTCGTATTTGCGATTCTCGGCGTTGTATCGCCCGCATGACCTGGAACGGCTCTCCGCACTGGGCCCCGAGCTGCAAGTCCGATAAGGCCTGCCTCAGGCCGCTGGAGCTGCAGCTACCGCAACTCGCCCGGCACGTTGTTCCATCACGGATAAAATTCTTTCGAATACCTCATCAACGCTGATAGCCTGCATGCAAAGATTATTCGTGCAGGTTGTTACTCGTTGATTGAACGCGTTCACGCATGGACTGCAGGCAAGACCGGCCCAGAGCAGGTGGCTTCTTTTTGTGCGCGCACCAAAAACCGCGGGGCTCTCAGGACCAAATAGCGTCACGACATCAATGCTCGTCAAGGTGGCGTAGTGTGCCGGACCGCTATCATTGGTCACCATGACATCGGAGAGGCCATACAGTGCAAAGAGTTCGGTGAGTGTTGTACGTCCCGCAACGCTGGCGCAGCGATCCGAGCCCACCTGTCCAGCCAGCTCTTCGGCACCGGCCACCTCGCTCTTCGCGCCGGTCAAGGCGATGCAGAGCTCGGGATCACGGTCGAGCAAGCGTTTGGCCAGCTCAACATAGCGCTCGTTGGCCCAACGTCGTATGGGCAGCAGATCGCCGGCGTTCGCATTGATCAAAACGAGACGCGAGCGCGAGTTCCCGGCGAAGCGCTCATCGAGCATAGCCTTTACACTGGCAACATCACTCGCGTCCGGGGTAAATGCCGGCTCCTGCATGGACTCGGGTGGCTTGAAGCCCAGGGTGGGCAACTGGCTTCCATCAACCTCGATCGCATCAATTAGCATGCGATACGTTTCGCTGGCATGCAGGCGAATATTGTAAGCCACCCGATGCGTCATCAGGTCGCCACGGTAGCCCGCCTCGCCCGCATACGAATGAAATCCGATCCTCCGTTTTGCTCCGCTAAGGTATGTCAGGGCGCCGGAGAACCTGGAGAAGAATTCGAAATCGACCGCTGTATCGACCTGCTCACGCCGCAATCGAAAGATCGCGCGTAGTGTGTCAACAGCGACCGCAACCAGGCCGCCACCCCGTATCTCTATGACGTTGTCAGCGGGAATCAGGTCGAGCAAGTCCAGAATTGGGCGGTTTTCCGTGAATACCGCAAAAAATACGTTGTCCCGCCCGACCATTTCGATAGCCCTCTGAATGGCCGGCGCGGCAATGACAGTCGCGCCCTGCTCAACCAGCTTGATAATGACTATGCGTTGCGGGGCGTCATCCGCGCTCCGACCGAGTAGATCACCGAGTTTTCTGAAACCCGTGAGAAAGACCGAGATAGGGACTCCCACCCACCGATCCAGAAAGCGCATACTGCTGACTTGCATGTTTTCCCCGCCTGTTTTTCGCGTTCTTACTGTCGGTTGGACGACCGAGGGACCTGACTAGGGTCGAAGTATCGTTAGATGAAGTATCGTTAGATATTGAGTAGACGATAATCCTTCGCCGCCCAGAATGTTATATCGGTAAGGTCCAATTTGCATGCAATCCCGATACGGGTTATTAAGCCGCCTATGAAAACGAACCCGGAAGCCCAGCAG
>Ga0316187_10003313_pt1 | contig 14029 bp, 16 predicted proteins | sample CroRivburrow1_MG_FD_204927 | JGI IMG/M metagenome (GOLD analysis project Ga0316187, IMG submission 204927) | Coastal sediment microbial communities from Maine, United States - Cross River worm burrow 1 | ecosystem: Environmental > Aquatic > Marine > Coastal > Sediment | place: USA: Maine...
CCTGTGAGCGCACCAACATCGTGCCGTACATCGCCAAGATCGACACGGCGGCTAAACGGACGAAAGGCGAGTTCCCGCGCAGTGCGTTCCGCTACCTCCCGGAAGATGATGAGTACGAGTGTCCAGCGGGCGAACGGCTGATCTATCGCTTTACCCGCAATGAGAGTGGCAAGGAGATCCGCCGCTACTGGACCTCAGCGTGCCCCAAGTGTCCGATCCGGTCCTGGTGCACACCGAGTGACTACCGACGGGTAAGTCGCTGGGAGCATGAAGAGGTGATCGAAGCGGCTGAGGCCCGGCTCAAACGGCAACCGGAAATGATGAACAAACGTCGGGCGACGGTGGAGCATCCGTTCGGGACGTTGAAAGCGTGGATGGGTTCGACCCACTTCTTAACAAAGAAGTTGGCAAACACGGGCACCGAAATGAGTCTCCATGTGCTGGCCTACAACATGAAGCGGGCGATCAACCTACTGGGAGCGCGGAAGATCATCGAGGCAATCTAACAAGATCGTTCGCCTTCAGAAAACTGCTCGCAATCACGTGAATCTATCGCCGCAAAGACATCGGATAGGAAACCAAACCAACGTCCGAACTGAAATCTACCAGTTCTCACACAGCCACGGCCAAAAGCTGACATGAGACAGAGCCGTAGCTAAGGTAAGTTGGATGCACTCTGTTGAAGGTTAAGTCGCATGACCATTTCTGAACTGGGGTCACTGGGAGAGTTTCTCGCCTCGATTGCGGTGCTGATCACGTTGATCTTTCTCGTTATTCAAATGAGACAGAACACCAGGGCCGTACTCCGAGCGAATGCGCGCCAAAGCACTGAACACAATGATCGAGCGTTGTCCGAACTGTTGGATGAAAGCGTCGCAGATATATTCCTAAGGGGACAGAAGTCGCTCGAAAACCTCTCGGAAGTGGAGCGTTATCGTTTTGATCTCGCTTTTACGATGTGGGTCAAATCCGTGGAGCAAGCATATGCGGATTATCGAGAAGGTAACTTTTCAGCGGACGACATTATCGCATACGAGAACTCTATCCCCGCATTTCTAAGCACTCCCGGAGGTGCGGCCTGGTGGAAGGAACGACAAGTCTGGTTCAGTCCGACCTTCCGTCAGGAAGTCGCAAGGTTGTGCTCGCAACCACCTGCGGAAGCTAGTACTGCTGGTCCTCCTCAATCTAAAGCTGGTGACTACTGAGGGTCGAACCCGGAAGAAATCAGAAAATGTCTGTTTTCCGAAAGTAGACGCTCGGCCGCCACCCTAAAAACGGCAAAGTCCGGCCAACAACGGACCCTCAGTCGGGTTGTAAGTGCGGGAAAATATCGGTCCAGCCAGAAGAACCGGCTGGACGATTGGTTAGTTCATAGTCAACTACTTCAGCAATATCTTCTCCAAGTGCGTTTCGGGCGTGAGACCACCATATTTTCCCACCGGGAGTAGTAGCAATGGCAACGACTGCACCGAGAAATCCCTGATACGAAGCCTCATTGATTAGGCTTGCGCGTCGCATATATAAAGCTTGTTCTGCCTGAAGTGCAGCCGATAACATCCAGCCGTTAGCTCGCTCCTTTTCCTCTGGCGTTCCAGCATCCCAATCTGCGAGCGTTTTGCGCAGTACATCGACTAAATCTGGATTGGTCGTCGTGAGTTCCACCCAGTCTCGGCTACGACTAAGTAGTTCTCTTTGCCCCGCGGTTCGCTCAATGATTGATGTTTGGCGAAATTGGTACGCCAAGTAGAACAAGGTAATCAGGACGGCAACGCCACCGACCGCTTCGCCAAGTGCAGCTAACTCAGAAAGTTCCAAAATCATCTACCTAAAAATGCGAGTAGGCCGAGGATACGTGCAAACAAACGGGATCAATACCCTGCAACTGACCGTTGTGGGTCGACCTTTGCCGGATTGTTGCAGCCGCACAAAATGGTGGCTTTGCGAAACCCGACATTTACCAATCAGGTCTCAGTTCGGCCAGGAGAAGACATTCACCAACCGCTGGCGCAGAATCAGTGATTGACTCTGATTGGAACAATTGGCTTGGAAAACTCACGTGTATTTGCGGTAGTTCAGATCGTCACCGGTCTTACCGTGGTTTTGGGTCTGATCCTCGTAACGTTTGAACTACAGCAGACCCGCGAGCTAACACGATCTCAGTTAGTTCAAGAGCAGTTGACGCTGGGAATGACTGAATACATTGCTAGGTACGGAGAGAACGTCGGGGAGCACATTGCCGCTGCTTGTACAGAATCTGACACACTCGGCGCGGAGGGCGCTGTAGTGCTGGACGCAGTTTTCAATTTTCAGATGTGGTGGGTTGCCAAGCTCAAACTGCGGATAGATCAAGGACTCGGTGGTAGCGCCCTTTCGTGGGAGGAGGAGGCGCTTCGGCGGATACGTTACATCGCTGGATTTCCGCAAGGAAAAGCTTGGTTAGAGAACTACGATTCCCGGGAACCTGAGATTCGGATGCTAGTGGAGCGTCGAACAACAAACCTTCAGCCAATACCCTGTACCGATCTAATCGCACTTCTAGGTTCAGGATCTGTCTAGGCAGCAGCCGCACGCTTTGGGTTACCCAGAAAATATCCGCTTTGGGTTGTGATCTCAATCGATCGACGCAACACATTGGTTAAATCGTTCGGCCGGTGTTTCGAAGTTTAGCGTTTCTCTCGGCCGCTCGTTCAATTGTCTCGCCACGGCATTGAGCCGATTCTGGTGAACCGTAGATAGATCCATCCCCTTCGGGAGCTCACGAGGCAGTTTCTGTGCCTGCTTGATGAGCGCATTGATCACCGTCTCGGTGTCTTTGCTTTCCACCTTAGCGAGCATCACAAAGCGAGTATGTCGCTCTACTAGCGTGGCGATCTGACTGTTGTTGCTGCCGAAGACCAGGTCACCCTCCCAGTGTCCTGGTACGGCTCGATCTTCTGCTTCCGCTGGCCGTTCTCTGATCGAGACCGTGTTACTGATGCGGCCAACGTCTGCCTTCTTCTGTGTGTGATGGCGAGAGCGACGCATTCCTCGAGTTCGTCTCAAGTGCTGCAATAGCTCTTTCTTTAGCGCTCCACGGGCCTGAATGAACAAGGTGCGGTAGATGGTCTCGTGTGACCCCTGGAAGCTCTCATCGTCCGGATAACTGCGCTTCAACCACCCAGCGATCTGTCGTGGAGACCAGTTGAGCTGCAGCTTCTCCGCCACGACGCGCGCGAGCGCGGGGTTCTCGGCCAGTTTACAGCGCTTCGGACGCTTTGCCCGGTCCCAGGCAGCTCGATCGGCTACATTGGCTCGGTAACGTCTCCGGCCTCCGTTTCGCCTAAGTTCTCGACTGATCGTGGATGGGGCTCTACCTAGGGAAGTGGCTATCGAGCGGATGGAGTGGCCAGTAGCGAGCTGGCGAGATATCTCCTCCCGTTCCGCCGCGGTCAGAGCGAGCCGAGATCGGCGTCGCTTAGGTGGGCGTATCCCACCTGTGCTCGCTAGAACGCCGCCTATGGATGTGTGGTACCGATCAAAGAGTCTGGCGATCTCGTGAAGGGAATCCCCCTTCTGCCAGCGATCCCACATCAATGCCTTCTGCTCTTCTGTATAGACAATCCTCGGTCTTCGGTTCATCTGCAACAATCCCTATAGCGCTCCCTAGAGCATAGGTGTTGCGTTCACCGATTGAGATCACAGCCGCTTGCGGACATTAAAAACTCGTTGAAAGTCCGCAATGCTTGCGAAATAGGCCCCTTAGAACGAGCGTCGCAGCCGACTCCGCGTGCTGCTTCACCAGCGCTTTCGGGCTGCGGCATTGGTTAAGGGGCGATTCAATCAATGCAAACACATGCTGGGCTGCTGCATCCACATCAATATCCGAGAAGAGTCCTGCATTCACACCAGCTTGAATGTGCTGCGTCGCTGTTGCGATGCGCTGGGTTAAGAAAGCGCCCCAGAGGGCGCTCCGTAATCCAGGTTCATTCGGTTCAGCTGTTCGAGCTACTCCGCTGGCGGAACTACCCTTTGCGCCGTAAACAGCGCGCTGCTGCAATCCATAACATTCTCAAAGTGCCTGCCAAGAGAAGCGTATTCTTCCGAGGCCTGCAGAGCCATGTTCCGCTTTGCCCAGGATGTCATCGAGTCGCTGACGCCGTAGAAGTACACGTCTCTGGTATTCGGACCTGCGCCGATGGTGGGTACGGACACGAAACCGGCACTACCGTCATCGAGATCAATTGAGCCAACGGCTCGGGCAATATGGCTTGTGATATCGGTGAGATCCTCAGGTCCACGGCCGTGGTTGTAGTTGCAGGCAAGTGCGTTGATCACCGCCCCATCAGCACCGGGCATCATCTCACCGTCTGCCTGATAGATCTGCTGGCGCATGGCCAGCGAAGAGGTGCAGGAGGCGACGGTATTGAACCGATCCATGGCTGCTTTACCTTCCGGCGAAGCATTGAATTCATCGGTTGTTTCCGCGTACTCCATCATGCTCCCCTGATTGTTCGCCCAAAGAAAGTCGAAATTCGCGGCGACTTTGTACGGCACCCAAACGAATGCAGTTGCCGGGTCCTGACCAGCTTTTTCCATCTGTTTGAGATAGAAGTCACGGGCAGCCATGAGGTCATCCATGTCCTTACCCTCGTTAAAACTGCAGGTATAAATTTCGCGCACAATAGGGGCGTCCATGGCCTGGGCGGACGGCGCATACGCCCCGGCAGCCAGAATCCCGAGAACCAGAGTCAGAGCCAGAAATAGATGAGTGTCTTGTTTCACGTGTTGAATCTCCATTGTTCGTCAGCAAATTGCTCATCGACAAGGAGTCTGAAGGGAAGGTACAAACTGGCAGCATGGCATTCCACACCGCTTTATCTGACCTGCCTTCCGATCCGGAAACATTTCTCCGCGTAAGAGACAGAAAAGACTTACGGGTACTCACACGCCCCTTAGATTCAGCTCTCCCTTTGCCGAGTGTGTGACATTTTGTCAGACATTACCAGCCCCACGTCTCCCCTCTCACGACGAATGGCAAAGGCCATCTCAGTTTGGTTCCGGCCGGGAGGTGTCGCATACGGGTCGAAGCTGGTCTTCTTGGTGCGATGCAGCAGAAGTCCGCTTTCAGAACGCCAACATCATGGAATCGGGGCCCGGTCCGACAACGATCGCTAGTCAGACCGCTCAGCGCGCTCGATGACTTCCACCGATGAAGCAAGTCGCCAGTCGCCTTGTTCCTGACTACGCCGTTCGTTGATGTAGCTAACGAATTCGCGGGTTAGAGGTGCAGACCCAGCTTCCCACCATTCACGCATGTAGCGATTCTGAAGGACGCCTAACATCGCATCTGCCAGCGGCTCCCAGGAATCATCGCTCATGAGACCGCGACGAAACTGATGAAACCAACCCTCGCACAGAGAAACGTATTCTGCCTGCATCCACATATAAGTCCGTGCGTCCTCTGGATCCATGGTCTCGCCAATCGCACCCTGCTCATAGAGTGACTGGAGACGTCTATCTGAAGTAATCCTCGCGTACCAAGCGACGAATTGTCAGCGAGCTTCCATCTCGGCCGAGCCTTGTACAGCGTTCGAGTTTTGTCGAATTTGAACCGATAGATAGACAAGTGTGATTACAACTGCGATGGCTCCCACGAATTCGCCATAGCTGCCCAATAACTGGGCGAAAGTCAGGTGATCCATGATTCCTCCTTCCTAGGATGGAGAAAGGCTATCTCGAACCCTCAGGAATCACGAATGTCGTAAACGGGTGGGGAAAAGGGTGCACTGGTACACGGATCTGATGGCTTGTTAGAAACAGACGACGGCCTTCAGAAAAGGCTGTCAATCGCTTGGACTGCTAATGACCGTATTGAGCGCGGCTCGAACACCGCGAAACACTTCCCAATCTTCTGTACTTGGATATTCTTCTAATGCCTTTTCGAAGAAAGGCGCAGTGCCAGGGTATGTTTCCAACAGAGGATGAATATCTCTTTTAAGCACGATGAAACTATCCTCATCCAGATGACCGTTTTTAAATGAGGCCTCTCCCTGCATGTAGACATTCATGACCCGATGACATAGCTGTCTAATCTGAACTTCCTCCGCTGGTGTAAAGTCACTCGGTATCACTTTGGCTTTCGCCATAACCTCGGCCACAGAAGGGGTGACCAACAACGCATTCACCTGCCCAAAGCTATTCATTATCTCGGTAGCCGCGGATGACTTTGCGAGCTTGTTACTTTCTCTGACCTGTCGTGCAAGATAGAACAGCGTTAAGAACACTGCCAATGCCCCGAGAACTTCGCCTACGGCGCCAATCGCCTCCCAGTTCATCCTTCCGCCTACCAACAAAAATGGAAAGTATCGCCCATCAACGAAAACCCAGCTATGGGTCGGTTTGATGCAGGCGCACAAAATGGCGGCTTTCAGAAACCAGACATCCCCTCTTCAGGGCTAGGTGCGGCCACAACCAGACAAAAGTTCGTGTGCCTAACCAGCTCGACCAAATTCCAACCACCTTCGACAATCGGGAGTGAGGGCCTCTTCGCAAAGCGAATCGTATTGAGCCAGTTCTTCCCTGCTCAACACATCACGCCAGCGACCATTAGTACCTTTGTTCATAAAGGTCTGTGCACCTCCCTTCCAGTGCGAACCGCCATCGGGTACGTAGGCGTCGGCATTTGCCTTCATATCCTCAAAGGAAATCGCCTTCAGGATACGCGGCCACCACTCTTCGGGGACCGTGATCTCCAAGTAATCGGCCAGCCGCTTTACCTCTGCTTCAGTGTCATTCAGAAAGTCGTTGTAGTGGAAGAACTCTATGTTGGGTAGGTGCTTGAAATTCCACCAGCTTTGTACGTTGGTCAGGTGCGACCAGTACGGCCAACCTCCCAGCTCACCTTCCAGCCAATTCTGAGACGCCCAAGTGGCCCAGAATTCGTGAATATCATCTGGGGCGGCTGGGAAGGGATCGCCAACCCGGCCCGGGATATTATTCATGTGGGTACGCGACTCATCGGTCATGTTGGAATAGTGATTCCACAACGACATAAAGACGTCACGACCATCTCGGGATACATAAACATATTTGACCTTTGGCTCGTAACGCATTCCATCCAGCGGAAGATGAGTCTTCAGATAGCGTCGATGTTCCTGAGCTTCGATGCCATTCAGGAAAACTTCCAACGGAACGAAACGCATATCAATCCACGGTGACATCTCTGCTGGTGGCGCCGGAAAGTCGCCGTCCGGGAACAACAGATTGGCGACAATGCCTTGAGTCCAGGTCGTTCCAGCCTTGTAGGAAGTAGCGATGATGATGTCATCATCGCGTGGGGAGTAGTAACTCCAGCGTGTACTGTCGAAGTGATGACATTGGTACACACGCGAACGATCTGGTGTCTTCATCTTAGACCGCCCTCCCCGCTGGCATTCTCCAAGCCACCAGCTAGCAGAACGCATAGCGTTACCATCATGGTCTTCTCCCTCCTCTTCGTGTGACGGAGAGTATCTTAGAACGTAACCCGAACCAAAATGGCTGCCGATCGCAATCCGGCCAGTTTCACGCTGCCGCAATATCTGCTCGGCGACTACGATAGATACCTGGATGGTCTTGAATTAAAAGTCGATCAGGGACTACGTTTGTTCGACTTCTTACGCCGGGTGTTCGATGTCCGGAGTGGGTCGATCTTTGCCGAATTGATGCACCCGCACAAAATGGCGGCTTTCAGAGACCCGACATTCTCAGATCACGGCAAAGTCCGGCCAAGGCTAGACCTCGGACGAATAGAAAAGCCGAAAAAAGCACGAACTGTTTCGGTGCTCAACGTAATTCTATTGAACCTTCTCTGTAGATGGCGTTACTCAATCATGAGTAAAGATGCCAATCAAACCGATTCGGAGTAGCTGTCCATGAAAATCTCAAAATCTGTTGTCGTTGCCCTTCTAATATCGAGCGTTGCACACGCCGATGGCCCGGAGGATGGTTGGCCCAGTCAGGCTGACGCAGAAACGCAATTGAATTCCCCATCCAGCTTGCTGGCGTTTCCAATTGTTGGTTTTGATCGACGCGCGCCGATATCTGACTCTATACAGAGTTATCCGTTATCCGCACCTCTGCCAACTGAGGAGACTAGCCTCTGGATCTTCGGAAATCCGAAAGAGCGGCCACCCCGTCAGGACGAATGCGAGAGTGGTGGTTGCTGACCAAGACGTCCAGGTTGCCCGCTGCCCAAAGAAAAGTCGGCGCCAGGCGGGCTGCCTTCCACGTCTTGACGTCATTCAGACGGCAACGCGGGGCAGGTCCAAAAAAAACGGCAGGCTCGAGTCGATCCTTGCCGGAGTGCTGCACCGGCACAAATTGTCGGCTTTGGGAAACCCGAAATTCCCAGATCACGGCAAAGTCCGGCCAGAAGCGGACCCGGGCGTGGCACCCGTGGGTTAAAGTAAGAGTCCGCGCAAACCGCCGGAAACACATCGCATGAAGATGGTGTACATATTAATCGCAGTGGTGCTTGGCGCTGGGCTCGCATACTTTGCTGTCCTATATAGTGCGAGTGAGCTTGGTGGTGAGGTGGTTGTACTACATAGAAGCTCGAGTGATGGTTCCGTGCGCCGAGTGCGGATATGGATAGTTGAGGATGGCGAGCAGACCTGGGTCGAACACGGACCACCAGACGCAGATTGGATCTCGATGCTTGCAACAACACCAGTGATCACGCTTGAGCGATATGGCGAACCAAACCAATACCATGCTGCTGCAGACCCTGGGTCGCATGCGCATTACCATGCGCTCCGCGCGGCAAAGTATGGGATCGCTGATCGGATTGTAGAATTTGCGACTGGTGATGTTGAGGAGTGTGCAGGAATACCCGTACGGATCGAAGCTGTTCGCCCGTGATTCGCGTTCATTCGCAGGCATGGATACCGGCTCAGACCAAAGCTAAAAAAGGGCGACTCGGTGTCGTTCAAAGTCGGAATGATCAATCGTTTAGAGGTAGAGCACCATCCACGATCAGTCGAGAACCTAGGCAGATGTTGGCCGCATCAGTAACACGGTCTCGATCAGCGAGCGGCCTGCAGAAGCCGAAGATCGAGCCGTACCGGGACACAGGGAAGGTGACCTGGTCTTCGGCAATAATAATAGCCAGATCGCGACGCTCGTAGAGCGACAGACTCGCTATGTGATGCTTGCTCGGGTGGAGAGCAAAGACACCGAGACAGTGATCGACGCGCTCATCATGCAGGCACACAAACTGCCTCGAGAGATCTACAAGTCACTGACTTGGGATCGGGGAAAGGAGATGGCTGATCACACGCGCTTCAGCCTGGCCACAGACATCCAGGTGTACTTCCGTGATCCGCAGAACCCCCGGCAGCGTGGATCTAACGAGAACACCAACGGCCTGCTCAGGCAGTACATCTAACCAATGTGTTGCGTCGATCGATCGAGATCACACCCAAAAACGGTCACTACTAGTGCTCTTCACTCGATGCGATTGTACTTCCTCAAAACCTCTACCAGGTCTCCGTGAGGCAGCCTCGGTACTCGTAGGTAATTGGCTCCCACCATTGTCTCTGCCTTCAACATTGCGTTAACCACGGCCTCTTCTGTTGCTTGCACCGTGGCTTCGAACACGGGTGTGAGCCAATCATTACCTAGACTTCTAACTTCTGAAAAAGCAGTACCTTCTTCAGCATCCTTCTCAACTGTTGAGAAGGCGAGAAAGATGTCTCCCGAACCGTCGCCTGCTGAACTACCAAGCCGGCCAAGGCCAAGCGAGACGCGACGCGCCACTCTCTTTAGTTGGTGGGGAAGCAGGGGGACGTCTGTACCCACTACAACGATGATCGATCCAAGGTCGGCTCCAATATTCTGAGAGGGCTCACTACAGTTGGGAACCCTGCTACCGGCTGGAACGTCGCCTTCGTAGCAGATGGATGGTGAAGGTAACTCCGCCCCTACCGGAACCCCTGCGACTCTCAACCAACTACGTTTCCCATAGTTACACTGGACAATAACTCCCACCGTAAACAGTTCACTTTCGATGCTCACCAAGCGGGAAGAAGTGCCTATTCCGCCTTTGAATTCGTTGCATATCATGCCGGTACCGCCGCCTACATTTCCCTCCGATACAACGCCCCCAGAAGCATTGCCCAATGCGTTGAATACATGCTCCGGTTGGACGTGCATGCCGTTGGCATCGTTTAGCCCTGCCCAACCAGGTACTGGCCCGTCCAACGTCTCGGCCACAACGGGGAGAGAGACGGGCCAACCGTAGTTTCGGTGCATCCATTGGTGTACCGAATCTCGAACTATTCCAACGCTATGGGTGTTGGTGATCATGACTGGTCCCCAGAAGCTGCCTTTTTCCTCAATGAACGTAGTCCCGGTCATCTCTCCGTCGCCGTTCAGGGAAAACCAACCGGCGAATACTGGCTGGTTTATTCCGTCACGACCCCTCGGGAGTATGGCGGTTACTCCCGTTCGTACTGGGCCCTTACCGACTTCAAGCGCCCCTTCTCCTTCGATCAGCGTGGTATGGCCAACCAGGACGCCCGGGACATCCGTTATGGCGTTCAGCTTGCCCGGAGTTCCTTCCAGAGGTATTCCCAAGTCTCTAGCCCGATCACCGTGGGCCGCGAGCAGCGGTGTCGAAAGGCCGAGTGCCAACAGAATCGGCACGAGTGATATACAACGCATGGTGCTCTCCCCATTTCCCCTTTCAACACCAAATGAATCCATCTAGTTTGGGTTGCGGATTCAACCGATCGACGCACAGATTGTCCGCTTTGTAGTGAGCAGCAGGACCAGCCACTCATCGGGCAAACAATGGCTGTTAACGGATAGCGCCCGATCAGCCACCAAAACCCGTGTGCAGCGAGTTGTCACGCTTCATGGCAGCCACCCGCTGCTCCAGAACGTCTTTCCAATCCGGATGCGTGATGATCCAGAACTCGTCATTGAGAATCGCGTGTACGACCAGATCGGCTACCTCGGCTGGATCTTTCCCGCGCTCACTCAGCAACTGCCCTGAGCGCTCTTCGAAACGCCGCTCAGCGTCTGATACCTTGTGGTCCCGGGCGGACTCCTCTGGCCGGTTTCGCTTGCTGTGCACAATCTGGGTGTTGATCGCACCCGGGCACAGTACGGAAGCCGAAACGCCGGAGTCCTCCGCCGCCAGCTCCATGCGCAGCGTCTCCGACAACGCCACCACACCGAACTTCGCCACGTTGTAGGGCCCGATGCTGGGTGCAGATTGCAGCCCGGCGGTGGACGCGGTGCTGACGATGTGACCCTCACCGGACTGACGGATCAGCGGTAGAAACGCTTTGATGCCGTAGATGACGCTCCAGAGATCGACACCGAGCACCCACTCCCAGTCCGCCAGCGACAGCTCGGCAATCGGACCGGACACCACCACGCCGGCATTGTTGTGCAGCACGTGCACGGCGCCGAAGGCATCCACGGTCGCCTGCGCCAGATCCTGAATCGCGGTCCAGTCGGACACATCCACAGGCACGCCGATCACCTGGTGGCCTTCAGCCTGCAGCCCGGCGACTGCTTCGCGCAGCTTCGGCTCCTCGATATCGGCCAGCACCACCTTCATACCTTCCTGGCAGAAACGGGTGGCCGTGGCGAGCCCGATGCCGCTCGCAGCGCCCGTTACGACCGCCACCCTGCCTTTCAGCTCTCTCATCAGTTTCCTCCCGCCGTTCCGGCACCGGCTTGTGCCGTGAATCACCCTTCCAGAGCTCACGATCATCCAGATCAGTTCAGAGCTGCGCAAGGCACAAGGATGTGCCGCCGAAGCGGCGGGCTGTGCTCTAATAGTCGGCTTTGGCCTCGGAGCGCCTTCTGCACCGCCCGACTATCTATTACGGCTACTACCTGGTGGCCGCCGCGTTCATAGCTCAGTTCGTCTCCATAGGCGTCATCAGCTACGTCATGGGGCCGTTCATGCTGCCCATGATCGACGACCTCGGCTGGACCCGTGCCGAATTCACCCTCAGCCGCTCCATCAGCCAGATCGTGATGGGCATCGCCGGTTTCTTCATCGGTGCTTATGTGGATCGTATCGGCGCACGGCCGCTCATGTTCCTTGGCACCATCGTGCTGGCGATCTCGCTGGCAGCTCACAGCCTGGTCAGCGAGCTCTGGCACTGGTTTCTGCTCAACGGCCTTGTCGCTACCCTCGGCTGCGCACTGATCGGCAACCTGGTCGTTAACGTGACCATGGCCAAGTGGTTCGTCGAGAAGCGGGGCCAGGTGGTTGCCTGGGCTGCCATGGGGGTTTCCCTGGGCGGCGTGATCATCACGCCCGGCGCCATCTACCTGATCGACGAGCTCGGCTGGCGCGACGCCTGGATGGTGCTCGCCGTGCTGTTCACCCTGCTGATGATTCCTGCAGTAGCGGTCATGCGACGCGCGCCGGAAGACCACGGTCTGCACCCCGATGGGCGGAGCCAGCAGGACGTGGACGAAGGTCGGGCCGAGAAAGCCGCCGCAGACCTGGCCCGGTCGATGACCCGGGCGGAAGCGCTCAGAACGTCCACCTTCTACATGATGGTGTTCGCTTTCGGGCTGTTCACCATCAATATCATCGTCATGCTGCTGCAGACGGTGCCCTATCTCACGGACGCGGGTTTCAGTCGTAACCAGGCCGCTCTGGCGGTGGTGTTCGCCACCTTCCCTTCCATGCTTTCGAAGCCGGTCTGGGGCTATTTCATCGACCGCCTGCCCGCCAAGCCGCTGGCGGCGGGTGGCGCGGCAGTCACCGGGCTGGCGCTGCTGGCGGTGGTGTTTGCCGTGCAGGCCGGTAATCTGTTCTGGATCTACACCGCGTTCGTGTTCCTGGGACTCGGCTGGGGTGGCATGATTCCTCTGCAGGAGGTGATCTGGGGGTCGTTCTTCGGTCGCCGGCACCTCGGCGCGGTACGCAGCGCAGCCCTGCCGATCACGCTCCTCATCAGCGCAGCGGCGCCCGTTCTGGTGTCCTACTATCAGGACACCACCGGCAGCTATGATGGCGCCATTCTGGTGATCGCGGTCTGCAACCTGGTCTCGGCACTGATGATTCTTTCCCTGCAACCACCTCGAAGAACCCAGTAAGGAGACGATCATTCTTACGCCATACAGAATTCTGGATCTGACGGACCATCGCGGCGAGCTCGGCGCGATGATTCTTGGCGATCTGGGCGCCGACGTCATCAAGATAGAGCCACCCGGCGGATCCGGATCCCGTCAGATGGGCCCGTTCCTCAGCGATGCCGAGAATGGCGAAAACAGTCTGCAGTTCTTCGCCTACAACCGGAACAAGCGTTCCATCGTGCTCGATCCGGTCGCTTCGGCAGACATTCAGGTTCTTGAAGATCTGATCCGCGGCGCCGACATGGTCCTCGAGTCGTCACCACCCGGTTCGCTCGCGCGTTACGGCCTCGATTTCGCTGCCTTATGCGCGCTGAATCCCACCATCGTGCATGTGGTGGTTTCTCCGTTCGGCGTCGACGGTCCGGCAGCAGATCGGATCGCCAACGATCTGACCCTGTCCGCCCTCGGTGGCCAGGTCGGGCTCCAGGGCTCGCCCGACCGGGCACCCGTTCGGGTATCCATTCCGCAGGCCTGGCACCATGCGAGCGCGCAAGCGGCAGCTGCAGCCGTCATTGCGCATACACGCATGCAGGTCACCGGCGAGCCACAGTCCGTCGATCTCTCAGCCCAGTGCTCGGTGACCTGGACGATGATGAACGCCATGGACGCGTACGCCGTCCAGGGTTTCGAGTTCCAACGTATGGGTTCAATGGTGCAGATGGGCACCCGACAGATGGATCCGGTGTTCGAGTGTGCGGACGGCCACCTGGTCGCGGTGCCAACGGGCATGCTCCTGAACACGCTGCTCGGTCATATCGCCGCCGACGATCTGCTTGACGCAGAGTGGCTGACGGAAGACTGGGAAACCTACGACACGCGGTTACTGGCTGAAGAAGAAACCCGCTTCAGCCGCGAGGAGGTCCGCGACGTGTTCGTGCGCTACTTCAAGCTGCACACG
>Ga0316187_10003314_pt1 | contig 14022 bp, 12 predicted proteins | sample CroRivburrow1_MG_FD_204927 | JGI IMG/M metagenome (GOLD analysis project Ga0316187, IMG submission 204927) | Coastal sediment microbial communities from Maine, United States - Cross River worm burrow 1 | ecosystem: Environmental > Aquatic > Marine > Coastal > Sediment | place: USA: Maine...
CCCAATCGATGAAGTCACGGTTTGCAAAGGGCGCAGCTTGCTGCGCCCTTTTTTATTGATGAAGGCGAATCGATGAAAAAAAATCTCGGCCGCAGTCGGGATCCGATTATCGATCAATTCATCGATATCCTGTGGGCGCAGAAAGGCCTCGCTGAATTGACGCTCAGCGCCTATCAACAGGACCTGATGCAATTATCGCGTTGGCTCGCGGAACGGGGCGATCGATTGTCAACAGCCAAAGAGGTCGAAATTCAGCAGTTTCTGCAGCAACGACATGACAACGGCGCGTCGGCGCGGTCCAATGCGCGGCTGTTGTCAACATTCAAACAATTTTATCGGCACCTGGTGCGTTGTGGCGATCGCCAGGATAACCCGACCGCGTTAATCAGTGCGCCCAGGATTCCGCGTAGCTTGCCAAAGTCGATGGCCGAGAGCGATGTCGAGAGGTTGTTGCAGGCGCCAGACCTCGACAGTGATTATGGGATGCGCGACCGCTGTATGCTTGAACTGATGTACAGTTCGGGTTTGCGTGTCAGCGAACTGGTTGGCTTGCAGGTCAATCAGGTCAATACTCGTCTCGGCCTGGTGCGCCTGATCGGCAAGGGTAGTAAGGAGCGTGTGGTACCCGTTGGTGAAGAAGCGTTGCACTGGCTGAAGCGCTACCTGCAGGTCGCGCGTCCTGCCTTGCAGCTGTCGAGCACGGTCAACGATGGGCTATTCCTGTCGAGCCGCGGCACGGCCATTACACGCCAGGCGTTCTGGCAAAACATCAAGAAGCACTTGCTGAAAGCCGGCGTCAAAACTGTCTTTTCACCGCATTCGTTGCGTCATGCTTTCGCCACGCACTTGCTCAACCACGGCGCCGATTTACGCACCGTGCAAATGCTGCTGGGACACAGTAGCCTGTCGACCACGCAGATCTACACCCATATCGCGCAGACCCGATTGCAGTCCATTCACGCACAACATCATCCGCGCGGCTAAAGCATCATTGCCGATGCTGCGGACAGCACTCGAGCGGAAACCTTGTGAGAATTATAAATTCGATAGCTGAGGCCATTTGCCAGAGCTCCGCGCGGAGAGCTCTCGCGATCCATTGTGATATTTATAAATCGGGGACGAAGTTCGCTTTCATTGTGTTAGTGAAGCAGTGTGAACAGCTTGCGACGACAGGTTTGCACACTGGGGTGCTCACCGCCCAGCAGGTCGAACAATGCCAGCAGGCTGACGCGACCGATATCGTCCTCAAAGCCGCGATCGGTGCGCACGATGGTGAGCAAACAGGCCATGGCACTATCGTAGTCGCCATGCGCAGTCAGGTGCCTGCTCTTGAATAGCAAGGCCTCCAGGTCGAGCGGGTTTTTCAGCAGGCGTTGCTCGACCTCTTCGAGAGCGGGCAGTTCGGCGAGCTGTTCGGCGAGTTTGATCGCCGCACGCAGTTTGACCGCGGCATCGAGTTTGCTGCCCTCGCTATCCAGGCTGTCGAGCAATGTGATCGCCGACGCGGTATCACCCTGGGCGTGGACCAATTCTGCGATCGTTACCTTGATGCTGGCATTATCGGGATCCTTGGTGAGCGCGAGGTTCAGCATTTCCAGTGCCTGTTCGGGCTGCCCCTGATCATAGGCCAGCATCGCTGCCTGCATGAGCTGCTCCGATTCGGAGACGATGTGCTTGTCGAGCATTGCACGAATTTCGGATTCTGCCACCGCGCCGAGACGCTCATCGACAATCTTTCCCTGGAAGAACAGTTTCATCGTCGGCAGGCTCTTGATGCCGAAATGGGCGGCGAGTTCCTGCTCCTGGTCGGCGTTGATCTTGGCCAGTTCGAACTTGCCGGCGTACTCTTCGGCCAGTTTTGCCAGCATCGGCATGATGGTTTGGCAGGGTTGGCACCAGTCTGCCCAGAAATCCACCAGAACTGGTTTGTCAATTGACTTTTCCAGCACCAAATTCTGGAAATTCTGCATGCTGACATTGTGAATATAAGGTGACTCGCTCATAATAGAGAACCTGAAAAAAGATGCGCATTATATCAGGCCGATGGTCATCTATTACAAGGATCTGCACGTTAATCTCGGGAATTGCCACTTTTGAAAAATCTCTATGACGCCGCTTCGATCGAAGTTCTCACGGGCCTCGATCCGGTTCGCAAACGACCGGGAATGTACACCGATACCACTCGTCCCAATCACCTCGCGCAGGAGGTGATCGACAACAGTGTCGATGAAGCGATTGCGGGTCATGCCAGCCAGATCGGCGTGATTTTGCACACGGATCAGTCACTCAGCGTTATCGATGATGGTCGCGGTATGCCGGTCGATATGCACCCGCAACAAAAGATTCCCGGTGTTGAAGTTATCCTCACCAAGCTGCACGCCGGTGGCAAGTTTTCCAATAAGAACTACCAGTTTTCCGGCGGCCTGCACGGCGTGGGGGTATCGGTGGTAAATGCCCTGTCCAGTCGGCTCGACGTGCGAGTGCGCCGTGATGGCAAGGAATATACCATCGGATTCGAAAATGGTGACAAGAGCTCCGAGCTCAAACAGACCGGCACCGTGGGCAAAAAGAATTCCGGCACCAGCTTGCGTTTCTGGCCGAACCCGAAGTATTTCGACAGTCCGCTGTTCTCGGTGACCCGCCTGAAGCACGTATTGCGCGCCAAGGCGGTATTGTGCCCGGGTTTGCGCGTCAAGTTCTACGTCGAGAAAACCAAGGAGTCTCTGGAGTGGTTCTACGAGGACGGTCTTGCCGACTACCTGATGGAAACGCTTTCCGGCCAGGAACTGTTGCCCCCGCAGCCTTTTTATAATTCACTGAAGGGTGAGCACGAGGCTGTCGACTGGGCGGTAATCTGGCTGCCGCAGGGCGGCGAAACCATCACGGAAAGTTATGTCAACCTGATCCCTACCTCGCAGGGCGGTACCCATGTGAACGGTTTGCGTACTGGTATTACCGACGCTATCCGTGAATTTTGCGAATTTCGCAGCCTGTTGCCGCGCGGCGTCAAGCTCGCGCCCGACGATGTCTGGGACAAGGTCAGTTTTGTGTTGTCGGTGAAGATGGAAGAACCGCAATTTTCCGGGCAAACCAAGGAACGCCTGTCATCGCGGGAAACCGCTGCCTTTGTGTCCGGTGTCGCCAAGGACTCTTTCAGCCTGTGGTTAAATCAGCATGCCGAGGTCGGTGACCTGTTGGCGCAGCTGGCCATAGCCAGTGCGCAAAGTCGCCTCAAGACTGCCAAGAAAGTTGTACGCAAGAAAGTGACCAGCGGCCCGGCTTTGCCAGGTAAGCTTGCCGATTGCAGTAGCCAGGATGTCGGTCGCACCGAATTGTTCCTGGTCGAAGGCGATTCCGCTGGAGGCTCGGCGAAGCAGGCGCGCGATCGCGCCTTCCAGGCAATCATGCCGTTGCGCGGTAAGATACTGAACACCTGGGAAGTACCATCGGACCAGGTGCTGGCCTCGCAGGAGGTGCACGATATTTCCATCGCCATCGGTGTCGAGCCGGCCTCGGATAATCTCAAGAATCTGCGCTATGGCAAGATCTGTATTCTTGCCGACGCCGATTCCGACGGTGCCCATATCGCGACCTTGTTATGCGCATTGTTTCTGCGCCACTTTCAGCCGCTGGTGGAGCAGGGTCACGTTTATGTCGCCAAGCCGCCGCTGTATCGGATCGATGTCGCCAAGGATAAGTTTTACGCGCTAGATGAGGCCGAACGCGACGGAATTCTCGACCGAATTGCCGCGGAAAAGCGCAAGGGCAAGGTAATGGTTACCCGCTTCAAGGGTCTTGGTGAAATGAATCCACTGCAGTTACGTGAGAGCGCGATTGCACCCGAAACACGGCGCCTGGCGCAATTGACCATTGAACCGGGCGATGCGACTTTCAAGATCATGGACATGATGCTGGCGAAAAAACGTGCACCCGACCGCAAGGAGTGGCTGCAGACCAAGGGAGATCTCGCCGAGGTATGAACGAAAACATGGAACTCAATTACGAGGGTGTCGAGCAACAGCCATTGCGCGTGTTTACCGAGAAGGCTTACCTCGACTATTCGATGTACGTCATCCTCGATCGGGCGCTGCCGCATATCGGCGATGGCCTGAAGCCGGTACAGCGGCGCATCATCTACGCGATGTCGGAACTCGGCCTGTCGGCCAGTTCCAAGCACAAGAAGTCGGCGCGCACGGTTGGTGATGTGCTCGGCAAGTATCACCCGCACGGTGATTCTGCCTGTTACGAGGCGATGGTGTTGATGGCGCAGCCCTTTTCCTATCGCTACCCATTGATCGATGGCCAGGGCAATTTCGGTTCGCCCGACGACCCCAAGTCATTTGCCGCGATGCGTTACACCGAGTCCCGTCTTTCGGATTTCGCTCGCGTACTGTTGCAGGAACTGGGGCAGGGCACCGTGGACTGGGTCGCCAACTTTGACGGGACCATGCAGGAGCCGTCGCTGCTGCCGGCGCGTTTGCCGCATATTCTGTTGAATGGCACTACGGGAATCGCAGTTGGTATGGCCACTGACCTGCCACCGCACAACCTGCGTGAAATTGCCCGTGCCTGCATCATGCTGCTGGATAAATCAAAAACACCGCTGGAAGATTTACTGCAAGTGGTCGAGGGGCCTGACTACCCGACAGAGGCCGAAGTGATTACCTCGCGCGAGGATTTACGCGGTCTTTACGAGACGGGCCATGGCTCGATTCGCATGCGCGCCGTATTCGAACGCGAGGATGGCGACATCATCGTTACCGCGCTGCCACACCAGGTATCGGGAGCTCGCGTGATGGAGCAGATCGCTCAGCAAATGCTGGCCAAGAAACTGCCGATGGTGGACGACCTGCGTGACGAATCCGATCACGAAAATCCGACCCGGCTGGTGATCGTGCCACGCTCCAACCGCGTCGATGTCGACTCGCTGATGGGGCATTTGTTTGCGACTACCGATCTCGAGCGCACCTATCGCGTCAACATGAACATGATCGGCACCAACGGCAAACCGCAGGTCAAGAACCTCAAGCAGATTCTGCAGGAATGGATCGCATTTCGCATCTCCACGGTTCGCCGTCGACTGCAATGGCGCCTCGACAAGGTCGATGCCCGATTGCACCTGCTGGAAGGCATGTTAATCGCGTTTTTGAATCTCGACGAAGTGATCCGCATCGTGCGTTACGAGGACGACCCGAAAGGGGAGTTGATCAAGGCTTTCAATCTCAGTGAGATACAGGCTGAAGAGATTCTCAATACCCGGTTGCGCAATCTCGCCAAACTGGAGGAGATGAAGTTAAGGGCCGAACAGGAGGAGCTCAGTGAGGAGAAACAGGGGCTGGAAACATTGCTGGGTTCTGAACGTCGTATCAAGACACTGATCAAGCAGGAAATCGAGGAGGATGCGGAAGCCTACGGCGATGAGCGGCGCTCGCCAATCGTCAGCCGCGACGCGGCGCGCGCACTCGACGAAACCGACCTGGTACCATCGGAAGCGATTACCGTGGTGCTGTCGTCGCGTGGCTGGGTGCGCGCTGCAAAGGGTCACGATATCGACGTACGCGCCCTCAGTTATAAGTCTGGCGATGATTTTCAGGATATGGCGCAGGGCAAGAGTAATCAGAGTGTCGTATTTGTCGACTCCTTTGGACGTGCCTATTCGTTGGCTGCGCATTTACTGCCGTCTGCGCGTGGGCAGGGCGAACCGCTCACCGGCCGTTTCAAGCCGGCGAGCGGTGCCGAGTTCAAAAGCTGCCTTATGGGGCGCAACGACGATCATTTTCTACTGGCGTCAACTCATGGCTACGGTTACGTGTGTCAGTTCGAGGATATGCTGACACGTAGCAAGAACGGAAAAGCACAGATCAGCCTGCCGAACGGCGCGGATCTGCTGCCGGTGGTTGCGGTCAGCGATTACCAGCAGGACCAGGTTGTCTCCATCACCAGTGACGGCTTTATCGCGCTGCTCGATCTCAAGTCGGTGCCATTGCTAGCACGGGGGAAGGGCAATAAAATACAGGGCATCCCACCGAAAAAACTCAAGGCCGGGGAAGAGGCAGTTGCTTTTATTGCCTGTCTTTCCGCTAAACAGAAGCTGGTGATTCACAGCGGCAAGAAATTCAAGTCGATGAACCTGCGTGAGCTCGAGGAGTACCGTATCGAGCGCGGTAAACGCGGTCGCAAGTTACCGAGGGGCTACCAAAATGTCAGTGCGGTTGAGGTTGTCGATTAGGGTTGGCATAGCGCCGTCTCGCTACGAGAGCTGGTGAGAATTGCGGGCTATACCGAGCTGAAATCGTAGTTCAGTTCCGCTTGCGGTATCTGCAGGAAGTCGCCCTGGATAAAGTCCACGTCCAGGGTCCACAGCACGCTCAGTATCGAAGCATCGGTCACGCCGGGGGTAATTGTTTTCAGCTTCATTTCACTGGCGCGCCTGGCGAACTCGCGAATAGACTCCTGGTTTTTACTGTCCTGGCTCAGGCCGTTCATAAATAAGTGGCTAATGCGAACGTAGTCGGCATCGATGTGCTTTGCCAGCTGAAAGGGGTTGAGTCCGGCGCCGAACTCGTCGATGGCGAGCTGGCATTTGAATTGCTTGAGCGATTTGGACAGGTTTTTGGCGGCTTTCAGCTGGCTGAGTACCTGTGCTTCGTTGACCATGAATACCAGTTGCCGGCCATTAATTTTGGCTTTACCGAGGTTTTCCGAAACCCACAGTGCCAGCCCGGAATCCTTGATCGAATCGGCACTCAGCGGTATCAGAAACTCGATTGCACGTCCGCGCTTACTGCTATCTGAAATTTTCTTGATCGCGCGCAACACCTTCCAGCGATCCAGCATTTTTGCGGTTCCGGTGCGGTCCGCGGCGGACTGGTATTCAGCTTCCCCGAGGATGCGACCGTCTTCGACGGTTATCTGAATGCTCGACTGGTAACGTTCGCCATCCTGTCCCTTGATTCCTACTATGGGTTGATACAGGGCTTTGATGCGATTCTGGTTAAGCGCATCCTTGATCAGATCGGCGGTAATCCCGTCTTCTTCGTCCTGGGTCATTTCCCCGGCTTTCAGGATATAGGTTTTGGATATGTTCCCGCCTTGCTGCTGGACTTCTTTGCAGGTTTTTTCGGCACGTGAAACCAGGGAATTGGGGTCGTCGGGCGAATTCTCATCGATAAACACGATCGCGGCGCTGCAGGTTACGCTGATCGACTGCTTGCCAATCTCGGAAATGTGTTGTTCGACCAGTTCAAGTATTTTGGCCGCAAACTGCTCGACCAGCTGCTTGTCTTTGAGTATGCCGAGGGAAGCATAGGAACAGGCGCCGAAGCGAGCAAGGGTATAGTCCGGATCAGCGTTTTCAGTCAGGATTATCGCCACGTCGCTGATCAGGACGTCACAACCGGAGATGCCGACGGTATCGCGGATCGATTGAAAATTATCAATTGCGAAGTAAACGATAGCGTACTGGTTGTCACCTTTGACTGCCCGCCCCATCGCGCTTTTCAATGCGCGCATAAAATACTGCCGGTTATACAGGCCGGAGACCAGGTCATGCTGATGCAGGTAATTAATCTTCTCTTCGAGCTCGGCTTTTTCGTCGGCAGAGCGTATCAGGACCTGGTTACAGGGTTCGCCGTCATAGCTGGCGGGCGAAAATTCCACGGTCGCTGACAGGTTTTCACCATTGCTACGGATCATCTTCAACTCCAGTTGGCCGGTTTCATTGCGCTGTTCGTCCAGATCGCGCAGAAACGCCTTTACCTGGTTTTGTTGAGAAGCATCGACCATGTCGATGATCGGGGTACCCTCGAGTTCGTCGAAATCGGTGTTGCCAAACAACTTCATATAAGCCTGGTTGGCGTATATGTGCATGCCCTCGTGCACATAAGCTACTGCGTCCCTGGAACTTGACAGCAGGCTCTGACAACGCCTCTCGCTTTCCTGGAAGCTCAGTTCAAGCCGATGGGCGCGCCGCCAGAGCTGGATGGAGCTGGCCTCGCGCTTGACTACCTGGATCAGGTGTTGGGTGTTACTGCGTTCTAGCACATCGCGAGCGCCTTGATTGATAGCCTCGACAATGACCGACGCATCCACCTTTTGCGCCAGTGCGATCAGTCCAACGTGTTTACCGCTAGCCACAATCAGTTGCTGTGCCTCGGCAATGCTGACTTCGGGCAAGTCCAGAGAAAACAGTACCAGGTCGAAGTTTTTGTTCGCCAGCATCTCGTCCATATCTTCGCCATCTTCGGCAAATTCCGCGCGCACCTGCATTCCCGTAGCGCGCAGCGAACTGGTGATCTGCTCTGCCTTGTGAAAGTCTTCGTCGACAATCAACAGAAGTATCAGTTTTTCTTGGTTTTTCATGGATACAGGGAATGTGGCTGTGCTTTAGCTAACTGTTAATGATAGACGATATATTTCGAATCAAACATAGATTCCGGTATGATTAGCATTTTTCTGAGCGCAACTACCATGGCCAGTTACAGCACAAACGAATTTCGCGGTGGCTTGAAAATCATGCTTGACGGTGATCCTTGCTCCATTATTGAAAACGAGTTCGTCAAACCCGGCAAGGGGCAGGCTTTCAACCGGGTAAAAATTCGTAATTTGAAGACTGGACGAGTGCTGGATAAGACGTTTAAATCCGGTGAATCCGTCGAGGGCGCCGACGTCATCGATACTGAAATGCAATATTTGTACAACGATGGCGAGTTCTGGCACTTCATGGATCCGGTATCCTACGAGCAGCAGGCGGCGGATGCCAACGCCGTCGGCGATGCCCGCCTGTGGTTGAAGGCCCAGGACCATTGCGAGGTAACGCTGTATAACGGCAGCCCGATCGGCGTGACGCCGCCCAACTTTGTCGAACTCGAGATCACCGATACCGATCCCGGTCTGAAGGGCGACACCGCGCAGGGCGGTACCAAGCCGGCAACGCTGGAGACCGGAGCTGTGGTCAAGGTGCCGCTGTTTCTCGAAATTGGCGAACAAATCAAAGTCGATACCCGCTCGGGCGATTATATGTCACGAGTCAAGAAATAGCCGGCAGGCTGCCGACGTTGAACTGGCAGCCGGATGCCGCATTGCAGGTTGTCCGCGAACGCGCGCGGGTGTATTTGCAGATCAGGGCATTCTTCAATAACCGCGGCTACCTCGAGGTCGACACTCCTATATTGATGCCGGCCACCAGCACCGACGTACATATCGGTTCTCTCGAGCTAAGCTGTGCAGGGCGTCGGCTGTTCCTGCAAACCTCGCCCGAATATGCGATGAAACGATTGCTGGCTGCCGGCAGCGGGTCAATATTTCAGATTGGCCACGCGTTTCGCGAGGACGAACGCGGACGTCTGCACAACCCCGAGTTCAGCCTGCTCGAGTGGTACCGCGAAGGTTACGACTATCAACAGCTCATGGATGAAATGGAGTTGCTGATCACCTCGTTAAGTTTACGCCAGTGTGATTTCAGCCGAATCACCTATCGGCAGCTGTTCCGGCAGTCGCTGGACCTGGTGATCGACGATATCTGCCTGACGCGGTTGCGCGCCGAGTGCAGCCGCAGGATACCGGGGTGCGAATCACAGGAACTGGACTTTGACCAGTGTCTTGATTTGCTGCTTGCCGTGGTGATTGCTCCTGGCATGCGCGGTTACCAGTTCGTATACGATTACCCGCTGTCGCAGGCAGGCCTGGCTCGGGTCAGCGCCAGTGACGCCAGCGTCGCCGAGCGTTTCGAGTTATTTTACGACGGCGTTGAACTCGCCAATGGCTTTTCCGAGCTCACCGATGCCTCCCAGCAGCGTGCCCGCTTCGAATCCGATAACCTGGCGCGGGCGCAAAAGGGATTGCCACGATACGATATCGATGAATTATTGTTGGCGGCGCTCAGCCACGGACTCGAGGAATGCGCGGGTGTTGCCCTCGGACTGGATCGCCTGCTGATGGTATTACTCAATCTGGATTCGATAGACCAGGTGCTGACTTTTCGCGCTTAGAGTAGTGCCGGCTAAACCCCGACAGGTCTTGTATCAAAGCGCAAAGTGACCGATCAACTGGCCCATTTTAACGGCGTAGCCCGCTTCGATATGCGGCATCCACTCGACCTTGTTGCTGGTCAGCAGGATCACCGTCGAGCCCATGTTGAAACGTCCCATCTCGTCGCCCTTGGCGATCGTCTTGCTGGTGTGGCGATAGTCGTACTCACTGATCTTGCGCGCCCGCGGCGGCACCACCAGGCCAGTCCAGACAGTCTCGATCGCCGATACGTTGATTGCCCCAACCAGAACCATCACCATCGGCCCGGATCTGGTTTCGAAATAACAGGCGAGTCGTTCGTTGCGCGCGAACAGGCGCGGAATTTCCTGCACCGTCCATTCGGCAACACTGAACAGGCGTCCGGGAACGTGAATCATGCGTTGCAGTTTGGCGTCGAGCGGCATGTGCAGTCGATGGTAGTCATGCGGGGCCAGATATATCGTGGTAAAGCAGCCATCGGCAAACTCAGCCGCCATGGCCTTGTCGCCACCGAGGAGTTCGAGCACGCTATAAGCGCGGCCCTTGGCCTGCAGAATGGCGCCGGCACGGATCGGACCCGCCTGGGATACCTTGCCGTCGCAGGGGCAGGCGATGGTATTTTCGCCGGCTACCACAGGGCGTAGTCCGGGTTTTAGCGAGCGTGTAAAGAACTCGTTGAAGGTCTGGAAGTATCCGATCCTGGATTCTTCGGCATCGTCCATATTGACACCATATTTTTTGACGAACCAGCTGATCATCGGTTTAACCTGTGGGCCGCGCAGGCGCGTGACCAGGTAAACCACCCGAGAGATTGCATGATGCGGCAAGACGTAGAACAACAGTTTGAGAAATTTCTGCTTATTGCTGAGCTCGATGGTCACTACTTGATTACCTTCATCTTCAGTGGTTGTTCGGAGCCGTCGCCCAGCTGCAAAATGATTTCGACTTCGTCGCCCGGACGGATCGGTTCATCCGCCAGCATCATCATCAGGTGCAGGCCGCCGGGGGCCAGTTGCAGGCTTGCGCCGGGGGCTATCCGGAGTTTGTCAACGGGATCCATGCGCACCATGCCATCCTGCATGACGCTATGGTGAATTTCAACACTGGCGAAGGCGTCGCTGCGAATGGCGTCGATGCTGACCGCAAGCGGCGAGGGATTGCGAATCGTCATGTAGCCAGCACGCACCGGCACCGACGGTGGCAGGTCTATTATCCTGGCGTCGCTTATTTCGAGCTCGGCCAGCGCGCTGGCCGGGAGCAGCAGCGCCAGGAGAAGCATGCGCCTTTTCAAAGCGGATTGCGTTCAATGATACGCGTCATGTCGCGCGCCATCGCCAGCGCATCCTGCGGCGCCCCGAACAGTCCCGCGTATTCCGCCCGCGGATTGATCAATACGATCGCCGCACTGTGGTCCACATCGTAGTCAGGGCTGGCATCGGTCTTGTTGCGAATAGCATGCGCAATACCCAGTGCACGCGTCAACGGCGTCAATTGTTCGAGTGGCGCGGTCGCGCCGCGAAAGGCGGGATTGAAGTAGGTGACGTACTTGGCCAGTATCTCGGGACTATCGCGCTCTGGATCTACCGAAACGAAGTAAATTTGTAATGCGCTGCTGACATCCGTATCGTCGATGGCCTTGACCATGTCGGTGAGAGTTTGCAGGGCGATCGGGCAGATGTCGGGGCAATGGGTGAAGCCAAAAAACATCAGGCTCCACTGGCCGGTCAACTGGCTGCGGGTCAAAGGTTCTCGATTGTGATCGACGAGTTCGAATTCAGGTAGTGCGCGCGCCTGTTCGCCAAACCAGAGCCCACTTTCGAGTTCGATCGGTTTATTGGCGTTTATATACCAGGACAGGCTAAAGCCGCCGATCAGGGCAAACAGGGTGACGATTACGATACTCGATTTATTCATGGTCGTTATGGTGTAAAATCCGCGGCATTATCATTTTTCGGCAGCAGTCACAACGTGCCCACCCCCGAAGCATTACAGGTTTTGACCACGATTCGCGATTTGGTTCGCTGGGGCGCCAGCGAGTTCGAGCGTCAGCAATTGATTTTCGGGCATGGTTTCGCGACGGCACTGGACGAAGCCCGCTATCTTACGCTACACGCCCTGGCGTTGCCATTTGATATTGAAGACGGCTATCTCGATGCGGTGTTGACCCTGGCTGAGCGCGAGCAGGTTATCGAACGGCTTTGCCTGCGAGTGGAGACACGGTTGCCGGCGGCCTATATCACGCGCGAGTCCTGGTTTTGCGGCCTGCGTTTCTATGTCGATGAGCGCGTGCTGGTGCCTCGCTCGCCGATTGCTGAGCTGGTTGCGAATCATTTCGAGCCCTGGATGGACAGCCACCGCGTTGATCGGATTCTCGACCTCTGTTGTGGCAGCGGTTGTATCGGCATCGCCGCACAGTACCATTTCCCCGATGCCACGGTTTGCCTGTCTGACCTGTCTGCCGATGCGCTCGAGGTCGCCGCGCTGAATCTACTGGAGCATGACCTGGCCGATGCAGTCGAGCTTTATAAATCCGATCTGTTCGATTCGATTCCCGCGCAATGCTTCGATATCATTGTCAGTAACCCACCCTATGTCGATGCCGAGGATATGGCCGCGCTTGGCGACGAGTATCACGCGGAACCGAAGATCGGCCTCGCCGCGGGCGTCGATGGCCTGGCGCTGGTCGAGCGCATACTCGATGGTGCGGTGGGCTATCTCAGCGACCACGGTGCCCTGTTCCTCGAAGTTGGAAATTCACAGGCAGCGATGCAACAGAAATACGATTTTTTGCCCATGGCCTGGATCGATTTTGAAATGGGTGGCGCCGGGGTTTGCTGCATCCAGGCGCGGGACCTGAAGCAGCACCATTCTGCGATTATTGCCATTGCGAGCTAAGCGAATACCCATGACGTCAAAAGTAGATTCCAAGGAAGTCGGCCTGGTCGCCGGGCTCAACCTGTTTCATTTTTTCCTCGGCACTCGTGATCTGCATTACGGGTTGTGGCAGGACGATCTCGAAGTCTGTATCCAGAATTTGCCCGAGGCGCAAAAGCGCTACTCCGACTTCCTGCTTAGCCATATTCCAGCGGGCGTGAAGCGCGTGCTGGATGTCGGTTGTGGTGCCGGTGGTGTCGCCACCGAATTGCTCGCGCGCGGCTACGAGGTCGAAGGGGTGTCGCCCAGCCCATTATTATCCGAGGCGGCTCGTGAGCAGGCTGGGCCGGCGTTCAAGATTCACCAGGGGCGATTCGAAGACGTGAGTTTTGCCGATGACGAAAAGTTCGATCTCGTCATGTTTAGCGAAAGCTTCCAGTACATTACCCTCGACACGGTACTGCGCGATGCGGCGCTGCGACTCAAGCCGGGCGGTTACTTGCTGATCTGCGATTTCTTCAAGACCAATGAAAAGGGCAGATCGGTGATCGGTGGCGGGCACCCGATCGACAAGTTCCGCGCTGTACTGCAGGCATCTGAGCTGGAAGTGCTGGAAGACAAGGACATCACCGCTCTGACCGCACCCAATCTTGACATTGTCGATCAAATGGGGCGTGAGCTGATTTTGCCCACCTTCAAGTTGATCGGCTATGCTTTTGGCAGTAACCACCCCTGGCTGGCAAAGCTAATTCGCTGGAAATACGACAGGAAATTTAAAAAAATGCATCGCAAGTACCTCAGTGGTGAGCGCAACGCGCAGAGTTTCGCTCGTTTCAAGGTGTATCGTTTGTTGCTACTACGCATGCCGGAGCAATAGCCATGTCCTGGTGGGGTAAGGCGCTTGGTGGGGCTTTCGGTTTCATGGTTGGCGGCCCGTTGGGCGCGTTGATGGGGATTGCCTTTGGGCACAGCTTCGATCGTGGACTGGGTGGTCTGCAAGGGGATGGGGACTGGCACGACGAGCAGGAACGTACCCAGGCGGCCTTTTTCACCGCAACCTTCTCGGTTATGGGGTATATCGCCAAGGCCGATGGTCGCGTATCGCGAGAAGAGATTCGCCTTGCCGAAGCGGTTATGGAG